>ENA-ORNQ01002611-ORNQ01002611.1-human-gut-metagenome-genome-assembly--contig:-NODE-2611-length-11864-cov-2.743247_pt1 | contig 11864 bp, 7 predicted proteins | sample MGYA00242116_ERZ509024 | MGnify/ENA primary metagenome ERZ509024 (study PRJEB26280, sample SAMEA2338697) | human gut metagenome | biome: human gut; feature: human-associated habitat; material: faeces...
ACATGCAGAGTATCTGCAATATCATCCAGCGTGATCTTTTTGCGAAAATTTTCTTCCAGATACTGTTCAATCTGATCAAGCAGTGATTCTGGTTCTTCTGCCTTCGTATGCTCCTGGATTTCGATCTCCTTTTTCAGTCTGGATAGCTTTCCAATTGCTTTTTCCACTGCCAGTGGAAGTTCGTCTATAATGGAAATCTTAAGCACATACTCACATACACTGTATTTAATGGCACGTTTGGCATACTCAAAATCTGAATATGCGGTAAGGATGATCACCTGGGTTTCCGGGCAGGTTTCGTATACATATTTACATACTTCTAATCCGTCAACACCAGGCATCTGTATATCTGTTATCACAATGTCCGGCATTTCTCCCCGGATCTTCTCCAATAGTTCCTGTCCATCACTGACTACGCTCTCCAAAGAACAGTCCATTTTTTCCCAATTTATCAGTTTCTGCAAAGCCTCTCTGATGTATCCTTCATCATCGGCTGCTATCACTTTCCACATAATTTCCACCTCTTTCAATTGGAACTGCAATTTCTATTTCCGTTCCCTTTCCCGGTTCGCTCCAGACCTGAAACTTGTAATGATCTCCATACAGGATCCGGAGCATTTTCTTTGTATTTTCCCAGCCCACATGGGTATGAGGAGTTTTTTCTTTATTTTCCTCTGCCTTCGTCTGATTCCGACAAACGCCTACTCCATCATCTTTTACCCAGATGTAGAGCATTTCCCTTTCATATAAAAGGACCTGCAGATTTCCTTTTTCACGCTTTGGTTCCAAACCATGCGAAACTGCATTTTCCACCAGTGGCTCAATAAGAAGACGGGGAATCAGATCTTCGCCGATTTTTTCATCTTCAAGCTTCACCTCATAAGACAGTTTATCCTGGTAACGGCTTTTCTGCAGATATAAATAAAACTGAACTATTTCCAGTTCCTCTTTTACCTTTATCTTAATCTCTTTTTCCCGGAATATCTTACCCTGCATCAGTCTGGAAAAAGCATTCAGTCCATCGTAAACTTCTTCGTTTCCAGCCATTTTCGCTTTCAGACTCAGCATGGCCAGAATATTAAACTGGAAATGCGGATTTATCTGGGACTGCAGATATTTTACCTGAGACCGGGCTGCCACAATTTCTTTTTCATAAACCTGAGTAATCAGATATTCGATCCTGTCTGCCATCTCATTAAACACGATTCCCATGTCATGAAATTCCTGAATAGAGGAATCTTCCATTCTGGCATTCAGATCCGGTTTTCCAAAAGCCTGTATGCTTTGGATCATCCTGGTAACCGGTTTGGTGAAACGGTAGCTGATAGCATATGCAACCAGAAATGCAATTCCCAGTACCACAATAAGACCCACAAGAACGATAAAAAGAGTGGGCTTCAAAATAGAAAAAATATTCCCATACCCTACTGAGATCACTGTACGTACTCCAAATCCACAGAGATTTCCATAACCAATCACCTTCGTACCTGCCAGGTCTTTTGTTCCATTCCATGAATTCTCAGAAGTCTGCAGCTTTTTCACCAGCTCCTGAGCTCCTTCTGAGGCAAGCAGCTGATCGTTTTTATCCAGGACAGCCCATCCTCCATTATGATACAGCTGTACCGTTTCCAGAACTTTCGCTACTGCACTCTGACTGATCTGCACGATTCCGATTCCTTTTTCCCTCATATTTTCATCATAAATTCTAAAAAAAATATTTAATTCATCTTTATCAGACAAACAGGCGTACTGGTCACTGGTACTTTTAAATTCCTGCTGCATGTTTTCGTATTTTCGCTTCTGTTCTCTCCCGGCAGCCAGTGTGGTGGCATAATAGTGCTCATAAATACATTCATTCCCATTATTAAACAGATAAATTCCAGTAACAAAAGGAAGCTGGCGTTCCACCATATTCCGCTCTGAAAAAAGCTCCATGCTGTAAGAAAGCTGTGGTTCTATTTCCTCCAGGTCGTATTCTTCTTTCTGAAAAAAGTCATCCAGTACCGTATTATGACGTATGGCGATCACACTATCCTCAATAAACTGCATATGAGCCTCATACTGCTGACTGGTATATCGAAGTACATATTCAATATCTTCCTGTGTTTTCTGAAAGAAGAAAGAGAAAAAGACATAGAAAACAGCTGCACATACAGACAGTAAAGTACATACAGAGGTCAGTATCATCAGAAATGTAAGTTCCCTTTTCAGAGTGTAGTTTTTTTTCATTTTATTTATCCCCAGGGTAAATTTCTATATTATAAATTCATTATAGGAAAAGCTTTCGAAACTTGCAATCAGTTTTCACCAAAAAAAGCAATAAAAAGCAGAAATATTTATAGCATTTCACCTAAATATAGGGTATACTGATATTGTCTCAGGAACAAGGGCAGGGTTTTTATATGACAGCATTCTGATAATGCCGTCATTTTTTTGCACCTTGTTAAAGTGATCATACTCACTTATTGACAAAGAAGGAGAGGTAAAATGAAAGTAATTAAAGTTAAGAATTATGAAGAGCTGAGCCGTACTGCAGCTACCATTATCGCCGGTGTTATTTTGTCCAAACCGGATTGTATCCTTGGTCTTGCTACCGGTTCTTCCCCGGTAGGTACCTACGATCAGCTGGCTGCTATGTATGAAGAGGGAATACTGGATTTTTCCCATGTAAAGTCTGTGAACCTGGACGAATATGTCGGACTGGACGGATCCAATGACCAGAGCTACCGTTACTTCATGAACAAGAACCTGTTCAGCAGAGTCAATATAGATATTAAGAATACCTATGTTCCGGACGGAACCAATCCGGATACAGAGGCCTGCTGCGAAGCTTACAATACACTGCTTAAGAATATGGGAGCTGCAGACCTTCAGCTTCTTGGAATAGGACCTAATGGCCACATCGGATTTAATGAACCAGACGACCATTTCCAGGCTGGCACACACTGTGTAGATCTTACAGAGGCTACCATCCAGGCGAATAAGCGTTTTTTTGCAAGCGAGGAGGATGTGCCGCGCAAGGCTATTTCTATGGGAACCGGCAATATTATGAGCGCAAAGACCATTCTTCTTGTAGCTAACGGCAAGAACAAAGCCAAGGCTCTCGCTGCTGCGATCAAAGGACCTGTTACCCCACAGTGCCCGGCTTCCATCCTTCAGTTCCATCCCAATGCAATTATTGTGGCAGATGAGGATGCACTGAGCGAACTGTAATTTTTTATTTATGCTTATATAAAAAGGAGCTGCCTCAGTATGTTCCAAAAAGGCTTTCTGCAAGCTGTACGTCACAATTTGCAGAAAGCCTTTTTCAACACGCTCTAAAAAAGCAGCTCCATTTTTGTACCTTTTCCAAGATCGCTGTCCACATTGATCTGTGCATGATGTAAGGTTGCCCCATGCTTTACAATGGACAGTCCAAGACCAGTTCCTCCGGTCTGCCGCGAATGGCTTTTGTCCACCCGGTAAAATCTCTCAAATATTCTTTTCTGTTCAGATTTTGGAATTCCGATTCCATCATCCTCAACCCGGTAAAAAGGACGATCCCCTTTTCTGCCTACATAAATATGAATGTGTCCTCCCGGATTGGTGTAACGAACAGCATTGTCCGCAATATTGTACAGCATTTCATATAAAACATGCCGTACTCCCTGAATGTTGATTGGAATACCACAATAATCCAACGAAATGTTTTTCTTTTCCGCATGATCCCGGAGATTGTTTACCACATCCTTTGCCAGCTCATCAAGCTCTACACTTTCCATGGAGACCACTGCATCCTGCTGTTCATCCAGACGCGACAACTGGATAATATCTGCCACCAGATTTCCCAGACGATTGGCCTCCTTATAGATTCGTCCTGAAAAATCAGCAATATTCTCCGGTCTCACCATTCCATTCATCATCAGCTCCGCATAACCGGAAATGGACATCAGAGGTGTCTTTAATTCATGGGAAACATTTGCAGAGAATTCCCTTCTCACAGCCTCTGTCTTCTTCAACTCCTCCAGCTGGCTTGCAATCTGCTTATTCTGCTGATCCACCCGCATCAACAAAGGACGGAGTTCTTCGTAGCATACATTCGAAAGAGGATGCTCCAGATCCAGGTTGTTCACCGGCTCGATCAGACTCTTTGTCTGCCTTTGCACCAGAACGATCTCTACCAGAATGATCAACAGCATCAAAATTCCCAGCCAGATAAAGCTGCTAAGCAACGTATGGAACACACTGTCTGTTGTTTTTGCCAGGCGGAGGATTCTGCCATCATTCAGCTTCACCGCATAATAAAAGGTCTGGTGTGACAAGGTTTCCGAATAACGGACGATTTCTCCCTGTCCATCTTCCATAGCCTGAATAAATTCCGGACGGCTGCTGTGGTTTGGAAGCTTTGAAGCCTCTGCCTCATTATCATAGAGCACGTTTCCCTCTGAATCGGTGAGCGTAATACGGGTATCTGTGGTTTTTCCCACATTTCCGTTTAAATACTCTTCTCCAACTTCTTCAATCCCCACTTTTACATATTCAGCTTCATCCCGGATGCCCTTTTTCATAGTACTGTTAAACTTATCATACATCACAAAGCTGGCGGCTATAAAGGTAAGGATAACCGTGAGAACGATCATCACACTGGTATGACTGAGGATTTTCTTTTTCATCCCTGACTGCCTCCCTTGTCTGCCATTCTGTAACCTACGCCGCGGACAGTCTCGATTAGTCTGCCGGTATCCCCAAGCTTCTGCCGAAGGGTTCGCACATGTACATCCACAGTTCTGGTCTCCCCGTCAAAATCATATCCCCATATATGGCACAAAATCTGGTCACGGGTCATAACGATTCCTCTGTTTTCCATAAGATACAGAAGAAGTTCAAATTCCTTGCGGGTAAGCTCCACAGGCTGATCATCACAATACACCTGATGACGGCCCGGAAAAATACGAAGTTCCTCACAGCTAAGCTCTCTGTCATCTCCGTGGCGGCTGCTGCGCCTGAGCACCGCCTTCACTCTGGCTATAAATTCCATCATTCCAAAGGGCTTGGTAATATAATCGTCTGCACCGGCTTCCAGAGCACGGACCTTATCAAATTCTGCTTCCTTGGCAGTTACCATAATGATGGGAATATCTCTGGTTCCGGAAGATTTTTTCAGTTTTTCCAGAATGGAATATCCATCCTCTCCCGGAAGCATAATATCAAGAAGAATCAGCTCTGGTTCCTCCTCTGCAAGGGCTTTCCACAATTCCTGGGAGTCTTCTAACCCTCTTGCATGAAATCCGGTCGTCTCTAATGTATATACTAAAAGATCACGGATGTTGTTATCATCTTCAACACAAAAAATCATTTTTTAGTATTCTCCTCCCATGTCTTACCTATTTTTTACATTACCTGTAAATCATCATTATTTCTTAGTATACGTACTTTTTTCCCCTTATACAAGTGCACAACTGTAAAGTCACGGTAAAAAGCAGGAAAACAGGTTACCGTTCACGACCTGACCAGTAACACGCTTCGCGATGCACAGAAATCATGCATTTGCATGTTTTCGCGCCGCAAAAATTATATTACCAGTCGCTGCCTCCGGAAATGATTCTCACAGGAATTTTTCCAGAGCAGCAACTGGCAACATCTACTCTCCCGGTTACGGAAGCATATAGTTCACACGGGCAACCTCCAGTTCGTGATGGAAATGTTCTCCCGGTGCATTTTTTACAGTGTCAAGGTGACTGTGGGTATCATAAAGATCCTCATGTACCTGAGTCACACAGACTCCGATATTGGAACAATGATCTGCGATTCTCTCCAGGCTGGTTGTAATGTCAGAAAGCACAAATCCCATCTCTATTGTACATTCTCCGGCACGAAGACGATTTACATGGCGTCTTTTCAGCTCACGGCTGAGCTCATCGATCACTTCTTCCAAAGGCTCAATTTCTTCGGCTGCTCTCATGTCCTGGTTTGCAAAAACGCTATACGCTTTTTCCACAATATCCGACACGGCTTTTTCCATAATGTGAAGTTCCTGCACTGCCTTGTCTGAAAAGCGGGCATTTTTTTCTGAAATTTCCTTTGCAGATTTCATAATGCTAAGTGCGTGGTCGGAAATACGCTCAAAATCTCCGATACAGTGAAGCATAATGGACAAGCTGTGGCTGTCTTCCAGAGAAAGATCTTTCTGATTCAACTTGAGCAGATAGGTTCCCAGTTCGTCCTCATAGCGGTCAACCTTTGCTTCAATCTTTTCCACACGGAAAGCTGTCTCCTCCTGGAAATCATCCAGCAAACCAAAAGAAAGGTTCAAAGCGGTTTTGGACTGCTCTGCCATTTTCCTGGCAGCTGTTTTGCTCTGCTCAATAGCAATACCAGGATTACTAAGAAAACGGGATTCCAGGATCATAAACTCCTGATCTTCTGCGGAAATAACTTTCTCCTCTTTTGTATCACGGACAGTTGCACATGCCATTTTTACAAGCATATCTCCAAATGGAAGAAGTACAAGTGTTGCAATGATGTTAAAGGCACTGTGGATCACTGCGATGCCGGCAGGACCTGCCACTTCTTCAATGAAAGAGAAATGTAAAAATCCATTCAGCACATAGAATACAACCATAAATGTAACAGTTCCTACAATATTGAAGTACAGATGAACGATTGCTGCGCGTTTTGCATTCTTAGTAGCACCGATTGAAGAAAGCATTGCTGTAATACAGGTTCCAATATTCTGTCCCATGATAATCGGAAGCGCTGCTCCGTAACGGACTGCACCAGTTACACAAAGCGCCTGGAGAATACCAACAGAAGCTGATGAAGACTGAATAACAGCAGTCAGAAGTGCACCGGCCAGCACACCTAAAACAGGGTTGGAGAACTTCAGAAGGATGTTTGTAAATTCCGGTACCTCTGCCAGAGGTTTTACGGCACCGCTCATGGTATTCATACCGAACATCAGCACTGCGAAACCAACCAGAATGTTTCCAATATCTTTCTTCTTTTCATCATGAAGGAAGACAATAAAAACAACTCCGATCAATGCCAGAATCGGTGAAAATGAGTTTAGGTTCAAAAGTCTTACAAAGAAATTGGAGCTTTCAATTCCTGCCAGGCTGAGAATCCATGCGGTAACAGTAGTACCGATATTTGCGCCCATAATAAAGCCAACAGCCTGGGACAGATGCATGATTCCCGAGTTTACGAAGCCGACTACCATAACTGTGGTTGCCGATGAAGACTGAATGATTGCAGTAACTGCTGCACCAACCAAAACTGCTTTCACACGGTTAGATGAAAGGTTTTCCAGAATCTTTTCCAGTTTACCGCCGGAAAGCTTTTCCAGACCGTCTCCCATTACCTGCATTCCATAAAGGAACATCGCCAGTCCGCCGACTAATGTCAGAATGCTAAAAAAATCCATTACGTTTCCTCTCCTTTTTTTATCCTTTTAAAAGTTTATTGGGTTCTTAATTTCTTTTGTTTACAAAACCAATATAAGTGGGCTATGTAAAGTTTCGGGTGAGAAGAATGTTAAATATATGTAAAATACTTTACAATCTTGGATTTTCTTATACAGGAAAAATGTAAAGCCAGGCTGTTGAAAATGTAAAATATTTGTTTGATAGTTGATTTTACTGTATTTTCCAAATTTTACATTCAAAAAATCCCACAGGAAACATGAAGAATAATTTTACAATTATCACTGCATATCTCATGCGGGATTTTTATATAATACGTGTAATGATTCCGTATCTTCACTGTTACACGCTCTAATACTTTTAAAATCCTCGGATTTCCTCTTCCTCTGAATGGGTTTTATCGATGGAGCGGATTTCCAGAAAATAACTGTAATTGTCATTTACCTTTACTTCCACTCTGTCGCCAATCTTATGTCCTTTCAGTGCCATGCCAATCGGAGAGTCAATACTGATTCTGTTCTCCATGGAATTTCCCCTGATGGAAGTAACAAGCTTATATTTCTCAATCTCGTCATCTTCCTCAAAATAAACTTCTACAATGTCATCCATTCCAACCTCGTCACTGCTGGATTTATCAGAAACGATAGTTGCTGTTTTTAACATATTCTCCAGATAGCGGATACGACTCTCATTCTGGTTCTTATGACGCTTGGCAGCGTAGTATTCAAAATTCTCACTTAAATCGCCCTGGGCACGTGCTTCCTTTACTGCCTCAATTGCTTCTTTGCGGACAACTAGCTTACGGTGCTCAATCTCCTGTTCAATTTTCTCTACGTCTTTTTTGGTGAGCTTCTCTCTCATTTTTATACATCTCCTTTATAGCTGCAACACCACTTTGCACACCACCTTAACAGATGGCAAAGAGTTTGTCAAATTGCCAATGGAAAACATTAATTCCAATAATGCTATTGTTCACTCCATGAACAGAAACCCTATAATTTCTTTTTCCCCAGTCGGACTTCTTCCATCAGCTTCGCAGTCTCAGCATCTGCATGATCAAAGAGATAGGTATGACTGGACTGGCGGTGCTGATGCCATTCCTGGCGGAGCTGCTTTCTAGTCTCTTCGATTTCTTCTTTCAGACCTCTTGCGGAAATACGACTGGCGCCCTGCCCCATAATGATAATCTGTTCCAGTCCGTCTGAAGTAGCAACCGTTACCTGATGCTGTCTGCCGATTTTGTGAACTGTTTTTTCAATATATTGATCGGCAGTCTCCGCTTCTTTTGTATAAACCACATGAATATTGTGATAAGTAAGCACTTCCTCCTGGTGTCCCTCCACCTTGTAGGCATCAAATACAAGAATCAAAGTACATTTCTTATATCCCTGATAATTACTTAAAATATCCATCAGCTTCGTCTGTGCTGCACGGACATCCGCATCTGCCAGTTCTTTCAGCTCCGGCCAGGCAAAAATAATGTTATAACCATCCACAAGAAGGTATTCTTCCTGGTCTTTTTTTGCAGAAGAACTGCTGCCAGAATAAGATAGGGCACTTACCACTTTTTTATAAGAAGACACGCGGTCTCTTTTCACCGGACCAAAGGTACGCTCAAAAATGGCCTGAAGTTCTTTGTCATCCTCATAGCTTCCACGGTAGGCAGATTCCGGCGGCTGGTAACCACTTCCCGCACGGCTTCCACTTCCAGATGTATTTCTGGCAGTTCCTGTACTGCCAGCTCCACTGCATGCTGAATTTCTGGCACTTTGAGCAGTATCGTCTCCACTTGCAGGATTTCCAGAACCTGACGCAGCATCCTCCCAGTCTTCCTCGCTGAGATCATCCTCAAACTCTGCCATAATCCCAGTATCCAGGTGCATATACTCTTCCACTTCATACCATGGCACCACAAATCCGGCTCCATGGGCACAAAATACAGACCCGGTAGGATTATCTAGATCCCGCTCAGAATCGTAGCCGATCTGTTCCACGATCTCATCTTGATTTTTACAAGGCTCATATCCTTTTAAACTGCAGAACAGTCTTCCCATTCCCCTTGTATAAGAAACTACTTCTTTCTGGTAATCGCGCATAGTCGAAACAGGCGCTTTTCCCTTCAAAATAGCGGTATTTTCCTCTGTCTCCATAGGAAGAAGAGTTCCCTGCATTTTCTGGATATCATTCATTGCACGGCCAACAACCTCCACCGGCACTTCCAGCCGAAATTCATAGTAAGGCTCCAGCAGAACATTCTGTGCTTTCTTAAGCCCCTGACGGATAGCCCGATAAGTAGCCTGACGGAAATCTCCGCCTTCCGTGTGTTTCTGGTGGGCCCGTCCGGTAAGCAGAGTAATCTGCATATCTGTGATCGGTGCACCAGTCAGCACTCCTCTGTGTTCCTTTTCTTCCAGATGGGTGAGGATCAGTCTCTGCCAGTTCCGGTCCAGCACATCCTCACTGCAGGCGGTAAAAAACTGCATTCCGCTTCCTTGCTCCCCTGGTTCCAGAAGAAGGTGAACTTCCGCATAATGGCGCAAAGGCTCAAAATGTCCCACACCTTCCACAGGTGCCGCAATGGTCTCTTTATATACAATATTTCCCGTTCCAAAATCCACAGCCACATGGAACCGCTCCCAGATCAGCCTTTTCAGGATCTCGATCTGCACGTCTCCCATGAGCATGGCGTGGATTTCTCCCAGCTGCTCGTCCCATACAATATGAAGCTGAGGATCTTCCTCTTCCAGTTCTCTCAGCTTCTTCAGCATCTGGTGCACATCGCAGCCTTCCGACAAAATAATCTGATAGTTCAGTACCGGCTCCAGTACTGGCATATTGGAATTCTCCGTCACGCCAAGTCCCTGTCCTGGAAAAGTATGGGAAAGACCTGTCACTGCGCACACGGTTCCCGCGGGCACTTCTTTCACCAATTCAAATCTGGCGCCGGAGTAAATCCGGATCTGGTCTGCCTTTTCCTCCCATACTTCCTCTCCTGCAGCCACATTTCCCTTGCTGGTAATAAGAAGTTCTTTTACTTTCAGTGTCCCGCCTGTAATCTTCATATAGGAAAGACGGTTTCCCTGATCGTCTCTGGCGATCTTATAAACCTTCGCACCAAAAGCCTCAGGATATACCGGACATCTGGTGTACCTGTCCAGTCCGTGGATCAGCTTCTCTACTCCTTCCATTTTCAAGGCAGAGCCAAAATAGCATGGAAAAACCTTTCGATCTGCGATCAGACCGGTAATCTCTCTCCTGGATACTTCTCCTGTTTCCAGATATTTTTCCAGCAGTTCCTCGTCACACATGGCAAGGCTCTCCAGAAATTCTTCAGAAAATTTATTTTCCATCAAATTCTGCTGTTCTTTTTCCCCTGCCGGTAATTCCGGTTCCAAATCTCCATCAGCATTTTCATTTTCTGAAAAATCCATGCAGTTTTCATTCAGCCTTTTTTTCAATTCGGTCAAAAGTGCGTCGTGGTCCGTTCCCTCCTGATCCATTTTGTTCACAAAAATAAATGTGGGGATCTGGTACCGCTCAAGCAATTTCCATAAAGTCACCGTATGTCCCTGCACACCATCTGCACCGTTAATCAAAAGCACTGCATAGTCCAGAACCTGCAAGGTACGTTCCATCTCTGCAGAAAAATCCACATGCCCAGGCGTATCCAGAATGGTAACTCTTGTTTCCGGGAATTCCAGCACTGCCTGCTTGGAAAAAATCGTGATTCCCCTCTCTTTTTCCATCGCAAATGTATCTAAGTAGGCATCCCCCTTGTCCACACGTCCCGGATTTTTCAACACTCCCGCCTGATACAAAAGGGCTTCTGACAACGTTGTTTTTCCTGCATCTACATGCGCTAACAACCCGATACAAACATTTTTCTTGTCTTTGTTCATATGCAAAAAGCCCCCTTCCTAAGTCATAATGAGTTATTATAACATAAAAAAGGGGGAAGGTCGATATTTTTGTTGAGTAGTTTGTGTCAATTGTTCGTTAGCACTTTTTTGTTTTCCGTAATTCCGCAGAAAAATTTTGCGGAAATCTCATGAGGAGGATTGTGCTTATGCTTACAACGGACTCTTTATAGCCATAATCAGCTTATGTATTACTTGCTTTGCTCTTGGTTATACCGTTGGTTCTAAGAGCAATGATAAAACACAAAAATGACCGCCCTTCAGTCTGGTAAACTAAGCGGTCATTTTTGATCCATATATCAGGCTAACCGTCTATCGGTAGCACCTTCTTTATCAGTATACTAACATCTAACCACTCATATGTCAAACACATATTCTATTTAATCAGTTCTGCAAATCCGAATTTGTACAAATCCTTATGTAATTGCAATATATAATTTGCCGTTACAGGAATATAATCATAGTTTTTGTGAATTGTGTTCAACACATCTCGATATCCTGCAATCTCAGACTCATTTCTGCTCGCAGGAGTCGTCTTTTCAAGAAC
>ENA-ORNQ01002618-ORNQ01002618.1-human-gut-metagenome-genome-assembly--contig:-NODE-2618-length-11840-cov-2.746882_pt1 | contig 11840 bp, 10 predicted proteins | sample MGYA00242116_ERZ509024 | MGnify/ENA primary metagenome ERZ509024 (study PRJEB26280, sample SAMEA2338697) | human gut metagenome | biome: human gut; feature: human-associated habitat; material: faeces...
AACGTCCTTCTGAGCTGATGGTAGTTGGGTACTCCTCGGGAGAGTTACCTCCTCCTGTCAGTGCGAATCCTTGGTTTCCACTGGCCCAGGTCAGGGTGGCATGTCCGGGCGCCTCTTCGTAGAAAACATAATAGTTACTTACTTTTTTTACTGTCTCAAAATGGAAAGAAGTCGGGATATTTGTTGTTGACGGATAATGAAGACTGATGGCATAAGTACGATGCCATTTTCCGTCTTCCGAAGTGGTGGTATAGCGCACTGGTTTTGTAAAGTTGTGCGTCGTTCCACTGGCCGGATTAATAGTTGCTCCCGGAGTCAGCTCAAAAGTTGGTGCCTGTGCGGTCAGGTCAGTTCCATTGTTTACTTCTATGTAAATGGGATAGGCATTTAGGCTTTCATCGAATGGTAAGTTGTAGTCGATTTCCGTTCCTGAAAGAATATCGGCGGGCAATATACATTTTTCGATATCTGCTTCCGCATTAGGTGTTTCGTCCTTGATGCACGATGTACAAAGGAATATGCCTATGGTACAGGTTAGTAAGTCTTTCAATCTCATGAATTGGTAATTTTATAAGTTCTTTGATAATAAACATATATATAGTTTACAAAGTTAAGGCTTTTCCTGAAATTTTTCTGATTATTGCAATAAAATGAATTGGTCGTTTTTCTTTTTTATGGTATAGAAGCAAAAAAAGGTGCAAGAAATAAATTCCTGCACCCTCTCTGTATGTTATGACTAATATAAAGGTATGAGCTTTATTAGACGATGCCTTGAGCCATCATTGCTTTTGCTACCTTCATGAAACCGGCAATGTTTGCACCTTTTACATAGTTTACATATCCGTCTTCTTCCGTACCGTATTGTACACAAGCTGTATGGATATTCTTCATAATGCTTTTCAGCTTTTCATCAACTTCTTCCGAACTCCAACCTAGCTTAATAGAGTTTTGAGTCATTTCGAGACCGGATACCGATACACCGCCTGCATTGGCGGCTTTACCCGGAGCATATAAAATTTTGGCTGCGAGGAATTGTTCGATAGCTTCGGGAGTAGAAGGCATATTTGCACCTTCCGAAACGGCGAAACAGCCGTTGGCAAGCAGGGTACGGGCGTCGTCGCCATCTAGCTCGTTCTGTGTTGCGCTAGGCATGGCTATGTCGCATTTTTCTCCCCACGGACGTCCTCCTTCTACGTATTTACAGCCATATTCTTCGGCATATTCACGAATGCGTCCTCGATAGAGGTTTTTCAGTTCGAAGATGTAAGCCAGTTTCTTTTCATCGATTCCGTCTGGATCGTAGATATAACCGTCGCTATCGGACATGGTGACAACTTTGGCTCCGAGGGAGATAAGTTTTTGCACCGTGTATTGAGCAACATTTCCCGACCCCGATACGGTGACTACTTTCCCTTTAATATCTATTCCTCTGGTTTTAAGCATTTCGAGCAGGAAATATACATTTCCGTATCCTGTGGCTTCCGGGCGAATAAGTGAGCCTCCGAATTCAAGACCTTTTCCGGTGAATGTCCCGGTATTTTCGCGGGCCAGCTTTTTATACATACCATACATGTAGCTTACTTCCCGACCGCCTACACCTATATCACCGGCGGGTACGTCGGTATCCGGGCCTATATGCCGCCAAAGTTCGGTAACGAATGCTTGGCAGAATCGCATGATTTCCATGTCCGATTTTCCTTTGGGATTGAAATCCGATCCGCCTTTTCCTCCGCCCATAGGTAAAGTAGTCAAGGCATTTTTGAAGGTTTGTTCAAAAGCAAGGAATTTCAAGATCGAAGGATTGACCGATGAGTGAAAACGGATGCCTCCTTTATACGGACCGATGGCGTTATTGTGTTGGATACGATATCCCATATTGGTATGGACTTGACCTTTGTCATCGACCCAAGTTACCCGAAATGAAAACATTCTATCGGGAATGCACAACCGTTCGATCAGGTTGTAACGATCGAATTCGGGATGTTCGTTATATACATCTTCGATAGTCGATAACACTTCTTCCACAGCTTGGTGGTACTCCGGTTCGTTAGGGAAACGGCGTTTTAATTCGCTCAATACTTCTGTTGTTTTCATTGATAAGTATGTTTTTTGAGTTTTGGAAAGTCCCTATAAATATGTAATCTTTCTCTTTGATTTCGTTGCAAAGATAATACAAAATATGTAAAATGAAAGCATTTTCTTATAAAAACTTTCACTTTACAATAAAAATGATAAAAATGTATCTGTTTGTATACTACTGGTGTTGTATTTGCGGCAAAATTGATATTATATTATTTCTTTGTCGGAAATAGATTCATTGTTGCAGCGGTTTCCAGCATAAAAAGTCGTGCCGGTTCATATTCATTGGGAATTTTTCCGTCGAGTATGGCCTCTTTGATAGCCGATAAAATTTCACCTACGGGACGGGACGGCGGTAACCCGAAGGTTTCCATGATTTCTTCTCCCCGTATCGGGAGCTTCATATTACGTATGCTGTCTTTTTCTTCTATTTCTCGCAGTTTGGTTCGCACCAATTCGAAATTGTCGCGGAATTGTTTCACCTTTTCTCTGTTTTTGGAGGTAATATCCGATTCGCAAAGAAGCATCAAATCGTCTATGTCATCGCCGGCATCGAACAAGAGTCTTCTTACGGCCGAGTCGGTAACGACTTCTTCGGCGAGGACGATAGGTCTCATGTGCAATCCTACGAGTTTCTGTACGTATTTCATCTTCTCATTGAGTGGTAGTTTCATTTTGCGGAAAATACCGGGAATCATTTTTTCTCCTATGAAATTGTGATTGTGGAATGTCCAACCCAAGCGGGAATCATAGCGTTTGGTACGTGGTTTCCCGATGTCGTGGAGTAGTGCAGCCCAACGTAACCATTCGTTGCGGCTGCGCAGTGCCACATTGTCGAGGACGGCGAGCGAATGATAAAAATTGTCTTTATGTCCTCGTCCTTCGATTGTTTCTGTTCCTTTGAGTGCGGCGACTTCGGGAAAAATGATAGGCAGCAGTTTACAGTCGTCTAATAAAATAAATCCCCGAGAGGGAATATCCGAACGTATGATTTTGCCGAGTTCGTCGATGATGCGTTCTTTCGAAATGATTTCGATTCGTTTTCGGTTTCGTTCGATGGCTGCGAATGTCTCTTTCTCGATGTGGAAATTTAGCTGAGTGGCAAATCTGATAGCACGCATCATGCGTAAGGGGTCGTCGCTGAATGTAATGTCAGGATCGAGGGGGGTGCGAATAATTCCCTTTTTCAGATCGTTCATGCCGTCGAATGGATCTACGAGCATGCCCCAATGCTCTTTGTTCAGGCAAAGAGCCAAAGCATTGATGGTGAAGTCTCTTCGGTTCTGGTCGTCTTGCAGGCTTCCGTCTTCGACTATCGGTTTACGCGAGTCATGGCTGTATGACTCTTTTCGAGCTCCGACAAATTCTATCTCTATATTTTCTTTCTGGTCACTGTATTTTACTTGTGCTGTTCCGAAGTTCCGAAATGTCGACAGGTGGGCCCGTTTCCCCAGTTTGGTCGTTACAGCCTCGGCGAGTTCTATACCGCTGCCTAAGGTTACGATGTCGATGTCTTTGGACGGTCGGTCCAGAAAAATATCGCGTACATATCCTCCGATGACGAAACACGGGCGATTCATCTCATCGGCGACTTCACCGATGAGATGAAATATCGGGTCGTTCAAATGGTCGAGTATAAGATCGTTGTCGGTTTGCATGGTTATTGGTAAAATAGCTTATAAATGTGTTGGTTTTTACGGGTTGCGACAAATGCGACCGGGTTTAATACCAGTCGAGTCGGCTGTAAGAGTTTCCTCGTTTGTCATATTTGAGGTCTTGCAATAAAGACGATTTCACGCTAATGTGGAAATTGTATGATTTGTAAGGTCCCACAGGGACGAAACTGGCACTCATCGACCAGCAATGCAAGTCTCGGGTGATGTTACAGTTCATATAGGCAATTTTCTTGGCGTCGAAATCATAGCTGGCCGAGAAGTTAAAAGACCAGTTTTTCGTAAAGTTGATATTCCCCGAAAAACTTAGGTTTTGGGTAAACCGGCCGTTGTATTCCATTTTCTTTTTGTTGAAAGACCCATATCCGTAATTGACCGAATAGTTGATAGATAGACTCCACGGGACCTCCCAAATCGCATAACCGTCGGCCCCGAATTGTGTGTCCGATTCTTCCGAGGCTGCATCGTCTTCCGACTCTTCATTCGGGTCAGGTGGCAGTGTATTGGGTTGTGGTTGAGGCTGTTTGTTGTCGTTTTTTTTCTTGTCCTTCTTTTTAAAAGTATCGTTGTTGAAGGTATAGGAGAAAGATGTTCCTGTACTGGACAAACGTCCTAATCCCTTTCCTACGGTCCACCGGGGTTTGTTCACTCGTACAGGGTTTCCGTAACTGTCCAATTGATAAGTATAGGTATCCCATGTCGCACTCATTTGTAGGTTAAACCCTTTGGTTAGTTTAATGAGTATTGAGGTGTTCAGGTTACTCCATTTCATGGAGTCCGCAGCCATATTATAACTCATATTGGCCGATAGGTTTTCGATTAGGGATATTTTGCGAACTCCTGTCGAGTCGCGGTCCGATTTGACCTTCATCTCCAAATTGTTCGATACCGAGAACGATACTGTTCCCTGTTTCCCTTGTGACACTGTGCCGAATATTCCGTTTGAGAAAGGAGAATATTTTTCGGTCACCGTTTCTCCTCGTTCGTTTACGTAGGAAAGTGTTTTCCAAAAACCATATCGGGGAGAACTGAAATCGGGGGCGGCGCTGAACGATATAGACGGAGTGAAAATGTGTCGTATGGCCTGTACTTTGTCGCCGAATATTTTCCACGGTTTGTAGAATCCGTATAGTTTGGTATCTGCGCTTAACGAACCGTAATAATTAAATACGTTGTAAAATCCGTAGGTCGTGTCTTGAACTATTTTTGACTGCTGAGTATCCCATTCTCTCATAACTTTGTTGGTGTACATACGGTCGGTAAAGTTGAAGCTGGCAGTTAGGTTGAGATATTTGAACACATTGAAAGTCGCCGATATGGGAATGTTGTGATACATACCGTTTCGCCAGTCTTTAATCAGATTCGATTTAAGTATCTGGTCTTGCTTGGTGAGAATCGAGTTTTGGAAACGACCGCTATACGACATTTGTATTTTTTCATACCATCGTTCATTGCCCACGACCGATTTCCGTTTGAATGGATAAATTTGCCCCATTGACACGGTTAAATTGGGGAAAGAAACATTTAGTGTCGAGTCTTGCGTACGTTGAGTGATATTGGCGGTTGCCGAAAAACTCCATGACGAGTTAGGAATACGGTAGGTCATGTTTACCGTAGAACTTTTGGTGTTTTCGGTGAAGCTGTTGGAATTGTAATAGCTATTTAAATCGTTTCGGGTATATCCGCTGGTTGTGAAATTAACGCTTGCCGATAAAGACATGTTAGGGTTGTTTTTAGTGTCTTGGGTATGGGTCCATGCTATTTTGAAGTTTTTCATCTTTGAATAGTCTGGTAACCCTTTATCTCCGGTAATGGTTGTGATGAAACTCAAATCGAAGTTACCGGAATATTTGTATCGTTTGATATAAGCCGAACGGGCGTTGATACCCCATGAACCTTTTGTGTAAATTTCACCGGTCAGTGCAAGGTCTATGTAATCGTTGATGGCAAAATAGTAACCGCCGTCACGCAAATAAAATCCTCGTGCTAGTTCGTCTCCGAAAGTGGGAACGATGATACCCGATGAATATTTTTCGGTGAAAGGGAAGAAGCCGAACGGAATGGCGAGGGGAAGAGGAACATCGGCCAGTACCATATAAGCCGGCCCCGTTACGATATTCTTTTTGGGACGGACTTTCGCTTGGGTTAATTGCAGATAAAAGTGCGGGTGATCGTGATTGTCGCATGTCGTGTAACGTCCGCTTTTCATGTAGAATTCGTCATTCTCCATTTTTTTGGTTTGTCCGCCTGTCAAGTAACCTTCGCCTTGTTGGGTGACAATATTGGTAATATATCCCTTTTTTGTCTTGAAATTATAATTCATGGTTTCCGATTCGTACTCTCCGCTTTTATCCTTGAAAACGGGACGGCCCACTATATCTCCCACAGAGTCGGGACGACCCACGGCGTAGACTAAGCTACTGTCCATGTTCATCTCGATTTGATCTGCATTGAGCTCCATGCCATCGAACTGTACTACCCCTTTTCCGTACATGTACACCTCGTTACCGTGGGTGAAAACGATAGAATCGTTGGCCTTGTAATCGACAACCGAAGTCAAACCGGCTTTCTTTTTCTTGGGTGAGACAGAATCATTGGCAAGCGAATCGACTCCTAACGAATCCGATTGTAACGAATCTTTGGAAATACTGTCTAAAAGTGTTATCGGTTTGTTTGATAATAAAGTAGCACTATCTTTGCTCGTGGTGGAATCGAGTGAAGTCACTTCGCTATAAGACGGATGCCTGTCTTGTGCGATGAGCGACACAAACAGTGAGGAGCATAGAAGAGATAAAAGTATAGCGTATTTTTTGCTGTCTTTTGGCATCCGGCTGTCAATCTGTAATCAACTCGCAAAAATACACATTTTCCATGACTTATCGGCGTTTGGGCTTTATTTAATATATTTTATTCAATGTTCAGAGTATCTTCCTTTTATTGATTGTGTAGGTTTCTATAAAAACAGAGTGGCCATTTTGTCGAAACGGTGTAGAGACGCATCGCCGTATTTAGCAACGCTTTTACGAACTTTATCGAACGGTTTTTCTTGGTCGGGAGTAGATTTCGAATAAAACTTGTCGGCGAAGCAAACGAGTTTTTCTTCGAGACTTATAGGGCACATGTCACGGTGTGGAAGCGGGAGGTTTTGGGAGATGATGTCATCGACCGTCAGTCCGGTTCCTGTGTGTCGTTCACAAACGAGAGCGTGTTTGGGATATCCTTCGTTTCGAAGAAGTTCGGCTCCTATAATGCCGTGACGGATATAGGGCTCTTCTCCTGTACAGTAAATCGAAGGAGCATGGGTAAGGTATACGCCGATGTCGTGAAGCATGGCGGCTTCGTAAACAAAGTCCGAATCGATATTTAATTCCGGGTGGGCTTGGGCTAGTTTCAGGGCTTTTTCGGCAACCAGTTTGCTATGGGACCATACGCTGTTATAAAGAGGCGTTCCGGGTTGATAGTATTTTTCGAAGATTTGTTGGATATTCATGGTTGTCACTGAAAAAATGTGTTATAAAAGCGACAGCCCGAAAGAGTGTCTCTCCGGGCTGTCGTTGTATAATCTTGTGGTTATTCTACGATAGTAATCCATTTGTGAGTATCGGGTTCGTCGCCGTATTGTATAGCGCGTAACTTATTGTATAGCTTTTCGCAAATAGGACCGGGTTTACCGTCTTTGGAGAAAATATACGATTTGTTTTCATCGAGGTCGTCTATACGGGCGATAGGACTGATGACGGCAGCTGTTCCACAGGCTCCCGCTTCGTCGAATGTCCCGATTTCATCTTCCGGTATTTGTCGTACTTCTACTGTCATGCCCATGTCCTCGGCAAGTTGCATGAGGCTTTTGTTGGTGATTGAAGGGAGAATGGACGTCGATTTCGGGGTGATATAGCTGTTTCCCCGAATGCCGAAGAAGTTGGCCGGGCCGCATTCGTCGATATATTTTTTCTCTTTGGCGTCCAGATAGAGTACGGCGGAATATCCCAGTTCATGGGCTTTTTCGCCAGCCACTAAACTGGCTGCGTAATTCCCTCCTACTTTGTAGCGTCCTGTTCCGAGTGGAGCGGCGCGGTCGTATTGACGGAGTATCGCCATAGGGGTAGGTTTGAAACCCTCTTTGAAATAAGGACCTACCGGAGATACGAAGACGATGAACAAATATTCTTTGGCCGGTTTGACTCCTACCTGTGCCGATGTCCCTATTAGTAATGGGCGTATATAGAGTGAAGCTCCGCTTTCGTAGGGAGGTACGAACCTTTCGTTCTTCTTGACTACGGTTAGTATGGCTTCGTTAAACTTCTCTGTGGGCAGTTCGGGCATCATGATTCCCCGGCAGGAACTTTGCAAGCGAGCTGCATTCTCGTCCATACGGAAAATGCGGATTTTTCCGTCTTTACCCCGAAAGGCTTTCATTCCTTCGAATGCCTCTTGTCCGTAATGAAGGCAAGTGGCTGCCATGTGTATTTCGAATGTTTGTGAGCTGGTAACTGTAATGTCGCCCCATTTCCCGTCTTTGTAAATACACCGTACATTATAATCGGTAGGCATATAGCCGAATGACAGGTTTGACCAATCGATACTTTCCATTGTTTCGGTTTTTAAGTTTAACTTTATAGGGACAAAGTTAAACTATTTCATGAAATATTGAAACAATGTTTAAGGTTTTATTTTTGTAATATCGATTTGAAGTAAAAAGGATATATTAAAGAGCAATCTTTTGTGTTTGTCCCTCTATTTTAACTAAATAAATACCTCGGACACCTATTTTTAATTCAGAGAGGCCGGGATTGATGGTCCGGTCGGTTACGATCTGTCCTAATATCGTGTAGACTACTACTTGTACTTTGCGTGGGGTACGAATATAAATACTTCCGTCCTTGCTCGAAACCTCTATGGGAGCTTCTTGGACGGGTTCATTTTGACGGTTGTCGTCGATCTTCCAGATCTCTTTCTCCATAGTTGTTTGAGCTACGGCCGTTGGAAGGACGAAGCCACTGAATACTAACGCGAAAAAGACTGCGTAAAGATACTTCATAACAACACTATCTAAAAATAGAATGTCTTGCAAATCGATATGTTTCACTCGATTATGCCGGTATGGCATCTATTTATATCTCTTGCAAAGATAGCTCTTTTTTGTAGTATTGTATAGGATAAGGCGTTAAATATGATGGGTATGCTCTTTAAAATTTGTAAGTCCGCTTAGGATTTTTGGGAAACCAGCCCTTTTGCACGCGTTTTTCTTGTTCGAAGATTTCTTTAATCGACCAAAAAGAAGAAAAGGCAAAAACACCCAACAAGGACGATATAACTACATTTTCAATGCATAGAGACGATATCACGCCTGCTATCCCCAAAAATAAAAATAACCACCAACAACGAGTACTCCAATAGTATTCGGCTTTGACAACTATGGGGTGGAACATTCCGATGATTAGAAATGTGCAGATTCCAATAACGAGGCCTTGCAGATGATTGTCGATTATAAAATCCATTGTGTAAAGATTAAAAGTTCTAATAAAAGATAATATCGTCTGTTTTGCATTTTATGCAAAGATAGTGTAAACTATAAGCCAAAGCAAGTTTGGTGAATTAGATTGGGTTCTCGGTGGTTCCTATCTTTTGAAACAGTAAAAATTCCCGATTGAAAATAGAACTTTCGATCGGGAATTTGGTTCATAGTAAATCAAATTTCTTTGAAACAACTCCTCGGTGCTTGACAGACCGGACATTTGAAATCGTCTGGCAATTCTCCTTCGTGAATGTATCCGCATACTTCGCAAATGTACTTTTTCCCAGAGTTTGGTTTCGGATCTTCTGGGGAAACATTTTCCTCCTTGATGTAGGTCGGTGCGTTTTTGGGAGCTTTTCCTTTAATTACATGGTGATAGTAGGCGTAAGTCATAGGAGTACCATTGTCGGGAATGGTATTGAGGACGCGGGCAAAAATTACGTCGTGAGTTTCGTTGTCGGCAATGTGCAATACCTCGCAGATAATATGTCCCGAAAATATCCCTGATAAGATGGGGACATCGTTTTGCCACTCATAATCGTAATTTGTGTATTTGTTTCGGTCTCGGCCGCATTGAAACCCGAAAGTAGTGATTAAAGATGTGTCGCTTTCTTCTGCGAGAATAGCTAAGCTGAATTTCCCATGTCGTACGATTATATCGTGGGTATAATTGTTTTTGTTCATGGAAATAGCGACAATGGGATTTTCACTGGTTACTTGAAAACAAGTATTTATGATACACCCCGTAGGGCGGCCGTTGTCATTAGTGCCTACGACATATAGCCCGTAGGTGAGGTTTCGTAATGCTGTAATATCCATAATTAAAGAATATCGGTCTACCCGATAAGGGCAGACCGATGGGTTGTTTTGAGATTTTTAAAACTGAATTTTAATAGTTATTTTTCTTGCGTTCGAAGAAAGCTTGCGGGTGAGCGCATGCGGGACATACTTCGGGCGCTTTTTTGCCACGGAACACATATCCGCAGTTGCGGCATTGCCATTCGATTTCTTCGCTGTCGGAGAACACGGTTCCGTTTTCGATGTTTGATAACAGTTTGCGATAGCGTTTCTCGTGTTCTTCTTCTACTTTGGAGACGTTACGGAATGTGTGTGCGATAGCGGGGAATCCTTCTTCGTCGGCGATTTTGGCAAATTCGGGATAAAGATCTACCCACTCTTCGTTTTCACCTTCTGCTGCCGCTTTCAGGTTTTCAGCGGTTGTTCCGATTACGCCGGCAGGGTAGGAGGCTGTGATTTCGACCATACCACCTTCGAGAAATTTAAAGAACTTTTTGGCATGTTCTTTTTCCTGTTCGGCTGTTTCCATGAAAATGGCGCTGATTTGTTCATAACCTTCTTTTTTTGCTACGCTGGCAAAAAAAGTGTAACGAGTACGAGCTTGCGATTCTCCGGCGAAAGCTTTCAATAAGTTCTGTTCTGTTTTTGTTCCTTTAATACTACTCATAGCATTCTTTGTTTTTGATGTGTTTTTAATTCTGGTACAAATATAATTAGAATAATTCTAAAATTGAAATATTTCTAATTCAAAAAACGATTATTTAAGAAAGTTTTATAATTATGGGTAAAGATAAAATTTTTTTGTGAATAAACAAAGATTACAAAGGGAATAAGATAGGTATGATTTTTAAGTGAAAAAATTTGTTCGCGACAGGTTTTTAGGTGTTGTAAAAAATATAAATGGATATGTTCTAAAACATTTTAAATGTACGGTTTGCCCATAGAATAACGATAAATCGTATTTTATATATTATTGTTATAGTGAAATTGTGACATTTTTGTTGCTGTATATATTCATTCTTTTTTTATTTTTGTGACTAAAATAAGATAGAGGCATTTGGAACATACCGATGTTATGTTTCGAATGAATCACAAAAATGCTCCACCATGATAGTAGAAAAATTGCCGGGGACAGATGCGCGGCTATATGCCCTTGTTGCACCGTTAGTTATGAGTGTTCCCATTATTCGTCAGAACAATAATTATCCGTTTAAAACCTCTCGTAAACACCTTTGGTTCATCGCTTTGGAACGAGGCGAGGTAAAAGGTTTTATGCCTGTTGAAAGAAAAACTGCGGGAGCTTGTATCGATAATTACTATTTGGCGGGAGATTCTTCCGAATTGTTGACTTCTCTTATCGAAAAAGCGAAAGAAGAGTTTGCCCAAGACTGCACTCTTTATGCGATTTCTCATGTTCGGCATGTTGATGCCTTTCGGGCGTGTGGATTTTCTGAATTGAAAACGTGGAAATTGTATGTAAAAATGGTGTATGAGGCAAATGGAGAATCTGAGAAGCAGTGTGTATGAAGTCGTTTTGGAGCGATTGAATCGGATATTTTCCGATTTTGATAATGTGTATGTTTCTTTTTCGGGAGGAAAAGATAGCGGTGTGCTTCTTAATTTATGTATCGATTATATTCGTCAGAATAAATTGAATCGTAGATTGGGGGTATTTCATATCGACTATGAAGTCCAATATGAGGAGACGACGCGTTATGTAGACAGAGTATTGGCATCTAATTCCGATATATTAGATGTATATAGGATTTGCGTCC
>ENA-ORNQ01002628-ORNQ01002628.1-human-gut-metagenome-genome-assembly--contig:-NODE-2628-length-11801-cov-17.885152_pt1 | contig 11801 bp, 9 predicted proteins | sample MGYA00242116_ERZ509024 | MGnify/ENA primary metagenome ERZ509024 (study PRJEB26280, sample SAMEA2338697) | human gut metagenome | biome: human gut; feature: human-associated habitat; material: faeces...
ACCGCCTTGCCCATCAGCACGGCGTGGTTCGTACCCCATGGCTTGGTGCGCCCTTCGGGGCGGACGAAGCCCTCGGGCAGGTCGTCGACCGACTGGAAGACCACCTCGACGGGGATGTGGTTTTCGTATTTGGAGAGGATCTTCGTGCGAAAATCCGCTTCGAAATCCTTGCGGATGACGAAGACAACCTTGCCGAAGCCGCCGCGGATGGCGTCGAAGATCGAGTAATCCATGATCGTCTCGCCGTTGGGGCCGAGACCGTCCAGCTGTTTGAGACCGCCGTAGCGCGAGCCCATGCCTGCGGCCAGTACGAAAAGTGTAGGTTTCATATCGAATCTGTGATTGAATTGCATCGGGGAGGGTTAGTTCATGCCGCGCACGTGTTTTTCCCAGGCCCAGGCCGAGCGGAGCGTCTCTTCGAGAGGCCGTTCGGCCTTCCAGCCCAGTTCTTTGTTGGCGCGCTGCGTGTCGGCCCAGACCGCCTTCACGTCGCCGGCCCGTCGCCCGACGATCTTGTAGTTGAGCGTCAGCCCGTTCGCCCGTTCGAAGCCCTTCACCAGTTCCAGGACCGAGACAGGCGTGCCCGTGCCGATATTGAAAATCTCGTAGGCCTCCTTCATCCGCCGCTGCGTCATGCGGTCGACCGCGGCTACATGGGCTTTGGCCAGGTCGACGACGTCGATGTAGTCACGCAGGCAGGTGCCGTCGGGCGTGTCGTAGTCGTCGCCGAAGATCGAAAGGCATTCGCGCAGTCCGGCGGCCGTCTGGGTGATGTAGGGCACCAGATTCTGCGGCACGCCGCGCGGCAGTTCGCCGATGAGCGCCGAGGGGTGGGCGCCGATGGGGTTGAAGTAGCGCAGCGCGATGCCGTGCAGGCCCTCGTAGGCCGCGCAGCAGTCGTGCAGGATGTCTTCGGCCATCTGCTTCGTGTTGCCGTAGGGCGAGGTGGCGGGTTTGCGGGGCGTCTGCTCCGTGACGGGCAGCACGTCGGCCTCGCCGTAGACGGTGCATGACGACGAGAAGACGATGTTCTGCCGCCCGTACTCGCGCATCAGGCCGATGACGTTCATGAACGACATGAGGTTGTTGCGGTAATATTCCAACGGTTTGCTCACCGATTCGCCCACGGCCTTCGACGCCGCGAAATGGATTACCGAATCGAAGTCGTATTTTTCGAACACCCGGGCAAAGGCGTCGCGGTCGCAGCAGTCGGCCTTTTCGAACGGGACGTCGACGCCCGTGATCCTGCGCACGCCCTCGACTGCATCCATGTCGCTGTTCGAGAGATTGTCGACGATCACCACGTCGTACCCCGCACCGATCAATTCCACGGCGGTGTGCGAACCGATATAACCGGCGCCGCCGCTGACCAAAATAGACATACTGATCGCTCCTTTACACAATATGGAAAGTTGTTGCCGGGATTTTGTATCTTCAACAGGGCATCCGCAGGGTTTGCTTCGTTCCCTTGTTGATTTTATTCTAACGTCTTTATCACAATATGGAAATAGATGTTTCCATGTTTGATATGTAACTTTGTTGTTGCCTTTACCGTTCGCACAGATGCAGCGGGTGCGGGGCGCGGCGGTAAGCGCCGGGCGTTTGGCCGGTCAGGGCGTGGAACCGCCTGCTGAACCACGCCAGGGAGCCATACCCCAGCATACGGGCCGTTTCGCCGGGGCCGTACCCCTGGGTCAGCAGCAGCGCTGCCTGTTCGGCTTTCATGCAGGAGAAATACTCCATCGGCCCTATGCGGGTGCGGGTGCGGAACGCCTGCTGCAATGCCACGCGGGAGCAGCCATTGGCATCGCACACCTGGTCCAGCGCCAGCGGCTTTTCAATGTTCTGCGCAAAGTACAGGCGCACGCTTTCCACAAGGGCTGCCTGCTCCTGCTCGGCGCGGGCACGGGGGCTTTGTTTGCGGGTGCGTTGCCTGCGACGGGCCAACAGGTACAGCAGCTGTGCCAGATAGATGGTTTGCAGCTCTTTGCCGCCAAACGGGATTTCCGCGCGGCGGGCGGGCATCTGGCAGGCATCCTGCACCGGCTGGAACACCTCGCGCACCGTTTCTGCCAGCTGGCGCAGACAGCTTTTTTCGGCGTTGCCGAGCCGCATATGGCAGCTGCGGAAAGAATCCATCGCACTGCCGTCCGCGGTAAATTCCACGCGGAACACCTCCGGCGGAACTTCGCCCACTGCGCGCATAGCAAACAGCTCTGCGGGCTGGTGGAACAAAATCTGCCCGGCGCGCAGCAGCACCCGGTGGGTATCGCACAGCTCTTCCACCATACCGCTTTTTACATATACCAGCAGCCAGCCCTCACAGGTGCGCTCCGGCGTTTGCTGGCCAATGCGCCATTCGGATTCCGCCGCGCTGGCAATCCCTGTTACCCGCAGCGGCCATTCATCCCCATACATGCCTTCACCTCCCCTGTTCAGGCTGCTTCATCGCTTGCGGTCCAGTTCTGGCCTGCGCCGTTGCTGAACACACCGGGCGGGTCCTGCGTTGCCGCCGGGAACTGCTCGCTCCCGGGGAAGCTATCCACCAGCCCCAGGCGGTAGGCTGTCAGCGGGCAGAGCGTTTTTTCGATATGCTCATAGCTGATGCCGTTATCGCTGTTGTATGTGTAATACATAATAGCATCCGGCCAGGTGTTCAGCACATACTGCGCCAGCGGCTGGGTCACAAACGTATCCCGGCTGCCGACGTAAAGGTCTGCCGCACCAAACAGATGCAGGATCTCGTGGGCATACACGGTGGGGCTGTTGTAGGTTTTCTCCCCCGCATAGGAATCATAGAGATAAAGACAGCTGAATTCATTCAGGTAATTACCGCCATCCTCCAGATAATGCAGAATGGAGTAGGAAGCCCCCTCCACCGGCAGAAAGAGCAGGTAGCCAATGCTTGCCGTGCCGTATTGCTGCTGGATGAATTCCACATCCACCTGTGCGGTCAGGGTGTCCACATCGTCATAGAACGCTGTGCCGGTGGTGGTATCTTCCGTCAGACCGGCTTTGTAGGCGGCAAAGGTGCTCAGATTGTTTTCTCCGGTATCGTAATAGATTTTCGGCTGGGCGTTATAGGTCTGCGCCTGCTTGGTGATCCAGTCCACCGCCACGGCAAGGTTCTGCCGCGTCTGGGCCAGGGCTTCCTCGGTCCAGGGGTTGGCGTCGTCCTGCAGATAAATGCTGTACAGCACGCTGGGCCATGCCAGCAGCCCGCAGCTGCCGTACACCTGCTGTAAATCTTGCTGTTGGGCAGGGGTCTGGGTGGGGGTTGGGGTGGGGGTTGGGCTGGGGGCCACGGTGGGCTGGGGGCTGGTTTCGATATGGGGGATCGTTGCCTGTGCGGGTGCGGCAGGCTGTGCCGCGCACCCGGCCAGCAGGCAGAGCCCCATGGCAAGGGCGGCAAGGTGGAGCAATACGCGCGGCTTTTTCATTCGCGCTTACTCCGGCAGCACCAGCTGCGGCTTGCCGTCAGCATCCGCTGCCAGGGTCACGGTCTGACCACCGGTCAGGCGGCCCGCCACAATGGCTTCGGCCACGGGGTCCTCCAGCGTTTTGCGGATGGTCTTGCGCAGTTCACGCGCACCAAAACGGGTGGATGTTTCGTTCACGATGGCTGCCAGTGCCTGCGGGGTATATTCCAGCTTCAGGCCGCGGGCTTCCAGGCCGGGCTTGTACTCGTCCAGCATCAGGGCAGCGATCTTTTCCAGGTCAGCCTGTTCCAGCGGGCGGAAGGTGATCACTTCATCCACACGGCCCAGGAACTCCGGCCGCAGGAACTCCTGCAGCGCTTTCATGCTCTTTTCGCGGCTGACCTGCTCTTCGGTGCGGCCAAAGCCAGTCAGGGCGGTGCGGTCCGAAGAGCCGGCGTTGGAGGTCATGCAGATCACGGTATTGGAAAAATCCACCGTGCGGCCCTGGGCATCGTTGATCTTGCCCTCGTCCAGGATCTGCAGCAGGATGTTCATCACATCGGGGTGGGCCTTTTCGATTTCATCAAACAGGACCACGCTGTAAGGATGGCGGCGCACTTTTTCGGTCAGCTGGCCGGCTTCATCATAACCCACATAGCCCGGAGGGGAACCGATCAGGCGGGACACCGCGTACTTTTCCATATACTCACTCATGTCAATGGAGATCAGCGGGTCCACGGTATCAAACAGCTGATTGGCCAGCTGCTTGACCAGCTCGGTTTTGCCCACGCCGGTGGGGCCGACAAAGATAAAGCTTGCCGGGCGGTGGCGGCCAGACAGGTCTGCCCGCGCACGCTTAACGGCCAGCGCTACGCTGTGCACAGCTTCGTCCTGGCCGATGATATGCTCTTTCAGGGCATCTTCCAGCCCCATCAGGCGGCCATACTCAGTCTCTTTGATTTTAACCGCCGGAATGCCGGTCCACAGCTCCACAACCTGGGCCACATCGTCCGCCGTTACCTGGATATCGGCCACGCGCAGCTCCAGCGCAGGCAGCTTTTGGCGCAGCTGGGCCAGCTCGGTCTTGGTTTTGGCCAGTTCCTCGTAATCAATAGCGGCATCGCCCTGCTTTTCGGGGTCGGGGTTTTCCAGGTCATGCTCTTTGGTTTCCAGCTCTGCCACCTGCTTTTGCAGGTTCAGGAACTCGGTAATTTCAGGGTGGCGCAGGTTGCAGCAGGCGCAGGATTCATCCAGCAGGTCAATCGCCTTATCCGGCAGGTAGCGGTCGGTGATATACCGTTCCGACAGGTGTACCACATCCGCCACGATGGAATCGGGCACACGCACGCAGTGGTACTTTTCGTAATAACCTTTTACGCCGCGGATAACCGCAATGGCATCATTGATGGAGGGTTCTTCCACCTTGACGGGCTGGAAGCGGCGCTCCAGCGCAGAATCTTTTTCAATAAACTTGCGGTACTCGGCAAAGGTCGTTGCGCCGATAACCTGGATCTGCCCGCGGGACAGGGCCGGTTTCATGATGTTGGCGGCGTTCATGGCGCCGTCCGAATCCCCGGCGCCGACAATGTTGTGGATCTCGTCAATGAACAAGATCACATTGCCGGCGGCCTTGATTTCAGAAAGCAGGCCCTTGACGCGCTGTTCAAACTGGCCGCGGAACTGGGTGCCTGCCACAAGGGCCGTCAGGTCCAGCAGGTAGATCTCTTTATCCTGTAAGCGGGCGGGCACTTTGCCTTCGGCAATGCGCTGGGCAATGCCCTCGGCAATGGCGGTTTTGCCAACGCCGGCTTCACCGATCAGGCAGGGGTTGTTTTTCTGGCGGCGGCACAGAATCTGCACCGTGCGGTATACCTCACGGTCACGGCCAATGATGGCATCCAGCTTGCCGTCCTTGGCTTTCTGGGTCAGGTTTTCGCAGTAGGTGTCCAGGTATTTGCGCTGGCCGCGGCCACGCTGTTTTTTGGACTTTTCGCCCTTCTCCTCAGCCTTGGGGGTTCCGCCAAAGCCAAAGGGGAACACCGGCGAACCGCCGGGCACAAAATCATCCCCGGTATCGTCGGGGTTCTGCATATCGCCGTCCATCATGGGCATCATGGCGCCACTTTCCTGCGCTTGCTGCATCAGGTCGGCCATGTGCTCTTCCATGCTGGCCAGCTGGTCATCGGTCATATTAAACCGCTTCATCAAATCATCCACAGGCTGAATATGCAGCTCCCGCGCGCAGGTCAGGCAGTAGCCTTCCTGCACCGGTTTGCCGTTTTCCAGCCGCTGCACAAACACAACCGCCTGTCTTTTTTTACAGCGGGTACATAACATATGGTTCACCTCTCTATGGGGTATTCGATTGGATCGGGAATGCCGAAACGCGCACACAACATGCGTTTTCAGAACTTTTCCCATGTACTATTATCCCCCACCCCACTGATATTTGCAAGAGGGGCGGGGGGAATGTTCAGATATTGTTAATCAATAGCGGGTCAAAAACGGGTTCAGGTTTGCCAAAAGTCCATAGATCACGCTTCGGTTCAGGGTGGCTGTGGTCAAAAATTCCAGCTTGCCGCCGGTCAGGTTTGCCGCCACCCACAGCAGAATGGACCAGATCCAGCAGTTCAGCAAACCGCTGACAAAGCCGAACGCAAAGCCCAAAATGCGATTCAGTCCACCGATGAGCGGGATGGCGTTGATGCCGCGCAGCACCCGCCCCAGCATCCGGCAGAGCACCCGCACCACGATCCAGACCGACAAAAACACAACGGCCTGAATAACCGGCAGAAACAGCGGTTCCAGCGCATTGACCACCTGCGGCACCGCATTGCTGGACGCCGCACTGACGGTATCGATCAGCTTTTGCTGGATCGACTGCGGCAGAAAGGTCAGCGCATGGATTGCCTGGGCCAGATCTCCGCCGGTCTTTTCCAGCGTGTCAGCCACAACATCGGTAACGTGGCTGGCAACATATTTATCATAAATGCCGCCGGCCCAAACGCGGGTGCCGTAAGTGCCGCCGATAATGCCCGCCACGGAGCCGATAAGGCTCACCAGTCCGGAGGCAAAACCGCGGCGGCGGCCGGCTTCGGCCGCGCCCAGCACCAGCAAAAGAAAAATCACATCATAAACAATGCCAATATACTGTGTCATAACTCTACCATACTTTCCCATGCCGCACAGCATCATTCGTGCGGCGCATTCAGAACCTCTACCGTGCCGGAAATAAATACCAGTGTTTCGCGGGCGTTGATGACCGCCTGCGGTGCCGCACCATAATCCCGGCTCCAATTATGGGTGCCGTCATAGCCATAGCTTTCCACGCCGGACGCTGTCAGCAGATAGACCGCCGTTGCGGTACTGCTGACGCTTTTGGCTTGCCCGGCGGCAACGCTCGCCAGCTGGTTGAGCGAATCATCCAGCGTGACCAGGGTATCGCCGCCGCGCACCGCCAGCAGCAGCGCCGTGCTGCGCCCGCCGATGGACACGCTTTGCAGGGTGGCCCCGCCATAATCATAGCGGGCACTCTCGGTGCCATCGCTCACGTTGATGATGGCGGTATAGGTATCAAAAACAGCCAGCACGCGGCTGCCGCTGATCCATTTCAGCTTCAGGATCACGCTGCCGGTATCCGCCACATAAAACGGCCCGGCAGTATCCGAAGTGGTGTTCATCATGCGCACGGTAGTGCGCAGCTGGCCGTCCCTCGCGGCCACCGTTGCCGCGGCAAAGCGGTGGTTATCCGTGGCAAAAGACAATGCAATGGGGGTGCCGTCGGTGCTGGTCAGCTTCCAGGTAAAGGGGTCCCCGCTGAAAGAAGCATCGTACACCATCACTTCCGCCGCATAGCGGTCAGACTCCGTCACCACGGCCAGGGTGCCGTTCTGCGCCATTTCGCACAGCATAATGGCGTTATTAAAGCTTTTGGCGTACAGCTGGCGGGTGCGGCTCTGCACCGTCAGCTCCTTGCCTGCGCGGTTATACAGCACAAAGCGGGTGTTGCCCACGGCCAGCGCCGGGCGGGCATAGCCGGGCTGGATGGTGCGGACCTTTGCGCCGTAAGCGGAATAGACCGCCACATCCTCATTATCCATCTCCACAAAACCGCCCGCCAGGGGTTCCACCTGGGTCGGCGTGCGGATGCCGGTGTTGGCGGGCCAACCCGCCCCGGCGCGGTTGAGATACAGCGAGATAGAATCCGTCATATCCCCCAGCATGGCAATGGATGTACCCAGCAGGCCGCTGCCCACCGCCATAACGGCGGCAATAATCAGCACCACCAGAACAACGGCAATGCGCCTGCGGCGCTGGCGGCGGCGCAGAATAGGGCTGATGGGCCGCAGCGTTGCCGCCGGTGCCGCAGCTGCGCCCTGCTCTTTGGGCGGCAGGGTGCTGGGTGCGCTGCGCTCCGGCGCTGGGCGTTCCCGTTCCGGCTGCTGTTTGGAGGCAGGCTGCGGGGTTGGCGGGGCTTCGCCCCGTTCCCGCGCCAACATACGGCGGCGGCGTTCCAGCCGCTCTTTTTCTTCACGGTTCAAGGGCTTCGCCTCCTTCCCGTCTTGTTGTGTTACTCATTTAGTTGTTTCAGTCGTTCGGGCGCTCTAAATCCGGGTACTGCACATCCCACAAAAACAGCCCCCTGGCGGGCAGCGTGGGGCCGGCCTGGCCGCGGTTCCTGCTTTGCAGCAGAGCGGGCACAGCGGCCGGATTCATTTTGCCAAGGCCCGCCTGCAGCACCGTACCGGCCAGAATGCGCACCATGTTGTACAGGTAGCCGTCCGCTGTTACGGACAGGGTATACAGCTCGCCATCCTGCTGCACGGTACAGGCGGTGATGGTGCGCACCGTATCGCCGTGGGCTGCGGCTGAAGAACCCGAAGCGCACAGCGCCAAAAAGTCATGCCTGCCAACAAAATGGGCAGCCGCCGCCTGCATGGCGGCAAGGTCCAGCGGGCCGTTGACCCGGTGGCAGGTCTCATAATCAAAGGGATCATCCACCGCGCTGCACCGCAGGCGGTAGTGGTAGGTTTTGGCGTGGGCAGCATAGCGGGCGTGGAAATCATCCGGCACCTGCTGCGCTGCCAGTGCCCGCACATCCATGGGCAGGCGGGCGTTCAACGCCAGCGGGATGCGCTGCACCGGGATGCGGCCATCATAATGGAAGTTCAGGGCAAACCGCCGGGCATGCACCCCGGCATCGGTGCGGGAACAGCCCTTTACATCGGGCCGGGTGCCAAACACGCTCTGCATAGCATCTTGCACCACCGCACACACCGTAACCCCATTGGGCTGCACCTGAAACCCCGAATAATTTGTGCCCTTGTAGGCAAGCCAGAGGAGAATATTCATGGGACACCTTTTGAGTTAGGAGGTAGGAGTGAGGAGTTTTTGGTGTGCGCTGGTGCGCACATTTTGAATATCAGCTTTTCCCCTATTCCAAAATTGCGGCGCAAGCCGCACCTTCAATTCCTAACTCCTACTTCCTACCTCCTACCTAATTTCAGATTCCCGCCATGAGCCAACGGGTGGAGAGGATGACGGCGAGGCAGAGGGTGAGAACAACGGCGCATTTTACGTCCAGCGCGCCGAACTTGAGCACCTTCAGGCGGGTGCGGCCCTCGCCGCCGTGGTAGCAGCGGCATTCCATGGCCATGGCAAGCTCGTCCGCACGGCGGAACGCGCTGATGAACAGGGGGATCAGCACCGGCACCAATGCCTTGATGCGGTCCATGAACTTGCCGTTATCCAGCATTGCGCCGCGGGCTTTCTGGGCGTTCATGATCTTTTCGGTCTCATCGATCAGCAGCGGGATAAACCGCAGGGCGATCGTCATCATCATGGCAAGCTCATGCACCGGCAGGTGCAGCTTGGCAAAGGGTTTCAGCAGCGCTTCAATGGCATCCGTCAGCACAATGGGGCTGGTGGTGTAGGTCAACAGGCTGGTGCCGGCGATCAATGCCACAATGCGCACCGCCATCAGCACTGCATAGCTCACCCCCTCGCGGTAGATGTGGATAAAGCCAAAGTGTACCAGCGGTTCGCCCTCGCCGGTGATGAAGAACAGGTTGAGTACCGCGGTGAACAGCACAATGGGAACGATCGGCTTTAAGCTCTTGACGATCAGCTTGATTGGAATCTGCGCCACTTTGTACAGCAGAGCCAGCAGCGCCAGCGAAAGCGCAATGCCCAGCGGGTTGGACGCCATAAACAGCACAATGATGTAGGCAATGGTGGCAATAATTTTTAAGCGCGGGTCGCAGTGGTGCACCACCGAGTTGCCGGGGAAGTGCTGGCCAATGGTAATATCACGCAGCATCAGTCAGCGCCCCCTTCCTGTACGGTTTTGTGGTTCTGCGGCAGCGGAACGGCTTTGTCCGGGTGTTTGGCGTTCCAGGCTTTCAGCACGGTTTTGACCGCATAGGGCACGGTGTACACATCCGTGTCGATCTCCATGCCCATTGCTTTCAGCATCAAAAACACCTGGGTGACCTGCGGAACGGAAAGCCCCAGTTCCAGCAGTTCCGGTGCGCGGGCAAAGACCTTTTCCACCGTGTCATACATGGCCACTTTCGCCTTGCTCATCACCAGTACGCGGTTGGCATAGCGGGCAATATCTTCCATTGAGTGGCTGACCAGAATGACCGTGATGCCGGTCTGCTCGTGGTAGTTGCGGATCTGGCTCAGGATGGTATCGCGGCCTTCGGGGTCAAGGCCTGCTGCGGGTTCGTCCAGCACCAGGATCTTGGGCTCCATGGCCATAACGCCCGCAATGGCAACGCGGCGCTTTTGCCCGCCGGAAAGTTCAAACGGGCTTTTTTGCAGCAGCGCTTCATCCAGGCCAACAAACTCTGCCGCGCGCTTGACGCGGCGGGTGATCTCTTCTTCATCCAAGCCCATGTTGCGCGGGCCATAGGCGATATCCTTCCAGCAGGTTTCTTCAAACAGCTGGTATTCCGGGTACTGCATGACCAGCCCCACAAGGAAGCGGAAATCCCGCAGGTTTTCGCCCTCCGCCCACATATCGCGGCCATCAATAATGATCTTGCCGCTGGTGGGGCGGTTCAGGCCGTTGAAATGGGCGATCAGCGTGGATTTGCCGGACCCGGTCGAGCCCATCACACCGACAAAATCACCTTTTTCAATCGAGAAGCTCACATCATCCAGCGCTGCGGTTTCGTCCGGCATACCGGCGTTATACACATAGCGCAGATGTTCCACTTTAATGATCTCTGACACGTTACATTCCTTCCCGCACGGTACCGCCCCGGTCCCTCTTTTGCCGGGTGCAGTCCGTGCCTTTTCTGGTTGGGGAAAATTGGTTGTTTGGGTTTCCTCGCAGAAGCGGCGGGGGCGGGTGACCCCGCCCTACAGGGGTGTTGCCGCCCAAAAGGCACGGCATTTTATTTCAACAGGTCAAAAATGGCCTTGGCGCATTCTTCGGGGGTAATGATGTTTTCCGGCATAGGCAGGCCGGCGGCGGCCAGTTCATCCCGCAGCTCGGTGGCCTGGGGTACATCCAGGTGGTAGCCATGCAGCCGCTTGGTCTGGCTGAACACCTGTTCGGGGGTGCCCTCCATCACAATGCGTCCGCGGCTCATGACCAATATGCGGTCGGCCTGGGCGGCTTCCTCCATATAGTGGGTAATGGACACAATGGAAATGCCTGCATCCCGCAGGTTGCGGATGGTTTTCATTACCTGGGCGCGGCCGCGGGGGTCCAGCATGGCAGTGGATTCATCCAGAATCAGGCAGTCCGGCCGCATGGCAATCACGCCCGCGATGGCAACGCGCTGCTTTTGACCGCCGGAAAGCTTGTGCGGCGCTTTATTGCGCTGTTCATAGATCCCCGCCAGCTTCATGGCGTCATCCACGCGGGTGCGCATTTCCCCGGTGGGCACGCCAAGGTTTTCCAGCGCAAAGGCAACGTCCTCTTCCACCACGGTGGCAACGATCTGGTTGTCCGGGTTCTGGAACACCATGCCCACTTTCTGGCGAATGTCGTACAGCTTTTCATCGGTGCGGGTGTCCATATCCTCCACCAGCACGGTGCCGCTTTCCGGCAGCAGAATGGCGTTAAAATGCTTGGCCAGGGTCGATTTGCCGCAGCCGTTGGCACCCAGCACAGCCACAAACTCGCCGCGGTGTACTTCCATCGACACCCCGTCCACAGCAAAGTTCGGCTGCTCCGTATCATACCGGAACCGCACATCCTGCGCCTGTAAAATATCGTTTTCTTTCATGTGGTATCCCCTATTCTGAATAATAGTGTGATCCAAAATTTTTAGTTAGGAGGTAGGAGTGAGGAGTGAGGAGTTGAAAGGAGCTAAGGCAATACCGCATAATTCTAAGTGCCGATACGGCGAGCGAGGTGCGGCAGCT
>ENA-ORNQ01002633-ORNQ01002633.1-human-gut-metagenome-genome-assembly--contig:-NODE-2633-length-11782-cov-4.423467_pt1 | contig 11782 bp, 9 predicted proteins | sample MGYA00242116_ERZ509024 | MGnify/ENA primary metagenome ERZ509024 (study PRJEB26280, sample SAMEA2338697) | human gut metagenome | biome: human gut; feature: human-associated habitat; material: faeces...
CAAGCTGTTTGAGGCGGCGCTGGACCTCGGCTGTGACCCCCGGCAGGCATTTTTCAAGGTCATCCTGCCCGAGATCAGCCCGGCCATCCTGTCGGGCTTCCTTATCAGCCTGACCTACTCCATCGACGACTTCATGATCTCCTACTTCAACTGCGGTACGGTAGAGACACTGCCCATTGCCATCTACTCCATGACCCGCAAGAAGGTCAGCCCGGAGATCTACGCGCTGTCCACCATCATGTTCGTGGTCATTCTGAGCATCATCCTCATCTCCAACGCCATGGAGAGCCGCGGCTACCGCCGCGACCAGCGCGCACTGAGAGGGGGAGATGTCAAATGAAGCGTTTCGTCATTCTTCTGCTGACGGCTGTACTGGTGCTGACCATGCCGCTGTCGGCTCTGGCCGCAGGACAGATCGAGGTCACGGAGGACATTTCCGTCTCGGATGACTACGACTGGACCCGCTTCAAGGGCCAGAATGTCACCCTGAACGTCTACAACTGGGGCGAGTATATCTCCAACGGTTCCGACGACAGCGTGGACGTGGTGGCGGCCTTTGAAAAGCTGACCGGCATCAAGGTCAACTATACCACCTTCGATTCTAACGAGTCCCTCTACGCCAAGCTCAAGTCCGGCGCGGCCAACTACGATGTCATCATCCCGTCGGACTATATGGTCGCCAAGATGATAAGCGAAGGGATGCTGATGCCGCTGGACTACAGCAACATCCCGAACTTCCAGAACATCGACGAGGAGTACCGCAACGGAGACTATGACCCCGAGAATGCCTACACCGTGCCTTACACCCTCTGCACCACTGGCATCATCTACAATACAAAGATGGTAGATGAGGCCCCCACCAGCTGGGCAGACCTGTGGGACGAGAAGTATGCAGGCAACATCCTGATGTTCAACAACAGCCGCGACGCCTACGCCATCGGTGCGTTCAAGAGCGGCAGCAGCGTCAACCCCCAGACCACGGAGGAGGTGGATGCTGTGGTGGACGAGCTGAAAGCCCAGAAGCCTCTGGTGCAGGCATATGTTGTAGATCAGGTACGTGACAAAATGATCGGCGGCGAGGCTGCGATCGGTGTAATGTTCTCCGGTGATGCCATTTATGTGATCGGGGAAAATCCGGATCTCGATTATGTCATTCCTGAGGAAGGTACAAATGTATGGATTGACGGCTGGGTCATTCCCAAGAATGCTCCTAACAAGGAAAATGCAGAGAAATTCATTGATTTCATGTGCCGTCCGGATGTAGCTCTGAAGAATTTCGAGTACATTACCTACGGTACCCCCAATACCGCTGCAAGAGAGCTGATCGAGGATGAGGACCTGAAGAACTCTCCCATCGCTTTCCCGGATCTGACACAGTATAACAATCTGGAGACCTTCCTGTACCTCGGTGAGGATGGCGAAGAGCTTTTCAACAAATACTGGAAAGAAGTTATGTCCAATTAATTCTATATAAAGCAAAGCAAAAGCCCTCAAGCTGTCAAAACAGCCTGAGGGCTTTTGCTCTTCCCATATTTCAGGAATTCTGTTCACATCCGCAGGTCTCACATTTCCCATCATTTCTTCTGGAAAATGCCGGATCATCCACCGGTGTAAAATTCGGGAAATCCGGTCTTAGCGGTCTGCAGTCTCTGTCTCCACAGCACCCCGCATCTTCCAGGCGACGGGCGCCGCAGGCATTCGAACCACCACAGGAATTGTTGTTGCCACAGGAATTTCCACCACAAAATAGTAATAATAACAGAATGATACAGTTCATAGGATCCTCTACTTACCACTGTTTATTTACTATTCTATTCCGCTTTTTCCAGCTGGTGCCAGTCCATACATCGTTTATGCTGTACCAGTTCCTCTTTGATAAATTGAAAGGTTTTCTCTTCGCCCTGTTCTGCCAGCATTTCCAGCACATACAGAAGCTTTGCCTTTGTCTTAGGATGGATAGGTGCCTTATCTGTGCCCCGATAATAGTAATCTAACGGTGATCTGTCCGTATATTTATCTCCCATGTAAACCTTACTGGCGGCGATCCGGTCCATAATCATCTCCGCAATATAACGATCCGGCATGGGTACCGGTGCCATTCCGCCCGGCAATGCCTGCATACTGTAATCAATCCAGTATTCGTAATGATGCTTGTTCCTGCCCTTGTGGTGCAGCCAGGCACTGGAATAACCGATATCCTCTCTCTCCGCGTTGTTGGGGCTGCGGTCACCCTGGTAATACTTTACTCCTACCCAGAACTCTGTGGGGCTGTATTTCGACATATCGTGTAACAGTCCCTGTTTATACAGACCTACCTTAAAGCAGCCCTTTGCCACCAGAACCTTATGGTGTGTGATCGTTTTAAAATGTTTCCAGATATTCATTTCGTTCTATCATCTTTCTTCAGAAGCTTCCGATTTCTTTTTCCGGCTCTTACCGGTACTTTTTCCCTTATCCTGTGATATTCCCATCACGCCTTCGTAGACGGCAATGCTCCTGGGGGCTACGGTCCTCGTCTGATCAGCCATCTGTTCTTCTCTCTCCTGCACTGTCAGGATATTCCCTGCTTCTTCCGTCGCTAAAACCAATTTCCATTCCATACCCTTCGGAAGCTTGGGAAATGCCAGCTTCTGAGGTTCCCAATGCATATTCATGGCAACATAGAGAAAAGAATCATCTGCACCTGCCTTGGTCTTTGCATATTTTCCGCAATACATCATTCCCACGTGCCTGTTATAACTCTCTGTCTGAGGTCTCCATGCATTTTGTCCGTGGTAGGACAGATCCGGATAACCACAGGATAACGTATCCAGGATCCGAAGCTCTTCCTCCGGATGCAGGATCGGATGTGCCTTACGGAAAGCGATCATCTGTTTCCAGAAAGCCAGCAGTCCGGCATTTTTCTCCTTATCCTGCCAGTTCAGCCAGGTAATTTTATTATCCTGACAGTAGGGATTGTTATTTCCCTGTTGGGAATTACCGAATTCGTCTCCCATGAAGATCAGCGGCGTGGACTGGGTCAATAACAGCATACAAAATGCATTCTGTAACTGTTTTTGCCGGAGAGCCAGCACTTTTTTGCGTCGGGAGGTACCTTCCTCACCACAGTTCCAGCTGCAATTATAATCGTTACCGTCCCGATTGCCCTCGCCGTTGGCTTCGTTATGCTTATGGTCATAAGACACCATATCCATCAGGGTAAATCCGTAATAATTAGACAGATAATGGATCCGTCCCATATTGGCGGGAATATGACGCATCTCGTACAATACTCCCGAAAGCATGTTATCATCGCCTTTTAAAAATCTACGCATGGTGTACAGATAATCGTCCCGGTATTCCGCAAGATTCCGATACTCCGGCTTCTGTGCCGGATCGTAGAGCTTCGCTGCATCAAAATCGTAATACCAAAGCTTGGTGTCTGTCAGTGCAGGGTCTCCTGCCAGCGCCTGTGCCGGCACCTCTCCCATCAGATGAAACCCATCCACATGATAAGTTAATACCCAGAAGCGTAAAATATTCCCAATCTCTGTCACATCCATCCCTTTTGGGAAATAAAACTGTAAGATCACTTCCATCCTGCGCTTATGGAATTCCTTCACCAGTTGTCTGAATTCCAACGCTGCATCTTCTCCTGCCGCATAGGCAGCTTTTGGTGCATAATAAAAGCCCTCCCGGTAGCCCCAGTAGTTTAATACCCGGTAACCGGGGAGTTCTCCACCATTTTCCCCTGCTGTGGCTGCAATGTCTGCGGATGTCTTCGTGTTCACCTCTTCCGGAGTCTCATCAAATTCATAAACAGGCTGCAATTCCACCGTCGTGATGCCGATTTCCTGCAGATAATCCAGTTTCTCCGCAATTCCCGCAAAGGTGCCTCTGTGTGTCACCTTGGAGGAAGCATGCATGGTAAAGCCACGGACGTGCATGCAATAACATACGCTCTCACGATAGGAAAGCATCGGATGTTCATCCTGCTCCCAGCCGAAATCATCTCCGGGAAATACCGCAATGCGATTGACATTTTTTCGCGTTTTTCCGTAAACAGGCTTACTTAAGAAGCCCCGCGCATGCAGATCCGGCACGATCCGTTCCTCTTCATAGAACTGATATCCGATCTGCTGTGGATCCAGTTCCAGGTATTTGCAGTAGACATTTCCCATCCGCTCTTCCCGGCGGAACGGGATTTTGTGTAATTTTTTACCGCTCTCTCTGTCATATAGGATAATGCCGCAATCCTTTTTTCCGGACGCATAAGCGAAACGTATCGCTCCGTCCTCCACATGAGCTCCTAACGGATACGGCTTTATTGCATGCTTTTTTTCTGTCATTGCTACACTCCATCTTCTGGCTGATTTGTCTTTTTTCACTATTTTATTATAGTCGGTAACCTTAATAAAAACAAGCATTGCAAGAATATCCGTAAACGGTTATAATAAGGAAACAAAATACTGTTACACCCAATAACATTTCACAGGAGGATTCCCATGGGTAAAAATGAAAGCTATGAAGATGAAGAAATGACCGTTGAGCTGGAGTTGGAAGATGGCACTGTCGTAAACTGTGCGGTCATCACCATTCTCACCGTGGAGGCTAAGGATTATATCGTGCTTCTGCCTTTGGATGAAGACGGCGAAAACGAAGACGGAGAAGTATGGTTCTACGGATATGCCGAGAATCCGGATGACCCGAATGAAGAGCCTGTTCTCGAATACATTGAAGATGATGATGTCTACGAAAAAGTTGCCGATGCTTTTGACGAGTATCTGGACAGTTGTGAATTCGATGAGATCATCGACGATAACGATTCAGAGGAATAAGGAATCTGGATGGGAACCTGGGACGCTCTGCTGTGCCTGTAAGGCAAAGAAGTTCCAGGTCTTTTTTTGCCCTTGTCATAGCCACATAGAAGATACGGCGTTCCTCTTCAATGTGCTCAGGGTCCAGTCCGTTCCCATGGGGAAAATTCTTTTCATTGCAGTCTGGAATCCATACACTGTCAAACTCCAGTCCTTTCGAAGCATGTACCGTAAGCAGTCTTACCGCTCCGTCTGCCGCCTGCGCATTGTCTCCGGATTCCCGTGCCACACCTTTCCGCAGTTGTTCTCCGAAGGCCTCCTGTGCTTCCTGCCACTCTTTTGCTGTTTTAAAATGACCGGCTTCTTCCACAATATAGTTCAAAATTTCTTCCCATTCCTGTGTTTTCTCACTATTTTCAACATTTGCTCTCTGACGCAGATACCTTTCATATCCGCAAGCTTTGCATACAAAGGTCACTGCAAGCTTTGGTTCTGCATTTTTTACAAATTCCATCTGACGTTTCCACAATCTGATCGCCTCACACGCTTTACGATTACAGGCTGCAGAATAATCATTGTTTTTCATGGAGTAATAATCTTCCAGTGCTTGCAATGAAACATGCTTTCCAAAAGCTTCCCTGGATATATTACGAAACGGTTTGTTGATCACTCTCAGAAAGTCTATTCTCTCTGCAGTTCCTGCTGCAATACGCAGATATGACATAATATCCTGTACAATGAAGTGTTCATATATATTTCGTGTTTTTTCCTTCATAACATAGGGAATTCCTTCTCTGCCAAGTCTTGCCGCCACGCTCTGCATAGCCAGGTTTGTTCGGAACAATATTGCACAGGTCTCCTGTGTGGAACGTCCCTTCAGGCGATGTAATAAATATTGCATCTGCTCCGGTGCATCCCTGAATTCTTTTATTCTTACCCTGCAGGCGGTTCCTCTGTATGTTTCTTTCTTCCGTTGATTCAACTCGCTGGCTTCCAATATTTTAGGGAAGCGATCCAGGTTCTCATTGATCACCAGAAGGGAAGCCTCCACAATGTCCTGATGACTACGGTAGTTGGTGCGAAGCAGTATCTGTGTTGCCGCAAATTCCCGTACAAACATCTGCATACAGGCCGGTCTGGCTCCACGAAAACTGTAAATTGCCTGGTCATCATCTCCCACTGCGAATACATTTTTATGTCTTTCCGCCAGCAGCCGTACAATACAATACTGCCTATAGTTAATATCCTGAAATTCATCGATCAGAATATGTGAAAAACGTTTCTGCCAGTATTCCCTCTGTGGAGTATTATTTTGCAACAGTTCCTCACACTCTTTCAGCATATCATCAAAATCAACACCTCGGACTTTTGTCCTTGCAGACTCATATTCCCGATATATCTGAGGAAAGCAATTTTTCCATTCCTCCGGGATTTTTTCCAGTGTTTTTTCCTTTTCTCCGGTATTTTTGTAATACGCGATCGCATCCAGGAAGCTTTTGGCAATTTCCGCACTGCATTCTTTGTTCTTTTTTAAAATGGGATAAATCAGATTTAATTTTTGTTTTTCATTTAAGAGATTGCCCGGTTGTACTCTGCCCGACCGGAGCAGGATTTGATAAAAAATCGAATGAAATGTTCCGAAATTAACGGAACCGGCAAACGAAGAAGTCTGTGCAAAGCGCTGTTGCATAGAAAGTGCCGCTTCTCTGGTAAATGTAATCACCAGAATCTGTTCGGGAGCGACCTCTTTCTCATGAATCAGCCAGAGGATTCTCTTCGTAATAGTAAACGTCTTGCCGGAGCCGGGACCCGCCAATAATAAAAGCGGGCCCTCTCCGAAAGTTACAGCCTCCCTTTGGGAGGGATTGCAATCCGTAAGATTAAACATTCGCCTTCAGTAATTCAATACCTTTACGAATTCTGTTCAGGGATTCCTCTTTGCCCAGGACTTCCATGATCTCCGTAGCACCCGCAGGTGTCATCTGCTTGCCGGATACAGCGGTACGGATCGGCCACATCACATAACCGTTCTTGCAGCCTTTTTCCTCCACATATTTTACAAGAGCCTGATACAGCCCGTCATTGCTGTAATCCTCCTGTGCCTCCAGGATCGGAAGCAGGTCTTTTAATACCTCCAGAGAACTCTCTGCGGTAGTCTTCATCTTCTTATGTGTGTACATTGCCACATCATACTCCGGAAGTTCCTCGAAGAAATCTACCAATCCGGCGATATCCGGGAATACTTCAATCCGGGTCTTTACCATGGCTGCGATCTTCTTAAGATCTAATGGCTTACTGATCGCTTTCTTCAGATAAGGTTCTGCCATCTCGTAGAATTTATCGAAGTCCATAGCTTTCAGGTACTCGCCGTTCATCCAGCGCAGTTTTACAATATCGAAGACTGCGGGAGACTTACTGATACGATGGTAATCAAACTCTTTGATCAGTTCATCAAGAGAGAAAATCTCGCGATTATCCTCCGGGCTCCATCCCAACAGTGCCACATAGTTGACGATTGCCTCTGTAATGAATCCCTGATCGATCAGATCCTCGAAGGAAGCATGTCCGCTTCTCTTAGACAGCTTTTTATGGTTCTCATCGGTGATCAGAGGCAGATGAATATATACCGGTACCTGCCAGCCGAAAGCATCATACAGACGCACATACTTCGGGGAGGAGGACAGATATTCGTTGCCTCGTACTACATGAGTGATATTCATGGTATGATCATCTACTACGTTAGCAAAATTGTAAGTTGGATAGCCGTCGGATTTGATCAGGATCATATCATCCAGCTGGGAATTATCTACGGTAATGTCTCCGTATAACTCATCATGGAATGTTGTAGTTCCTTCCTTTGGATTATTCTGACGGATGACAAAAGGCTTGCCTGCAGCAAGATTTGCCTCAATCTCTTCCTTGGACAGAGACAGGCAGTGCTTGTCATATACAGTGATCTCCTTGCCGTCCACCACCTCGGTCTTCAGGGAAGCCAGTCTCTCCTTATCACAGAAGCAATAATATGCCTCGCCCTTGTCGATCAGCTCCTTGGCATATTTCATATAGATACCGGTCTTCATACGCTCACTCTGTACGTAAGGGCCGTAGCCGCCGTCCTTATCGGGCCCCTCATCATGTACCAGTCCGGTCTTCTCCAGGGTACGGTAGATGATCTCGGTAGCTCCTTCCACATAGCGCTCCTGGTCGGTATCTTCGATACGGAGCATGAAATCTCCACCGGCATGCTTTGCAATCAAAAATTCATATAATGCGGACCGCAGATTACCTACATGCATTTTACCGGTAGGGCTGGGTGCGTATCTTGTTCTGATCTTTGTCATTTTCTCCTCATTTCCGCAGGGAATCTGTGCATATCCGGGCTACGGTCTTCCGGCATAGCTTTTCCTGCTTATATATTCCTGTCCACCATCTCCCGGGCAGACTACTTTCTTATTCTACCGCCTTTTTTCAAAAACTGCAACAGTTAAGACGTTGATTTCGGATGGGGAAGATTCCATCTGTAATGTGCAGCCAGGAAACGGATCGCCATGACAATGAAAGCTCCGATAAATACCGCCGTCAGTCTTCCCCATTCTCTGTATATCCACACGCAGCCCAGTGCTCCCACGAGGGATGCACAGGCATAAATATGTTTCACGAAGATGTAGGGTTCCTCCCCTGCCATCATGTCACGCATCAGACCGCCGCCTACACCGGTAAGCATTCCTATAAACACCAGCAGGAAGGAATTATCAGGATATCCATTATCAATTCCCGACATCACACCCAGGGATGTAAAGATTCCCAGGCCTACAGAATCCATGATCAGCATAGCCTTGTCATAAAAAGTTCCCAGTCTGCCACTCAGAAGATCATGTTTGATATACAGCAGTACAAAAATCGCCAGTGACGTAATCACTGATACCACGACATACACAGGCTTTTCCAGAGCCGAAGGCAATTTCCCCAGGATCACATCCCTGGTCATACCTCCTCCCACTGCCGTCACCACGCCCAACACGCAGATCCCGAAAATATCCATTCGTTTTCGGATCCCCACCATGGCGCCTGACGCGGCGAAAGCGATGGTTCCTAAGATTTCCATGAAAAAAATAATACTATCCTGAATGTTCATAATCTGTTTCTCCTAAAAGTTCTCCACGATATTTTATAGTATCTTTGTTAAAATAACAATAGCTAATTTACAGACCATAAAAAAGGAACCATCACGCTTCTGTGATGATTCCCTTTCCCGACAAAATTTCTATCCTATGTTTATTCTTTTTCCAGTTCCACCATTTCCTGATCCACACTTTCATCAGGTACTTTCTTCTCTGCTTCGTTCTTGAACTTGTCCACGGCTCTGGCTGCTACGGGAATAGCAATGTTGGTGCCGGCTCCGGCAATACAGCCTCCGGGGCAGGCCATACCCTCGATCAGGCAGCCGTTCATCTTACCGGCTTTGGCAAGGAGCAGGGCTTTCTTACATTCTGCCAGGCTCTCCGCATGCTGAATGTTCACCGGTGTTCCCGGATAATACTGTTCGATACACTCCTTGATAGCATTGGCAACGCCGCCTGCCACGCCGTAACCTCTTCCGGCTGCGGTAGCATCCTTCATCTCATCCATGGCCTTGATCTCATCTAACAGGATTCCCTTAGCTTCGAACATACCGGTCAGTTCCTCAAAAGTGATAACAAAGTCTACATCGGAACGAACGGTACGTCTGCTGGCTTCCAGCTTTTTGGAAGCGCAGGGGCCAATGAATACTACGGACGCATCCGGATGTTCCTGTTTGATCAGACGGGCTGTTGCCACCATGGGTGTCAATTCATTACTGATCTTATCAATGGTCTCAGGAAACAGATTCTTCGCCATCACAGACCAGGAAGGACAACAGGATGTCAGGGCAAACTGCTGCTTACCGGTAGCAACCTCCTTCACGTAGTGCTCCGCTTCCGCCATACATCCCATGTCAGCGCCCAGTGCTGTCTCATAGACATCCGCAAACCCCAATTCCTTCAAAGCTGTCTTAAACATCTCCGGTGTCACCTTCGGACCGAATTGTCCGGCAAATGCAGGTGCTACCTGGGCTATGATCTTCCGTCCGGACTGCATGGCACGGATCAGCTGGAAGATCTGTGACTTGTCAGCAATCGCTCCGAAAGGACAGCTTACCATACACTGACCGCAGGATACACATTTCTCATTGTCGATCACGGCTCTTCCCAAATGATCAGATGTGATAGCTCCAATACCGCAGGCAGCCTTACAGGGACGCTCTTTGTGACAAATTGCATCATAAGGGCAGATTTCACGACACTTTCCGCACTTGATGCATTTCTCCTGATCAATAACAGACTTGCCATTTTTCATAGAGATCGCGCCCTTGGGACAGACACTCTGGCAGGGATGTGCCAGGCATCCCATGCATGAGCTGGTCACTTCATAACGGTTCTCCGGGCAGGCATTACACGCCGACGGAATGACCTGCATCAGAGGGGGTTCGTAATATTTTTCATCAATATTACTCTCCTCCAGACCCTGTGTCAGATGGCCGGGATGTTCACGATTCTCCGGGCGTAAGCTCATACCCATGGCCAGACGGATGCGCTCACGAATGATCGCTCTGTCACGATAAACGCTCTCCCAGAACTCCGACTCTTCATAGTCTACGATCTTATAAGGCAGCGCCTCCATATCATCTTTCAGATTCGTGGAATTGTAAGCCAGATTAGCCACTTCCTTAAATACCCTTCTTCTCCGCTGTCTTACCGGAGTATCGATCCCTCTCATGCTGCTCATATCACATTACCGCCTTTTGATATTTTTTTAACATACTAATCATATTAAACCATACCGCACCTGTAAATGCAAGAAAAATCACAATAAAAATAGGATCCTTCACTGTTTTTCGTGAAAGACCCCATCCTTGAATTTTTAATCTTTTACTTCATAACGACTCTCTTGAAGTTTTTCTTACCTCTGCGGACTACCAGACCCTCTCCGTCAAACTGCTCGGGATCGTAAGCGGTCTTCACATCTGTAACCTTTTCATCCGCTACGACAACACCGCCCTGTTCTACGGCACGTCTTGCTTCGCTGCGGGATGCAGACAGTCCGGATTTCACCAGGACACTGAGAATATCAATCTTACCATCGGTAAAGTCTGCCTCAGTCAGTTCACTGGTGGGCATCTCTGCGGCATTGCCGCCGGTAAACAGTGCTCTTGCGCTTTCCTGTGCCTTCTTAGCCTCTTCCTCGCCATGTACCAGATTGGTCAGCTCGTATGCCAATATCTCCTTCGCCTGATTTAACTGGCTGCCTTCCCATTTGTCCATCTCGTCGATCTGCTCCAGAGGCAGGAAGGTCAGCATACGCAGGCACTTAAGGACATCTGCGTCTGATACATTTCTCCAGTACTGGTAGAACTCGAAAGGAGTGGTCTTGTTGGGATCCAGCCACACGGCACCCTTCTGGGTCTTACCCATCTTCTTGCCTTCGGAATTCAAAAGCAGAGTGATCGTCATAGCGTAAGCATCCTTACCCAGCTTTCTGCGGATCAGTTCGGTACCACCCAGCATATTGCTCCACTGATCGTCACCACCGAACTGCATGTTACAGCCGTATTTCTGGTATAAGGTCAGGAAGTCAAAGCTCTGCATGATCATGTAGTTGAACTCTAAGAAGCTTAAGCCCTTCTCCATTCTCTGCTTGTAGCACTCTGCGGTCAGCATACGGTTAACACTGAAGTGTGCTCCCACATCTCTTAACAGTTCCACATAGTTCAGGTTCAGCAGCCAGTCCGCATTATTGACCATCAGTGCCTTACCGTCGCCAAAATCAATAAAACGGCTCATCTGCTTCTTGAAGCAGTCTACATTATGCTGAATGGTCTCCTTGGTCATCATGGTACGCATGTCACTTCTGCCGGAAGGATCGCCGATCATTGCGGTACCACCGCCGATCAGAGCGATCGGCTTGTT
>ENA-ORNQ01002634-ORNQ01002634.1-human-gut-metagenome-genome-assembly--contig:-NODE-2634-length-11780-cov-2.765117_pt1 | contig 11780 bp, 10 predicted proteins | sample MGYA00242116_ERZ509024 | MGnify/ENA primary metagenome ERZ509024 (study PRJEB26280, sample SAMEA2338697) | human gut metagenome | biome: human gut; feature: human-associated habitat; material: faeces...
AAGGAAATTCCCTCTTCCCAATCATACAGTTTTTCTTTATTATGTTAGTTGCGAAAAAAACAGATAAAGGGGGCTGTATGATGAAATCCATATGCAGACATAATTAGAGGTCATGTATCGTTATTAGATGCAGCAACAAGCGCATCCAGGAAAATATTCCGAGACGCGTTTATAAGATGATAAAGAAAAACTGAGTTTGGCTGGCTTTGTTTGTGTCAAGTAATCCTTGCAATCCTTTCGGTCGTCCAGTGTTTCATGGGAAAAAGATTTACAAAGCATGGGTTATAAGTGCGCCGGTATGAGGTGCCTGTATTATAGGCGCCCATACCGCTGCGTGCTTATGTAGCGCAAGCGCCCATGCGAGTAAACTTTTTTCCATGAAACACGGAACCTGAAAAAAGTGCCAAGGATTACTTGACACAATCATTTGCAAGTAATCACTTGCTTTTTAACTATTTTATATGATAAACTTTATATTGTTATAATATTTAACACCAAAGAAAGGGATAAAAATGAAAAAACTTCAAAAAGCATTTGAAACCTCGGTTAATATATGCTTTGTCAGCGATGAGAAGTATGCAAAACCACTTTGTACATCGTTGTATTCTCTCTTGTATAATCGGGACAAGACACGAAATTATGACATCCTTATTTTACAAGATGACATCCCCGGGGAGGCACAAGAACAAATTCATGCACTGGGAAAAGACGAGCCGGGAGTCAGCATCCGTTTTATTAATATGAGAGAAAGAAAAAAGTTTTTTCCGGAAACGGCAAATGCGTATTACACAGCAGCTATCAATTACCGCTTGTATCTGTTTGATGAGATGTTCACAAATTATGAAAAAATATTGTATTTTGATTGCGACATGATTTTTTTGGAGGATGTAAGCAAACTCTACGATACGCATCTTGGTGAAAAGGAAGTGGCAGCTGTTCGGGCAGAAGATCTTCGTGTTTTGTCACAGACGCGCCGTGCCATTTTTTTAGATGGTATGCCATATAATGTGGATAATTATCGAAGTGACGGTTTGAAGATGCAATATGCAGAGGATTATTTTAATTCAGGGGTATTGCTTCTGAATCTGCAAAAAGCCAGGCAGCATATTACGATGTCGCAGGTTTATGAATTGCTAACGGGGCACAAATATATGTTTAGCGATCAGGATGTCCTTAATATGCTGTTTGATGGCAAGGTGATGCCTTTGGATTTTTGCTGGAATTATACCACATTTGTGGCAGGACATTTGCAAAGCGGCAATATTCACAGCCAAACATTGTATGCAGATCTTCAAAGGGATAAACCGGCAATTATTCATTATGTCGGGAAACGCAAGCCGTGGTCAACAGGTGAGATACTGCGAGAACAGTACGAAAAATATTATAATATAATGGAAAATAAGATTTAAAATGACAGAAATGGAGGAAAAAATGAGAAAGAAATTTTACAGACAGGCACAAAAAGGGATTTGTATTGCAACATTATCGGCTACGGTGCTTACAAGTATCCCGACCGTATCCTATGCAGAAGCGTATGCCAAGGGAAGGGCAGTTATGGAAGAAATGCAGAAGCTTTCCCTGCCTACAGAAAACGCAGTGACTTTTAATCTGGCAGATGCGGCTCTTAGGCAAGAAAAAACCTTTGTAGATGCGTATGGTGAGGATTTTACTACTACCGTCATCGAAATTAATATTGCAAAAAATGGAACTTACATCATCAAAGGCTCCAATGAGATCAATGGTGCATTTGTCGACACTCACATCAAGGTAGAAAAGGGAGTGGAAGCAAATATTATTTTTGATGGAGCACAGATTCAAAATAATCAGATGTATGATTCGGGTGTGGATAGTTGTGGTAATATCTATACCAACCAGCTTTTTCCGGTACTGGACATCGAAGGAACAGCAAATCTGTATGTGGAAGAGGATTCCTGTCTTACATCGCCGGATAAGGATTATAGTTATGTGATTCAGGTAACTGGTGATATGACGCTCAAAGAAGGTAACGGCCGTCTTACTTTGATGCTAGGTAACTGCAAAGAAGATTCAGAGGAAGAAGAAAATTATGGTTATTCTATATGGGGAAGGAAAGAGGGAGAAAATCGTCGTCAGGGAACTGTCACATTGGAAGGTGGAGATCTGGTTGCCTATGGAGCAATTGAGGGGGTGGAAAAATTTACAATGACTGGAGGAAGAGCAGATTTATCCTACGGTGATGGTCGTTGTGTTTACGCTGAGGATATCGCTATTTTGGGCGGAGAACTGTCACTGACTGATGATGCAGAGAAAGAATGGATTTCGTATTTTCTTAAAGGCAGGAATAGTGTATACATTGACGGAGCGAAGATAACGGCGAAACAGAAATCTCCAACCCAGCAAAGTGTTAAAATTGGCATTGTAGAGTCAGAAGGGTCAAATACGGTAATTTGCAATAGTGTAATTTCCTATGATGAGCAATATTTTACTCTGAATCGCATGTCAGACGTGTCAGATGTGTATGGCAGGAAAATCGGTCTTTTTACCGTGGATGGACTTTTAGAAAATACCAAAGTGAAAACCATTAACGGGCAGCCAGTCACGAATCTCCAGACCGCAGAAGACGGCACCTTGAAGTGCTTTATGGAATATGGGAAAAACATAATCACATTGGAAGATGGAAGCGTTTATACATATACTTACCAGTTGGATGGCGAAAATGCAATAGAAAACATGATTAAAGATGACCCGGCAGTAAGTACTCACAAGATTACGCTTCAGGTTGAAGGAGAGACAAATCAACAAGAGTTCGTGGTGCCGGATGGATTCAAATTGGGAAATCGATACTTTGACGGACAAAGATATTACGAATATGACTACGGAAGTGCAGGAACTCCGGACAAAATCACAGAAGATATGATGATTACTTTGCGCGAAGTGGAATTAGGAGTGACTGTGGATGGAGAAAAATTTGAAGGAGATGTACTGCCGAATGAAGTGTTCTATTTGGCGCAGGACAGAAATGGTGATGGTTTTGTCGCCTATCCGGGAGATACGGTAAAACAAGGTGCAAGTTATACATCCAGTCTTCCGGCAGTTAAAAAAGATGGAAAATGGTTTGTTAAAATAGGGGGAAAAGCCGATTTTGATTCGCTGGATGAGTTGCTTCAAGAGGATGATGCATTAAATGTTCTTTTGGATGCTGATATTGATTTTAGTGAAGAAGATGTTTCTGGATTGCTCAATGGTGGCGCAAGTTCATTTTATGGTATATTTGATGGAAATGGACATAGTATTACCAATGTGAAAAGTAAATATTATCCATATATTTTGATGGGAAATAATTATGGTACCATCAAAAATGTGCGTATCCGGAATGCAACGGTGCCATCTAGAAATTATTCGGCAGATTTTCGCTCTGGTATTCTCTGTTCCAACAATTATGGAACAATCGAAAATTGTGCGGTGGAGAATGCTGTCATAAAAACGAAGAAGAAGACAGAGTATGACGATGAAATGACTATTAAACTTCGGGTTCACAGCGCATTAGCCGGCGGAAATTATGGCACGATTAAGGATAGTTTTGTAAAGGACATTACGTTTGATGGGGATGGCAATACTTATCCGTTTAGCCAATCATTTACCGGAAGCCATATTGAAAATACATATTATCTTTCAGAAAAAACAGAAGATAAAAATGCTAAGACGGCACAGCAGTTTGCCTCTGGAGAAGTGTGCAGTCTTCTGAACCATGGAGTGAGTGACGGAAGCCAGTATTGGTACCAGAACATCGACAATGACGGTGAAAAAGACCAAGCTCCGGTGGCGGATTCTTCGCACGGAACAGTATATACCGGCTATCAGGAATGTGTGAAGAGTTATTCCAATGAAAAACTTCCGGAATCACCGACCGCTCATGACACAATATATACTGCACAGGGGAATGTGATCACAGGTATTTGTAAGAAGGATTCTGCTCATTCAGTGAGGATGACAGTCAGTGGCAAGGATGTTGTATATGATAAAACAGCCCATGCGGTTGACATTGGTATCGAGTTAAGTGAAGAATGGGGCAAAATAGAAGTGCCTTATGAAATCTTTTATACACGTGAGGGAACTCGGACAGAGGACCTTACCAGTCCCGGTACCATCAAAGCCACTGTATCGGTAGGCACTGCTAAGGTAGAAGTGGTTTATACCATCAAAGAAGCACCGGCAGAAAAGCCGGTTGTAACGCCAACTGCAAAACCAACCGGTAAACCAGCTGCAACGCCAACTGCAAAACCGACCAAGACCTCGGATTCTCAGGCGACGAAGAAGCCTGCTGAAAGGGAAAAAGCAGTACCGAAAAAAGTCGGTGCAATACTGAAAGTAAAAGGAAATAAATACAGAGTAACGAAATCAAAGGCAAAGGGCTCTACGGTTGAATTTACAGGCTATACAAACAAAAAGAAGAAAAAAGTCACCATTCCTGAGAGCATTACCGTTCAGGGGGTTGAGTACGATGTTACTTCCATTGGAGAAAAAGCCTTTAGTAACTGCAAAAAACTGACTCTGCTTGAAATCAAAACAAAGAAACTGACAAAGAAAACGGTTGCTAAAAAAACATTTAAGAGCATCCGAAAAAAGACAGTTATTAAAGTGCCAAAGAGTAAATATAAAGCATATAAAAAGGTACTTCGTGCCAGAGGACTGAACAAGAAAGTCAAGATCAAAAAATAAATTTGGGCTGGTTTCGTTTGCGTCAAATGTTCATGAAAAATACTTGACATAGTGTGATTGGTCATGCTATACTGTTAAGCGTATGCCGCACAACGAGGTTATAGTTCTGTCCATTTTTCATGAGACAGGCACCATAGTTGGCGAGTAATTTTATTAGGAGGTGCTATATGTACGCAATTATAGCAACCGGTGGTAAGCAGTATAAAGTAGAAGAAGGCGACGTAATCAAAGTTGAAAAACTTGGTTTGGAAGCTGGTTCCGAAGTTACTTTTGACCAGGTACTTTTAGTTGGTGACAAAGATGTCAAAGTTGGTACTCCAACTGTTGACGGAGCTTCTGTCAAAGCAACTGTAGTAGCAGAAGGCAAAAGTAAAAAGGTTATTGTTTATCGTTATAAGAGAAAAACCGGATACCACAAAAAGAATGGTCATAGACAGCCATTTACTCAGGTAAAAATCGAAAAGATTAACGCTTAATCTTTCAGGTGAATCTATGATTCAGGTAATTGTAAAAAAGCAGAATGGGAACATAACGGGTTTTCATATGGAAGGGCATGCCGGATATGCGGACCGGGGCAGTGATATTGTTTGTGCTTCGATTTCTGTTCTCGCCATTAACTGTGTAAATTCAATTGAAGAATTTACGGAGGATTCCTTCTCGGAGGGTATGGATGAGGAAAGAGGAATGATTTCTTTTGATTTAACAGGAGAAATTTCGGAGAAAACACAGTTATTGTTACAGTCTATGCTATTAGGAATCGAACATATTGCCGAAGAATATGGAAAGAAGTATGTTCAAATTATTAATCGTTAGGAGGAAAAGACCATGTTGAAAATGAACCTTCAGTTGTTTGCTCATAAAAAAGGAATGGGTTCTACAAAGAACGGTAGAGATTCCGAATCTAAACGCTTAGGCGCTAAAAGAGCTGACGGACAGTTTGTTTTGGCTGGAAATATTCTTTACAGACAGCGTGGCACCAAGATTCATCCGGGTGTTAATGTTGGTAAAGGTGGAGACGATACATTGTATGCTTTGGTAGACGGTGTTCTTCGTTTCGAGAGAAAAGGAAGAGATAAAAAACAGGCTTCCGTATATCCAGTGGAAAGCAAATAAAATCGAAATGATTTGTCAGGGGGCTGCCTTATGTGCAGCCCCTTATTCGTTCATAGAAAGGAAAAAAGTATGTTTGCAGATCGAGCGAAGATAACAATCCGCTCCGGAAAAGGCGGTGACGGTCATGTTAGTTTCCGCCGTGAAAAATACGTTGCTAACGGTGGACCGGATGGTGGCGATGGTGGCCGCGGCGGTGATTTGATATTTGAAGTTGACCCGGGCATTAATACGTTAAACGAATTCCGCCATGTGAGGAAATATTTTGCAGGAGACGGAGAGCCGGGCGGCAAAAGACGCTGTCACGGAGCTGATGGAGAAGATAAAATCGTAAAGGTGCCGGCAGGTACAATTGTACGTGAGGCACAGACGGGACAGGTAATTACCGATATGTCCTACGAAAATAATAGAGAAGTGGTACTAAAAGGTGGAAACGGCGGAAAGGGAAACCAGCATTTTGCAACACCTACGATGCAGGTGCCTAAGTATGCCCAGCCGGGCAAACCCGGTATTGAACTTGAAGTTATCCTTGAATTAAAAGTTATTGCTGATGTTGGTTTGGTTGGATTCCCAAATGTCGGAAAGTCTACCCTTTTATCAAGAGTGACGAACGCACAGCCGAAGATTGCAAATTATCATTTTACAACTTTGAATCCAAATCTTGGTGTGGTTGATTTAGATGGTGCCGATGGATTTGTTATCGCTGATATTCCGGGATTGATTGAAGGAGCTTCAGAAGGTGTTGGATTAGGACATGAATTTTTACGCCATATTGAACGTACCCGCGTGCTCATTCATATGGTGGATGCAGCATCCACAGAGGGCAGAGACCCAATTGAAGACATTCATGCCATTAACGAGGAATTAAAAGCTTATAATCCGGAAATTGCTAAGCGCCCGCAGGTCATTGCTGCCAACAAAATCGATTGCTTTTATGGTGAAGACCGTGAAAAAGTATTGCAGGCAATCAAGGATGAATTTGAACCGGATGGAATTTCAGTATATCCGATATCTGCTGTCAGTGGAGAAGGTGTGCAGGCATTACTTTATCATGTCAAAGACATGCTTGACCATGTAAAAGAAGAACAGGTTGTTTTTGAAAAAGAATACATGATAAAAGAACCGGACTTCTCAAATGAACCGTATACGGTTGAAAAAAGCGAGGAAGAAGAAGGACTTTACATTGTCGAAGGGCCTCGTATCGAAAGAATGCTTGGCTATACCAATCTGGATTCCGAAAAAGGATTTGAATTCTTTCAAAAATTCTTAAAAACAAACGGAATCCTTGACGAATTAGAAAAACTTGGAATCGAAGAAGGCGACACCGTAAAAATGTACGGCTGGCAATTTGAATTTATGCGATAACTACAAAGCAACGCACATCTGCACGAATACACTTATGCAAGCTCGCTTGCAAATAAGTGTATTCGCGCAGATGTATGTCGCGCGTAGCGCGACCGAGATGAAGCGAAGCGGAATCGAGGTGCGTTGCGGAAAGCGGCAAAGCGCGAGATGAAGCGAAGCGGAATCGAGGTGCGTTGCGGAAAGCAGCGAGGCGCGAGATGAAGCGAAGCGGAATCGAGGTGCGTTGCGGAAAGCAGCGAGGCGCGCTGCGCGTAGCAATGCGAAGCGAGAAGGAGGAAAAAATGACAAGCAAACAAAGAGCCTATTTAAAAAGCCTGGCAATGAAGATGGAACCAATCATGCAGATTGGCAAGGCAACCATCACACCGGAACTTACAGAATCGGTAGAACAGGCATTAGAGGCAAGAGAATTAATCAAAATTAATGTATTAAAAAACTGTGTGGCAATGCCCGGTGATGTTGCAGCACTGTTGGCAGAACGGACTCATTCGGATGTAGTACAGGTAATCGGAAGAAAAATTGTATTATATCGTGAATCTAAAACAAAGAAAAAAATTGAACTGCCAAAGGCGAAAAATACAAAGGAGTAGGTAAAAGAATGAAAATCGGAATCATGGGCGGAACATTTAATCCGATTCATAATGCTCATTTGATGATGGCTCAGGCTGCGTATGAACAATATAAATTGGATGAAATATGGTTTATGCCATCAGCAAAACCACCGCACAAAAATCAGGATGAGATTGCAGAAAAAGAACATAGAAAACGTATGGTTCAATTTGCGATTGACAAAATCCCGCATTTTAAAATTTCAAATATTGAATATAAAAGAGCGGGGAAAACCTACACATATGATACACTTGTAGAATTAAAGAAAGAAAGAGATGATGCGCACTTTTATTTTATTATGGGTGGCGACTCTTTAGCGCAGTTTGAACAGTGGTATCATCCGGAAAAAATTGTGAAATTGTGTACGATATTGGCTGCCTCACGGGATGAGATTTCCTATGAGCAGACGAAAGAGTACTGTAAGCAGTTAAGTGAACGGTTAGATGGAGATTTTCGCCCACTGAAAATACCTGCCATGTCAATTTCTTCACATGAAATCCGAAAACGTATCAAAAAGGGAAAGTCAATTATCGGATATTGTCCGGAGCCTGTGGTACGTTATATTCAGATGCACCGGTTATATGGTGATTCTGGTTTTGTAATACCTAAAAACGAAAAAGAACAGATGGACTGCTTAGCGGCATCGCTTCGGCCGAAACGATTTGTTCATACGTTAGGAGTTGCCAATATGGCGGCAAATCTTGCCATGATGCATGATGATGTTTCACTGCAAAGAGCAAAATTAGCCGGTCTTTTGCATGACTGTGCGAAATATCTGACGAATGAAGAGATGTTTGTCTTATGTGAGAAACTGGAAATTCCATTGTCTGAGTCCGAAAAAAGTACCCCTGCTGTAATTCATGGAAAATTAGGTGCTAAATTAGCGGTGCTTCGATATGGTATAGAGGATGATGAAATTTGTTCTGCCATTGCCTGTCATACAACCGGCAAGTCGCAGATGACGACATTAGAGAAAATAATTTACATTGCGGATTATATTGAGCCAAACCGTGATATGGACTGTAAACCATATCCGCTTGAAAGAATTCGAAGGACAGCCTTTTTTGATTTGAATCAGGCAACCGGTATGATTTTAAAAAACACATTAACGTATTTAGAAGAGAATCAGATGCCGATTGATGAAATGTCACTGGAAGCGTTTCATTATTATTTCACAATAAAATAGAATCAGGAGGAAACGTTAGATGGAAAATCAGTCGAAAAAAATGGTACAGATTGTTTATGATGCTTTAGATGAAAAACTGGGAGAGGACATTGAGATACTTAAAGTCGATGAAATTTCGGTAATTGCAGATTATCTGGTAATTGCAAATGGAAGAAATCAGAATCAGTTAAATGCCATGACGGATTTAGTCGAGGAAAAAATGATAGAAGCCGGCTATAAAAGCAAGAGGATTGAGGGGAATAAAAATTCTTCCTGGGTTTTGATGGATTATGGTGATGTAATCGTTCATGTTTTTTCCAAAGAAGACCGCTTGTTTTATGATTTAGAGCGAATTTGGAAAGATGGAAAGAAGATATCAAGAGAAGAATTATAAAAAAATTCCATGCGTAAGAGATAAGATAACGCTTCGCGTTATAAGCCTCTTACACATGGAAATTTTTTATTGCATTTTGTTCGAGAGAGCAATAAAAAGATTTTATATGCTCTGTTTTTGCAATATAAGTTTAGAAGAAGCGGTATAAGCCGATTACTTTTCCTAATATGATTACTTCGTTTACATAAATTGGCTCCATAGAATCATTTTCCGGCTGGAGACGGTAACGTCCGCTTTCTTTGTAGTAAGTTTTTACCGTGGCGGAATCATCAATTAATGCAACTACAATATCGCCGTCTTTGGCAGTAGGAGTCTGCTGCACAATGATTTTGTCACCGTCATAAATACCGACATTTATCATACTTTCACCGCGGACATCAAGCATAAATAAATTACCGGCAGGGAGCTGGTCTGCAAGCATTGGAAAATAATTTTCGATATTCTGCTCCGCAAATAATGGGGCACCGGCGGCAACATGTCCTAACAATGGAATGTTGCGGATTTCGCGCCTGGATAAATTAAAATCATCATCTATAATTTCAATTGCACGTGGTTTCGTCGGGTCACGGCGGATATAACCATTCTTTTCCAATGTCTCCAAATGAGAGTGTACCGAGGATGTTGATTTTAAATGAACAGCTGAACAAATTTCCCGTACTGCCGGTGGATATCCCTTTTCTAAAATTTGTGCTTTTATGTATTCTAATATTTCAGCCTGCTTTGCTGATATTCTGCCATTTCCCATAGAAACCTCCTAAAAAGTTAGTAAAATACAAACAATTGTTTGCTTTTTTAAATATATCATAATTTATTATATGTGTCAAACGAATGTTCGTTTTTTTGCGAAAAATGGAATTTATCATAGACAAATGACGACAGAATGGTTATAATAAACAAAGATATTCAAGATAAGGAGTGTAAATGGGAATGAAAAACGAGAAAAAAGGCTTTTTTAGCAGAATGCTGAGTTCAGAACATAAAGTATTTGAGACAAGTATGTTTGGTATTAGCGTGGTACTTACACTTGCGTTAGTGATTGGAATTGGCTATTATATTTCGGTTGCTTTCTTTAATCATAATACGGTTACAGATGAAGAGGCTAATGCTTCTGCTGTATCGGACAGTGCTGTTACGGTAAGAGAAAGTCCGGAGCCAACACAGACACCGGATGGAAATACGATGGTTCGTGAAGATGATGCCGATACACAGGTGGATGAGGAACTGGCAAAGGCAACGGAAGGTTATACGACATCGACTGTTAATATGCGTTCCGAACCGTCTTTGACGGCAAGTGTTGTGGCAAAAGTTCCGGCATCGACAAAACTGACTTTCTCTGGTTTGCAGAAGAAAGAATGGATGGAAGTTGAATATAATGGACAGAAAGGTTATATCAATGCGATGTATCTCTCTGTTGATAAACCAAAACCGATTGAGACAGTTACTCCAAGACCGACTCAGAAACCGGTTCGTACAACGGCTACACCAAAGGCTACAAAAGCACCAAAGGCTACGAAGACACCAAAAGCGTCCAAATCGCCAAAGGCTACGAAGATGCCGAAAGCAACGAAAACGCCAGGTACTGTTGTTACAAAAGCACCGACTCAGGCACCAACAGAAGCGCCAACTCAGGCACCGACAGAAGCACCAACTCAGGTACCGACTCCAGAGCCGACTGCTAATACAACAGAATAGATTGGAATATTGCGAAAGAGGTAACAAAGACCATGGAACAGTTAACGCCAATGATGCAGCAGTACATGGAAACAAAAAATGAATATAAAGACTGTATTCTCTTTTACCGGTTAGGTGACTTCTATGAAATGTTTTTTGATGATGCCATATGTGCACACAAAGAACTTGAATTAACCCTGACCGGAAAGAGTTGTGGTCTTAAAGAGCGGGCACCCATGTGTGGTGTCCCGTTTCATTCTGCGGAGACATATATTAACCGTTTGGTAGAGCGGGGCTATAAAGTAGCGATTTGTGAACAGGTAGAAGACCCGAAACTGGCAAAAGGCTTGGTAAAGAGGGAAGTAACACGTATTGTTACACCGGGAACCAATTGTTTTACCGGTTCTTTAGATGAAACCAGAAATAATTATTTGATGGGAATTGTTTCGGTTGACCACAGTTTTGGCATTTCGATTGTAGATGTCACAACAGGAGAATATATGCTTACCGAAGTAGAGTCGGTAAGTAAACTTTTGGATGAAGTAAATAAATTTATGCCGGCCGAGATTATCTGCAATGATTCCTTTTACATATCCGGTGTTGACTTGACCGATTTGAGTGAACGGCTTGGAATTACCATTTCTGCACTCGAACCGCGCTACTTTGAAAAAGAAAGCTGCCGGGAGGCTCTGTGCCGTCATTTTCATGTAAGCAGTTTAGATGGCATGGGGGTAGAGGAATACTCTATTGGCATGATTGCGGCAGGGG
>ENA-ORNQ01002635-ORNQ01002635.1-human-gut-metagenome-genome-assembly--contig:-NODE-2635-length-11779-cov-2.999403_pt1 | contig 11779 bp, 8 predicted proteins | sample MGYA00242116_ERZ509024 | MGnify/ENA primary metagenome ERZ509024 (study PRJEB26280, sample SAMEA2338697) | human gut metagenome | biome: human gut; feature: human-associated habitat; material: faeces...
TAACGGGACTGAAATTTCCGTCGGCAGCGGAAATATGGTTTTATATTTACCAAAGATCCCGCAGATCTACCGTTTTAATAAAAACGCCGGGGCCTCCTATTATTGGCTGCATTTTTCCGGCACACAGATCGAAGCAATCATAAAAAAACATCATCTTTCCAGCGGAATGCGCCAAGTAGATAACATGCCGGAGGCCATTGACTTTTTTAACCGGCTGATCCGGGCAAAAATGCAGACGGCGGCTCGTGAAGAATATGCCTGCGGCATATTGCTGTGCTTACTTTCCTATATGCTCACAGTTGATGTCACCGTTACAAGGCTTGAAAAAGCCGCTGATCTCCTGTTAAAATGCCGCATTCATGAGCTTTCGCTCCGGCAAATAGCAGAAAGCTGCAACATGAGTGTTTCACATTTCAGCCGTGAATTTAAAAAACAATATGGGGTTTCTCCCCACGCTTACCATCTTTCTTTAAAAGTAGCCGCTGCCAAAAATCTGCTGGCCGATACGGATCTTTCCGTCACTGATATTTCCGATATGCTGGGCTTTGACGATCCGCTTTATTTTTCACGGATCTTTAAAAAGCATTGCGGTGTTTCTCCAACAAAATATCGTGCTCAAAAAGAATAACATAGTCCAAATCAATCCGTTTCCTTTCTCTCCCTCCGGAAAAATCCCGTTTGCCGCCCCAAGAGGAAGCTTATTGATACTCCACTCTGTCATTCTCGGATTCCTCATCAAAGGGAGGCTTTCAGATATTGCGCCAAATGAAAGAAAATTTTTTCGTATTTCTTTTGATCCTTAGAAGTTTTTTCGCATAAGGCTTTCCTTTTAATACGATCCATGCTCTAAAGAACAGGATAAATTACAGAAAAAAAGCGCTGCGCCGAATGCCAACGCCACATAAGGAAAAATGGAAAATACCCGCCGAAAAGAATTTTTCTTTTCGACGGGTATTGCTTTGCATAGGATTATGCTCATTTCGTGTTCTGCTGTATATTTTGCTCCATATATCCACAAGTGAATGGAAAAAAATCATATTTCTCGGTTTTTACATGTATGAATCCATGAGCTTCATACCATTTTCTTAATTGTGTATTTTCTTCAACAATGCCAATTCTGATTTTCGATATATCTAGGCTTTTGGCAAACGTAAAACAATGATTTAATAATTGTTCACCTATTTTACGGTGCCGATATACAGGACTTACGCATAAATTATCCAATTCACATTCGTTGTTTTCTCCAAACAGCAATGAATAGTAACCGATGATTTTGCCTTCGAAAAAAAAAGCAAACATTTTCCTGTTTTCGTTATCATATTGCCAATATAGTCTTTCATTGCTTGTGGAAAAAGCGGTGAACACTGGTGCGTTTGTTTGAGTAAAATTGAACTCATTTGCAACAGTCAGAAAGCTTTCTCGTATCAACACAACACATTCCGGTATTTCCGAACGATTAATTTCTCTTATCATAAGCCCTTTTTATAATATGCATAAATAATCCTATACCGTAGCAAGCAGGAAAACTGTACGGACAGTTTCTACCTGAATCGAAGCAAGAGCCGATTTGCCTTTTATCAAGCTCTCTAATTATCAATAAACTTAAGGAAAGTCGGAGCATTGGCTCCCGAATACCTCTAAAATGCACTGCACTACACCGTGCCCTGCATAAAAACTTCCTTATCTGGCGTTGCCGAAAACGCAAGTTCTGCTTTTATACAAATACCAGCTGTAGCAATACCATATAAAGCGCCGTCCCCGCAAAAACACTCAGCAGCGTACTGCGTTTCCACACATGCAGTACTATGACTGCCACCACTGCGATCAATTCCGGAATTCCAAATGGATATCCCGTTACCGAAATGTTCCTGAAGCAATATACCACCAACATACCGATCACAGCAAAGGGCAGCACCTTACCCAAATATTCCACCCAAGAAGGCACCTTTCGGGAAAAAACCAAAAAAGGGAAAAAGCGTGTCAGAGCAGTGAGCGCCGCCATAATCAGCACTGAACAAAGGATATACCCATCATTCATTTTCATTCCCCCTTTTGCAAAGCACTTTGCGAAATACCAAGAGAATCAAAGCAATCAGCACCATAGAAGGAATCATAAAACGATCGGCCCCAAAAATCAGCAGGCAGACGACCGATACGGCAACACCGATGAGCGATACCGTATGTTTTTTCGCCGTAAGCCACTGCTCTATAAAAATAACCACAAACAGCGCAGTCATCGAAAAATCAATGCCTCGCATATACTGCTGGGGAACCAGCCCGCCCAGAACGGAGCCAAGACAACTGCCGGTTATCCAGTAAAAATGATTCAGCAAAGAAATGAACAGATATACCCATTTTTTAGATATCCCCTCAGGAAGCTCCTGTGTACAAAGCAGAGAGTAGGTTTCATCCGTCAAACCAAAGATTAAAAACGGCTTTGCCATTCCGGTTCCCTTGTATTTATCCAGCATTGAAATACTGTAAAACAAATGACGAGCATTCACCGTAAGCGTCATCAGTGCCGTATAAACGAAAGAAGCTCCTACACTTAGCAGATCTACCGCCACATACTGCATAGAGCCGGCATATACAATACTGCTCATCAAAAGCGCCCATCCCACTCCGTAGCCGGCATTTTTTAAAAGAACGCCAAAGCCGATTCCTAAAACAATATAGCCCGCCATAACCGGCAGTGTTTTGGGCAATGCGTAAAGAAAAGCTTTTTTCATAAATCCCTTAATCTCTAAATATATGTATATATATTCATTTTATCATATTATAGAAAAACACCCTATTAATACAAAAAGTCTGCCTTATTTTTTATTGCGTATTTTCCGTTGGCGGTCTAAAAACTGCTGCGGAAAGATCCGAAAACAGCTTGCTCTTTCCCGTACACAGCACCCCCATACAACAGCAGAAAATGCTCAAAAGGCCTGTTTCCCTTTACTTTTGGGCCTATCCTCTTTTAAAAGATACACATGCCGCTGCCGGCAGTTTGAATACCTGACCTTCTTCCAAAACGGCAACAGATTCGCCATGCTCGCATGTCCAGCTTTCCGGGCAATATACATAAACGTTTCCTCTTGCATTTTCCAGGCAAAGATCTGTTCCCTCCCATACAGCTTTTACTGTTTTCATCCCCATATAAAAGTTAGCATCATCACACAAAAACTGAGGAACCTTTGAAGCCTTTTTCAAGTACAGCGCGCGCACGCTGTGGGGCGCCATTGCGTTGAGCGGTATTTCCTTCTCAAATCGGCCTAAAAAGCTCTTGCTCCAGCAATCAAAAGCAAAAGCCGGTTCTTCCAAACACAAATTTTGATCTATCGTTTCCTCTGTCCAATTAAATGCCGCAGCAATGCGTGCATCGCCGCAGGTCACCTGTACCCTGCTGCACAACGGATATTCAAAAAAATTCTCCGGAACCAATCCCACACCAATCGGCGGCAGAACCTGCCGAATAAGCTCTTTCCGCTCATCGCTGAGCCGCTCGATTTCTTCGTTGATCAAAACCGGACCGCCGCTCATTGCAACAACCGTAGCCCAAACCCGTGCTTCATCTAAGGTTGTGCAAAAATCATCATCCTTCTCGCCTAAATAATCTCTGACCAAAAGAGCGTCAGGATCATTGATGAACACTTTATTGTGATAATAGCTGCGCAAAAAGATATTCTGCGCATTCTTTACAATCAACTGCCAATATCCGGGGTGTTCAAGGTTTCCCTTACACCAGGTAATATCCTGGGAAGCCCGAATAGAATCAAAAACACCTACCGTTTCAGTGATCGGCGCACCGCAAGCTAAAAGGTATACGTCTTGACCCACTGTTCGGCGAATCTGCCGAACAGCGTTTTTATATACTGCAACGCAGTAATCCTTGGCATAGGTTACTACGTCTTCTTCCGTATTGGCACGAATCAGGGATCGTACCAGAAAATCGATTTTAAAATACCGGCAATTAAAGTTTTCAACGGCATTTTCAAAGGCATGTGCAATATGTTTCAGTACCTCTGTCTTTTCCAGGTCCAGCGGATACACTGAGCCGTCACCTTCACTGGCAAGAACTTGATTCCCGCCGAACGCCCGTTTGATTGTATCGCCGTAAAAGATATTATAATCATAGTGCTGTTTAAAAAAGCTGCTGGTATTGACCATAAGCGTAGGCGCGAGCCAAAGCCCTAAACGCTGACCCGTACTGTTTAATTTTTGACTGAGTTTCTGTATGCCGCCGCCAAAGGTGTTTTCATTTGCCGTCCAATCTGAACTAAAGGTGGATTCCCGCTGCCAGCCGTCGTCGATCTGTATCAGATCTGCTCCTAAAGCCGAAAATTCTCGCTTCATATTTTCACTTTGGAGCAACACCCTATCCTCGGTCACATTTCCGTAATAGCATGACCAGGATGACCAGCCGCTGTCTATACTCTTCGGCAATACGATATGATGCTTCTGCGCCATAAAAGAGGCATATGCTGCAAAAAATGCACCGCCTTCCATACACTCGTCCACAACAAACTGCTCCAGCCTGTATTCCTCCCCCGGCACCAGGAACTTATCTTCCATATAATACCGAAGAACGGTTCCCTCTCCGGTGCTGATAAAGCGGGTTAAAAAACGCTCCGCCGTCGTAACGGCCAAGTTAAAATTTTGCCCTCTTTCATTTTGGTACAGAAGCAGATCTCTTGAAACAACCGCATCCGAGCCGATCTCAGTAATAAAAGCAAAATCGTTGGTACAGAAGCCGTTATTAAAAAATAATAGTTTTTCACGGCAAAAGGATTCCGAAAAAGAAAACACAAGATCAATCCTGTTCAGCGGCACTGCCTGACGTGCCTGAATCCGCAGCGTATATTCCGTTCCGCAGGAAACCTCCGCCCGTTCCGCTTTTAAAAGGAACGCGCCGCAATCCACCTCCTGCTTATCGTTCAGCAAATACTTTTTATCATCTGCCCAAACGGCTATTTGGCTTATATTTTTCATAAAAAATCTCCTTTACTATGCCAGATTCTCAGTATAAATATTAAGTAATTTATACACGATTCTTCTTGCCGTGTCAATCAAATTTTCAGAATACACTTAACAATTCTGTTTTGCAGGATTTGACTCCGCGGCAGTTCCGTGCTATACTGTTTTTATTATAATTGGATTTACAGGATACGCATATGAATTATGAATTTTCAAACCGATTAAATCATTTTGAAACCGGTATCTTCGCGCATCTGACGATCAAGCGCAATGAGCTTTTGGCAAAAAATAAAAAAGTCTATAACCTTTATGTAGGTACACCTGATTTTCCTCCGCCGCCCCACGTACGGGAAGCCGTATCGGAAGCGGCGAAAAATCCGGAAAATTTTAAATATTCTTTGATCGACAGTGAGCCCCTTCTGGACGCTGTAACAGCTTATTATCAAAGACGATACGGCGTTGCCGTTGAAAAACAGGAGGTGACCTCGGTAAACGGTTCTCAGGATGGGATCGGGCATCTGGGCCTTGCACTGTGCAACAGCGGCGATATTGTATTGCTTCCCGACCCGGGGTATCCCGTATTTGAAGCCGGTGCCTATTTAGGGGGCGGAACTATAGCGTATTATCCGCTATTGAAAGAAAATGCTTTTCTGCCGGATCTTTCTGCTGTTCCGGAAGAAACGCTTTACCGTACAAAATATATGCTGGTCTCCTATCCTTCTAATCCCTGCGGCGCTGTCGCGCCTAAAAAAACCTATGCGGAGCTGATTGAATACGCAAAAAAATACAACTTTTATTTAATTAACGATAACGCCTACAGTGATATCCTCTTTGACGGACTGGAGGGCTTTTCCTTCCTTGCCTTGCCCGGAGCCAAGGAAGTGGGTATCGAATTCTTTTCCCTCTCCAAGTCCTTTAATACGACAGGAGCACGAATTTCCTTTGCCGTGGGCAATAAAAAAATCATTGACGCGCTTAAAATCATCCGTTCCCAGTATGATTTTGGGATGTTTATGCCGATTCAATACGGCGCTATTGCAGCCCTTACCGGCCCTACTGAGTCCGTGAAAGCCCAGTGTGCCGAGTATCAGCGCCGTCGGGATGCTCTGTGCGGCGGCCTCAGACGCATCGGCTGGAACGTACCGGATTCCAAAGGAACGATGTTCGTATGGGCCCCCATCCCTCCCAATTTTAAAAGCTCCATGGATTTCTGGAATGCGCTGGTAGAAAAAACAGGCATCATCTGTACCCCCGGCAATGCTTTCGGCCCCATGGGCGAAGGATATGTGCGTTTTGCGCTGGTACTGCCGGCAGAAGAGCTTTCCCATATTGTAACAATCATTGATAAAAGCGGTATTTTAAAAAAATAATCCCCTTGAAAAACTTCTTTTTTCGCAAAAAAATACCCGATATCTATACACACGCATCTATTTTTGCAAAATTTTATAAACATAAAAAAGCTGCCGGTCATACTGTGGCAGCTTTTCTTATTTCCGCATAAAAATTTTCATGGCTTTGGAGATACCGCCGAATCTGTTCCAGTCCCTCGCCGGTGATTGCAAGTATACGCGCATAGGAGTTCCTGGCCTCCGCTTCCTCCCTGAGTGTAGTTTCCAGATTCGCCACAGCGTAATCCGCTTGGGAAACGTAACGACTCAAATAAGAAAAGATCGAATCAAAATAATACGATCCCGTCCCCCTGCCGGCTATTGGTAAGAATCGGCTCATGCATAAGAAGATCGCCCGCCACTGCAAGGGTTGCCTTTATTACCGCGGGGCTTTTCTGCCGGTCCCGCTGCGGACTCGGCAGCGGAGAAAGCAAGGGCAAAGCAATAAATGAAGGAGTTTTTGGGAGTCCCTGCCGAAAGCTTTGTACCCAGAATACGACAAAGAAAAGAATGACAACTACCAGTGACAGAACAAAAAGGAACGCACAGCCGTTTCCGCGGCAGCGCCTGCTGCGTTTTGATGCGGTACGGCGGGAATTTGCCATTTCTCATCCCCCTTTGTCTTTTTATTTTACCATAAATAAACGTTCCCTCCAACTACGCCTTCCATTTTTTCCTCTCTCGGCATAAAATGCCGGATCTGCAATGGACTAAAAAATATAAAAACCGGGATTTGTCCCGGTTTTTATGCAAATATTTACAGGCAGCTCTTTTGAAACAGCGCATAGGCCTCATCCCATCCGGGCTTTCCGGAAGGCATATAAACCTTCGTATCGGTGGACGCCTTAATCACTTCGCGGATTCCTGCAAGATCCTTAATTTCACCAAGCGCCATCAGCTGTACGGCTATATTCCCCATCGCCGTAGCCTCCGTAGGCCCTGCCACTACACGGCGCCCCGTTGCGTCAGCCGTCATCTGGCAAAGGAATTGATCCTTAATACCGCCGCCTACCATATGAATGGTATCGATGCGGGTGCCCATCATCTCTTCCATGGCCTCGGTAACATAGCGGTATTTTAATGCCAGGCTTTGGTAAATGCACAGTACAACCTCGCCCATCGTCTCAGGAACCTTCAAACCGGCATTTTTACAAAATTCTCGAATTCTGCCCGGCATATCTCCCGGAGGAGTAAAACCGTCAAAATCAGGGTTAATAAAGGAACGAAACGGCTCCGCTTCTTTGGCGGCATTTTCCATATCATTAAAGGAATACTCTAAATTTTCCCGTTTCCACTGGCGGCGGCTCTCCTGAATCAGCCACAACCCCATAATATTGCTTAAAAACCTGGTAGTGCGCTCCACGCCGCCTTCATTCGTAAAGTTAAAAGCCATAGCCTTTTCGTTAATCAGCGGCTGCTTTAGCTCCGTACCCATCAGCGACCAGGTACCGCAGCTGATATATAGGCTTTTCTGCGGATCTTCAAACGGTACCGCAGCTACAGCCGAGCCGGTATCATGGGACGCCACACAGATTACCGGCACCTGCGGCATTTGCAGTTCTTTTGCCAGCTCCGGCTTTAAAAGTCCCAGTACGGTACCGGAATCCACGATATCTTTAAACAACTTTCTGTCAATGCCCAATGCATCGGTCAAGGAATACTCCCACTGCCCCTTGTTTGGATTCAGCAGCTGTGTGGTGGAAACATTGGAATACTCCGCCGCCATTTTACCGGTAAGCAGGTAATTAAACAAATCCGGAATCAAAAGCAGATGCTCGGCACGATCCAAAAGCTGCGGTTTATTTTTTTTCAGATTGCGCAGCTGGTACAGCGTGTTAAACGCCAAAAATTGCAGACCGGTTTTTTCATAAATATTTTCCTTACCCAGCTGCTGAAAGGTCTCTTCCATATTTTCAGGCTTCGCATCCCGATAATGGTACGGATTGCCCAATATTTCACCGTCTTTATCGATCAGGGCAAAGTCAACGCCCCAGGTATCAATGCCGATAGCGGCAATATCCTTGTGCCCGGCTGCAGAACATTTGAGGATTCCCTGCTTAATCTCAAAAAACAACCGCAGGATATCCCAGTAAAAATGTCCGTTGACTTCCACCGGATCATTTGAAAAACGATGCAGCTCCTCAAGCTCTATCTTTCCGTTATCAAATGTACCTAAAATCGCGCGTCCGCTGGAAGCGCCAAAGTCAAATGCAAGAACTTTTTTCATTATTCCTCCCCCTAAAAACAAAAAATCATTTTGTATATATCATATCATCAACCACATATTTCCGTCAATCCCTTGAAAGCAGATCCTAAAAATTTATAACGAGGCTGTAAATGAAAACGTCAGCCGCTTCATACCACCCAAAAAACCTCAAAGCAGCAGCGGAAGAACTTCAACAATTTCATCCCCCATAACCGCCAGTGCATAAGGCTTACCGGCTGAAAGACGGGCTTCTATAAAAATATTTTCACTGTTGAACACTTCAACCTCCCCCGTTGCATGTACAGCCAAAACATCCACAGGTTCCTTTACATATACCGCTCCGGCGATCCTTGTTCCGTTAGAACCGTTTTTACGGAAATCAAAAGTTTTAAGTCCCTTGCGCGCGCGCATCTGCAATTCATAATCCACCGCAAGGGAACGCTTAGCATAGCCTTTTTCACTCCATACCACGATCTCCCCTTCTTCGGTGATCTGCCGGGCAAAAACAACGCTGTCCTCTTCCTCTAAGGAAATTCCCTTTACACCCGCCGTAACGCGGCCGGTTACACTGATATCGGAAATATCCATATTCAGGCTCATTCCGCTGCGCGTAATATACAACACACTCGCCTCTTTCTCGGAGATCTCAGCATTTATCAGCGTATCACCTTCCTTCAGGGTAATTGCGTTAAATTTATTCTTTTTCACTGCGTATTCACTCAAAGGCGATATTTTGATCATACCGCGACTGGTATAGAACAAGACTTTTGTCTCCGGCAATACATTTTTATAGCACACCGCCAAAACGATCCGCTCGTTCTCCGCAAAGCCTTGGCACAGCCGGCCAGGAGCACAGCCCTTCTCTCTCCATTTATAATCAGGAATATCTTCAATCTTTATACGATAGCAATATCCCAGGGAAGAAAACAGCAGCAAATCCATATCCGTCTGCGCCTGTTCCACCAGCACCAGCGCATCCTCGGCCTTTACCGGTGCCTCTTTACTGGAAAGATTATAATTCTTTACCGATGCACGGCGGATATACCCTGAACGGTCCACCGATACAACAACATCCTCTACCACCTTAAAGGTCTCCGCCGTCACCTGCTGCTCGGTATGGCCGTAAAGAATCTCCGTACGGCGCGCATCCTTATAGCGCCGTTTGATATCCTGCAAACTCTTTTTAATTACTGAATTCAATTTTGCCTTACTGGATAATATCTCTTCCAGCTCCGCGATCAGCGCACGAACTTCCTTCAGCTCTTTTTCCAATGTTTCGATCTCTAATCCCGTCAACCGCTGAAGACGCATTTCCAGAATTGCCGTGGCCTGACGGTCGGAAAGCTCAAATGTCTGGCGCAGCTTCTCTTTTGCCGTACGCACATTAGGCGAAGAACGGATGATCTTGATAACCCTGTCTATATTCTGTATGGCAATCATCAAGCCCGAAAGAATCTCTTCCCGCAGCCGCGCAGCATCAAGATCATGCCGCACGCGCTTGCGTTCCACTTCTTTCTGATATTCAATATAGTACTTCGTGATTTCAAGCAAACCCATCTGTTTGGGTTTTCCCTCGGCAATCGCCACCATATTTACGCCGAAGGTCTTTTGCATATTGCTGTATTTATAAAGATACTGTAAAATTTTATCCACATCGCCGTCTTTTTTTACTTCAATAACGGCGCGCAGTCCCTCTCGGTCAGATTCATCGCGGATATCGCTGATCTGCGTAAGCGGCCCTTTTTTCTCATTGACCATTTTCATAATCTCTACCAGCATAGCCGCCTTATTGACCTGATAGGGAATCTCGTGGATCACGATCAGCTTTTTGCCGTTGCTGCCGTTTTCAATGGACGTTTTTGCCCGCATAATCAGCTTGCCGCTGCCATGCGCATAGGCATCCCGAATCGCTTCACCGTTAATGATGCTGCCGCCGGTGGGAAAATCCGGACCCTTGATATATTGGAGCATCTCCTCTAAAGTAATGCGCGGATTGTCGATCTGTGCAATAACGCCGTCGATCACCTCTGCTAAATTATGGGTGGGAATATTGGTAGCAAGCCCTACGGCGATACCGGTGGCGCCGTTTACCAGAAGATTCGGAAAACGCCCGGGCAGGATATCAGGTTCTTTGCGGGTATCGTCAAAGTTCAGCGACCATTTGACCGTATCCTTTTCAATATCACGCAAAAGCTCCAGCGCAAGAGGCGCCATCCGCGCCTCGGTATAACGGAAAGCCGCAGCAGAATCGCCGTCGATAGATCCAAAATTACCATGCCCGTCCACAAGCGGCGCGCGCATAACAAAATCCTGCGCCATACGGACCATCGTATCGTATATAGAAGAATCGCCGTGAGGGTGATATTTTGCCATCGTTTCCCCTACGATATTTGCGGATTTTTTAAACGGCTTGTCCGGCGTAAGCCCCTGCTCATACATCACATAAAGCACCCGACGCTGAACGGGTTTTAAGCCATCCTCCACCCGGGGCAATGCACGTTCAAGAATCACATGTTCTGAATACGGGATCATGGAGCTGTGCAGCACATTCTCCATGGTTTGGGAGAGAATGACGCTGTTATCCTGAAACGGTTGATTTTTTTTGGCCATTTACTTTAAAACCCCCATATCCTTTGCAAATTCATCCACTTTATTAAAATTAGCGTTTTCGATAATATACTGCCGGCGGACGTCTACCTTATCCCCCATTAAAACCGTTACCAACCGTTCAGCTTCTGTGGCATCCTCAATTGTAACTTTAACCAGCGTACGATGTTCCGGATTCAGGGTCGTATCCCACAGCTGCTCCGGATCCATTTCCCCCAATCCCTTATATCGCTGTATTACATAACCGCGGCCCATTTTCTCGGCCGCGGATATCCGTTCCTCATCCGAATAGCAATAGACCAGTTCTTTGGTAGAGGTCTTCTCCAACCGATACAACGGCGGCGTACCGATATAAACATGTCCCTCGGTAATCAAAGGCTTCATATAGCGGTAAAAAAAAGTCAGCAGCAGAGAACGGATATGCCCGCCGTCCTGATCCGCATCGGCAAGAATAATGATCTTATGATATTTTAAAAGATTAATATCAAAATCATCATCAATACCGGTACCCAACGCCGTAATCAAAGAACAAAACTCTTCATTGCCCAAAATCTGCTCAATTCTTCGCTTTTCACTGTTGGCCGGCTTGCCCCGCAGAGGCAAAATTGCCTGAAAC
>ENA-ORNQ01002644-ORNQ01002644.1-human-gut-metagenome-genome-assembly--contig:-NODE-2644-length-11748-cov-2.465749_pt1 | contig 11748 bp, 7 predicted proteins | sample MGYA00242116_ERZ509024 | MGnify/ENA primary metagenome ERZ509024 (study PRJEB26280, sample SAMEA2338697) | human gut metagenome | biome: human gut; feature: human-associated habitat; material: faeces...
AACTAAGAATCTTTTGCCTCTGCCTTGTGGCAGCAACGTTGGTAACCGCCTGCGGCGGCGACGACAAAGACAACTCTACACCGGTAGAGAAAATCACCCTTGACAAGGACAAACTGACGTTTGTGGCTCAATGGAAGATGCGGCCATCCCATTTTCCCGAAGGTGGATTCACGGTGGTGAAAGGAGACGGATACACCTTAACCCAACTCGATCTTGAGAAAATCACCTCATTGGAAATGGACGTCACCGGTAGTTCTGTAACCTCTGAAAACTGCGAACTGGTACTGGATACAGCCGAAAATGCCATCAAGCTGCGTATCAAAGCAACAGCCTATTGAATACGTAAAACCGGAACGGCGGAAAGGGATGTGTGCCGCAGTAGGCTGGGGAGACGTGCCGCAGCAGGCTAGGGAAGCATGCCACAGCAGGCAAGGGGAGCATGCCACAACAAGTTAGGGAAACGCACCACAGCAAGCTGTGGCAATACACCCTAATTTCCCGGCTACGACAGCACAGAACACGCAAAAAGGCAGCAGTTACTCACAGACGAGAGCAACTGCTGCCTTTTTCATGTGTCACATCATATCCTTGTCTACTTCAAGCAAGTGGCGTACGCTGTTAATCCGTTTCGATTTTCCAGTCTCCAATCGTTCTCGTGGTACTGTCGAAGTTGATGCCGACCTTCACCACTTTCCGGTGGTCTGCCTCATAAGGAATCGCATACCCTTTGCTGTTAATCTGCGCTAAAGCCTCTTCTGCGGTGCCGTTCATTTTAAATTCAAGTATATAAATAGCATCCTGCATTTTGATAACCACGTCCGCCCGTCCGACAGCGCTTTTGACTTCGGTATCCACATATTGTCCCATCAAGCGGAACAGAAGATAGAATATAGTTTGATAATGTTTTTCCTCTTTGTTGTTTAGGTCGTTCGGAATAGAGGCGAAGAAAGACCGGGTGCGTTCAAGGCAAGATTCAAGGTTTCCTTTCATTAAATCACGCACAAAGGACACTACATAAAAGTTGCTTTCGCGCGTAGGTTGGTAAAGATAAGAAGGGATGAGCGACTCGATAAAGCCGATTCTTACTTCCTCGTTCGGGTAGCCTAATGTATAGGTACGAAAGAAGGCATCGTACGACTTGATTGTGAGATAACCGCTTTGGTAGAGCACCGGAATTGGGTCGGTGAGACAATCCGTAGCCTTGTCGAAGTCTTCCGGCTTGGCGTCCATACGGTCGAGCAGACGGATATCAAAGTTCATTTGTTGCAGGAGTTCTATCAGAAAGGTAGGGGTACCGGTAGAAAACCAGTAGTTCTCATAACTCTTTTGGGCAAAAGCATTAATCAGGCTGAAAGGATTGTACACATCCACACAGGATTTACTGAAATGATATCCGTCATATTGCTTCTTCAAGTGGGCACACGCCTCTTCATACGTTTCATCGTTGGCTTGTGCCATCTGTTCGACATCAATTTTCATCTGTGTCAGCAGTTCCTGTTCGGTGATACCGCAGATAGTGCTGTAATTATCGCTCATGCTGACGTTCTGAAGATTGTTAAGTTCGCTGAATATGCTCATCTGGCTGAATTTGCTGATGCCCGTCAGGAAGAGGAAGCGAAGATATTTACCTGACTTTTTTAAGGGGCTGAAGAAGTCGCGCATGATACCACGAATCTCATGCTGCAACTCATGGTTATTGTTACTGTCCAGCATCGGGGCGTCATATTCGTCCACTAATACGACAACCTGCTGCCCGGTTTGCTCATAAGCGCGGCGGATGATACCTTCCAGACGTAAACTAAATGTGTCTTCGCCTTCCTGACGTCCGTAGACGTTTTCCCAAAGTAACAGCTGAACATTGATAGATGCGCGAAGTGACTCTGCTTCCATATATTTACTGCCGCTAAAGTCGATATGTAGCACCGGATACACTGTCCAGTCTTTCTCTAACTGCTCCATGTCCAGTCCGTTGAAAAGTTCTTTCTTTCCCAGAAAATAGGCTTCGAGCGTAGAGACAAGCAGACTTTTCCCGAAACGACGGGGACGACTCAGGAAATAAATCTTATTTGTATTGACGAGTTGATAAATCAGTGCAGTCTTATCAACATATATGTAATCATTATTGCGCAAATCTTCAAAATCCTGTATCCCGATAGGATAGCGCCTGAATGTTCCTTCTTCCATATCAAATTTTTATTAAAATGTGAACGATGAATGCAAAGTTAAGAAAAAGAAGCGGAATAGCTTTCTTTGTTGCCGAAGATTTTCACGTGTCACACCATATCCTTGTCTACCCCGAATTTCTCATCCGTCTGACACTCCCCGGCAGGTTCCACATGCACCAGAATATCATAGACATTATCTATCGAGCTTTCAATACTTTTCTCCACCGCCCCGGCAATCTCATGCGCTTGTGTAATCGTTATCTGCGGATTCACCTCTATATCGAGCGTAATTATATACCGGTTTCCTATCATTCTCGACCTGACCCGGTGCGGATTACTTGCTCCCGGCACTTTCTCGACAGCTTCGAATATCTTATTATACACATTGACATCCTTCACGCCATCCATAAGCTCCACATTCGAGTCGAGAAAAATACCAATGGACGACTTGATGATAAAGAGGCTGATTATCAATCCCGTTATCGAATCGAGTATCGGCAATTTGAATATAAAAGTAAAAATCAACCCTAATAAAACTCCGGCCGAGATGACAACATCATTACGCATATTTATCGCATTCGCCGTCAGCATGGAACTGTCTATTTTCTTTCCCTGTTTGTACTGGTACGAAGCCAGCATCAGTTTGCCGACAATAGAGAATATAGTCACATAGATAGCGATAGCCGATGGTATCTCTTTCACTTCATCTGAAAAGATGCTTTGAATGGAAGATATCAGCATTTGCATACCGGCATAAAATATCACCAGTGACAGAATCTTTGTCGCGATGCCTTCCGCTTTCTCATAACCAAATACATATTTCTTTGAAGGAGGACGGTTGATGAGGCGTGCCGTAAAAATCATAACGATAGAGATAACGACGTCGGTTGCCGAGTCGATACCGTCGCCCACTACCGCCAAACTACCGGCCCATAAACCGATGATGATTTTTGATGCGGACAGGATTGCATTGCCAATGGTGCTAATCCATGAGGTTTTGATTAAGATGTTCTCTCTTGACATTGAAGTGACTCTTTATAATTAATTGTTTGATTGCGATTGGCTAGCAAAGATAAACATTTATAGGAGTCTGTGACGTCAAGTCGCAAAAAAACTTTTTCCGGGTTTTTAGTAGTTTCTATGTTTTAGTTGTATTATATATAGATGGTCAATTAAAGACAGGACAAATCATTTATTAAATAGTTAACCGCATGTTCAAAAAACTAAGTAGTTCTTTACTCATTGTATCAGCTTGTGTTTTTTCTTCTTGTACGCCCACCGTCAAGCAAGAGATTGCAATCCTACCTACCCCCGTTAGTCTGACCGAGCAGTCGGGCTCGTTTGTTTTAAAAGACGGAATGAAGATTGGAGTTTCCGATCAGTCGTTGTTTCCGGCAGTCGGGTATTTGCAGGAGATTCTCCGCAATGTCATATCGTCTTCTGTGGAGGTTACTACAGATAAGAATCAGGTAGATATGTATTTTCAGTTGAAAGATACCGGTGGCAAGCCCGGTTCTTATAAACTTCAGTCTACGCCGGAATATATCCGGGTAGAGGCTAATGACTATTCGGGTATCATTTCTGCGATTACTACTATTCGCCAGCTGCTTCCTGCAGCGATAGAAGTGCAGGGAGAGAAACAAACTTATTCAATCCCTGTCGTGCAAATAGAAGACGCACCTCGTTTTGAATGGCGTGGATTTATGCTGGATGCTTCCCGTCATTTCTGGAATAAAGATGAGGTAAAGCATGTATTGGATCTGATGTCTTTGTATAAACTCAATAAATTCCACTGGCATTTGTCTGACGATCAGGGCTGGCGTATAGAGATTGAGAAATACCCGCTGCTTACCGAAAAAGGAGCTTGGCGTAAGTTTAATAAGCACGACCGTACCTGCATGGCACGTGCGAAAGAGGAAGATAATACCGATTTCCTGATTCCGGAAGATAAGATACGCATTGTGGAAGGAGATACGCTGTATGGAGGTTATTACACTCATGATGATATCAAAGAAATAGTAGCCTATGCTACGCAAAGAGGAATTGATGTCATTCCCGAGATTGATATGCCGGGACATTTCCTCGCGGCTATCAGTCAATATCCGGAGTTGGCATGCGACGGACTAATCGGATGGGGAGAAATCTTCTCTTCTCCTATCTGTCCGGGTAAAGACGCGACGCTGGAATTCTGCCGGAATGTGTTCAAAGAAGTTTTCGAGCTTTTCCCTTATGAATATGTGCACATGGGTGGTGATGAAGTGGAAAAAGCCAACTGGAAGAAATGCCCTCTCTGTCAGAAACGTATCCGTACGGAGAAGCTGGGTTCGGTAGAAGAACTTCAGGCATGGTTTGTACGTGACATGGAGAAATTCTTCCTCGCCAACGGAAAGAGACTCATCGGCTGGGATGAAGTGGTAGCCGACGGATTATCTTCCGATGCTGCTATTACATGGTGGAGAAGTTGGGCGAAAGACGCGTTGCCTACGGCGACCGCGCAAAAGCAGAAAGTGATTGCTTGTCCGAATGAATATTTCTATTTCGATTATGCGCAGGATCAGAATTCAGTGAAGAAAATACTGGCATACGATCCGTGTTCGGATGATAGATTATCACCCGAACAGAAGAAATATATTTGGGGTGTACAGGCTAATCTCTGGTCTGAATGGATTCCGACAATGAAGCGCATTGAATACCTGATCGTTCCCCGCATGATTGCATTGAGCGAAATAGCCTGGGTAGAACCGGCTGTTAAACCAAGCCTCGAAGAGTTTTATCGTCAGCTTGTTCCGCAGTTTAAACGGATGGATGTGATGAGGGTAAATTATCGTGTGCCTGATTTACAGGGATTCTATAAAGTGAATGCATTTATTGATGAAACAACGATTGACTTGACTTGCCCGTTGCCCGGTACTGAAATACGCTATACGACAGACGGCAGTATGCCTACCAAAGAGTCTACTCTTTATAATGGTGCTCTGGACGTGACGGAGACTACCGATTTCGCTTTCCGCACGTTCCGTCCGGACGGTTCTCCTTCGGATGTGGCACATACTAAATATGTAAAGGCTCCTTATGCGGAGGCGGTGACTGCTCCGGCTGCCTTGCAGCCCGGCTTGAAAGCTGTATGGCATGACTTCCGCGGTAATCTTTGTGCAGATATTGACGCGGCTCCGGTAAAAGGGGAATATGTGGTAGAATCGGTATCTATCCCCGAAGAGGTGAAAGGAAATATCGGTCTGGTATTGACCGGCTATCTGGAAGTTCCTGCCGATGGTATCTATACATTTGCCCTTCTCTCGGACGACGGTAGCACATTAATGCTTGACGGTGAATTGTTGGGAGATAATGATGGAGCACATTCGCCGGTAGAGATTATTGTGCAGAAGGCATTGAAAGCCGGATTGCATCCGATAGAGGTTCGTTACTTCGATTGTAACGGAGGTGTATTGCAGATGGAACTGGTGAATGAAAAAGGTGAAAAAGAAATGCTGCCGGGTGCGTGGTTGAAACATGAGGTGCACGCACGTGTGTGAAACTGGATGGGTAAAAGAGGGTATCCTTTTGTGAAGTGCACCCTCTTTACCTCTTTTAGAATACATCATCTATTCATATTCCAAAATGAATACATTAATGTTTTTTCAACTTAACAACCAAATAAAAGAAATGCGGGTGAATCACTTCGGCCGATTCTTATGTATGGTGGTTCAGGAGTTTGCATAACTATGCATCCCGCCAAGAACATAATTCACTCCGAAATAAGTCATTAAGACTGTAAGGAAAGCAAGAATCATATAAATATGGAAAAATAAAGGCTTGCGGAAAATGCGCAGGCTTTGTGAATGGAAGGCTGCTCCATATACAAGGAAGGTAATCAGCGCCCATACTTCTTTCGGGTCCCACGCCCAGTATCTTCCCCAGGAAACGTTTGCCCAGACTGCTCCCAAAAAGATGCCTGCCCCTAAAAAGAACGTCGCAGGATAGAGTAGCAAACGGCTGACTAGCGTCAACTGTTCTATCCGGTTATCTTGTCTGTCGTCATTTTCAGAGACATTGTTTTCCGGCTCTTTTTTTCGGAGACATAATGCCAGTATTCCGTTTAGCATGATAAATGCCAATAGGGCATAAGACATCATAATCAATGAAACATGAATGCTTAACCACGGAGAGACGAGCACCGGCATTAATGGCGTTATCTGCGGATTCATTTGTCCCAGATAAGAGACTAACAACGCAAAGCCGGAGAGCAAGAATCCGAATGGAAGTACGAATGAGAATCTTCGATGGAGCAGGCAGGCTACCAAGAGGATGCAGAGTGCCATAAACTGCATGGTTTCGTAACCGTTGCTAAGTGGAATGCGTCCGCCAATATACCAACGTAGGCAATATCCTGCTAAATGGAATATGAAAGCAAGATAGAGCGCAACAGAAAAGAACGCTCCTGCTGTGCGGGTAATCGCTTTGGCTTTCGGTGAGAGTACCCTTCTTCGCAGGCTGTACTGAAGCAGAAGCAGGAAAGACAATACTCCCAATGATAGATTAATCATAAAAAGAATCTTGCTGAACGGAATCCGGTTGTAGAGTAGTTCGGCTTTTATTTCCAGTTCGGAGAGTGGTTGCACGCTGCCATCAGTGGGTAATGGCTGAATGAATGTTCCTTTTTCCAGCATCAGGATCAATCCCACTTTTTCGTCCGTTTCTTGGATGGCTTTGGCGAGTTTGCTACCTTTTCCCTGTTCTTGTTGCCAGGTTTTCTGAAGACGGTAGACCGGACCGTCAAATAAATCGGTTAATCGGGCGTAAGGTGTCTGTAAGTTTAGCAAATGCTGCAACTCTGTATTTTTGATGTATATCAATGGTTCATTTCTCCATACTTCCGGATAGAGTAGCCAGCCACCAATTACCTGTTCAGGCGTCAAACCTTTATATGAAGCTTTGCCTGTCAATTTCTGAATGAAATCGCGCGCCAATGTATTGAATGGTACTACTCGGTCGTGATAAATGACCTGTTCTTGTGCCAAACTGTCTGCTTGTACCCGTTTCAGTGCCGGGAGAAGTTTTTTTTGTGCTTGCATACTACCTGCAAGACAGAAGAGGAACAATAGAAATACACCTCCTTTTTTCAGTAGCGGGTGACTTAGCAGGCGTCGGAAATCGCCATAGCGGGAAAATAATAACCAGATCATGGAGATACCGAGCAGAACATATCCTGCATACGTAACTCCCGTACCCCACGGGTCATAATTGACAGTCAGCCAACTCCCTTTTCCATCATCATCGAAAGATGACTGATAGAAACGGAAACCTTGTAATGTAAATATACGGTTCATTGAAATCTGTTCGTGTGACAGAACATCTTTTTGTCCGGGAAGAGAGTAGGTGATATAACTGATGTAGTCTGCCGGAGCTTCAGTTCCGGGATAGTATGCTATACGAAAACTATCCAGCTGTATTGTGAATGGCAGGTCTGCTTCTCTTCCGCTTTCCGACTCCTGAAAACTACCTGCCGTCACTCCCGGCAGTAAATGTACGTATCCTTTTTTACTGCCGGTAAACGTAATCATGGCCCCCACCAGGATAACGAGGAGGGAGCCATGAAACAACAATATGGGGAACCGTCGCCATAAAGCACGTCGGATGAGAGCAACAAGTGCAATTGCGGCAATAACTCCCCACAAACAACAAAACCAGCATGTATGATATATATTTCTCTCTACAAAATCTGTCCCATACGCTTGTTCTACGAAAGTAGTCACAGCGAGTAGTCCCACCAGACAGATATATAAGATAATAAGTAACCTTTTCAACTGTATAATCTTTTATGATATTAAAATGGAGCGTATTCCTTGTTCTTACATTCTTTCACTCCCATACATTCCATCTCAATCAACCATCCGGGGCGACATACCGGAGCATGAACAAATACTTTGGGAGTGTGCGGGAAACGTTGGTCATACATTGCTTTAACGACTGCATAGTCGGCTATATCACGCAAATATACAATCATTTGTCCCAAATTTTCAAAAGTGCATTCTGCTTCTTTTAGCAGGGTTTCCACATTTTCCCACATCCGTTCTGTCTGTTTGCGAATGTTGCCGGGATATACCACTTCGCCTTTGTTGTTGATGCTTGCCGTACCCGAAATAAATATCTGGCGGCGGTCGCCATAATCTACATACGTGCCACGTTCAAAACTTACTCCATATTCATAAGTCGGATTCAGGTGGGTAGGTGCATAGAGAAAATGAATCTGTTCCGGTTGTAATCCTGCTACGGCATAAGTATCCATTTGTACCAGTACTTTCGGATCGGCATGGCGACCGCCGATACCGGTGCTGGAAATGTAATGTGTTTTTTCTGTCAGGTTTTGGGTAACGAAAACTTCATTACGCGCTTTCACTACTCCGGCATAATTCACGTCTACATTTTGTACAAAGAACCATGTGCGGATACAATTGTCCGCCAGTCTGCAACCTTGCTCCATGAGTTGCATCACATAGTCGTTCAATAACAGGCGGGTCTGGTATTCCGAATTGGCGGCACGATTGAATGCGCTACCACCCCAAAAGTGGCGGTAGGCACTGTGCTTCACCTCGAAAAGCCCGTTATGCAGGACTTGCGTCTGTACGTCAGTCAACAGATAGACCCATAAGGCAATCTTGGTTCCGTCCAGCGGGGGCTGTTCCACAATGGAAAGTGTGCAGCCCGAACCTTCAGTTGTCAATGCCAATAGTGTATCTGCCTGATTGGCAGCGTCACTAAGGAAATAACGTTTGAGGATGGCAACTGCTCCTTTCAATTCTTGGGTAAGTAAATAATCGTAGGTGTTTAATACTGCATTCAGCTGTTCTTCGTATGTATCTTCCGGTTTAGTAGAATGAATGATAATATGATACTCTGAAGCTTCTCCTCCTGCATTGTATTTAAAAATCTCTGTTAGTGTCTTTTCAGACTGAATATTCTGTTGTTTTTTGTTGTTCATATCAATTGTATAATAACTATTTATTCTTGTGCGCCGTTATTGATCCAATCGTCAATAAGGGTCAAAATAGGGGATGACAGTATTTCTTTAGAGTGATCGTATCCCCAAGTTGAACTAATAGTGGTATTCAATAATGTATGCAATACACTTTCTTGTGCACTGCCTGGCTTGACAAGTAACATACCGTCTACTTTCTTTGACGGATGGTTGACGAGTGCCTCATAGCTTTTGCCCTCTGTCAGATACAGGTTGCCTGCTGCCGAACTACCTCCACCATGACAGTGGGCACATGTAGTATTAAATACTTTTTCCTGAATGCCATGATACATACCTGCATCCACAGTTCCCACATCCATAAGAATAGTGTCGTCAACTGCCGTAAGATCGTCCATTGACCGAAAGCTGATTACTCGTTTTCTTAATCTATTAATAACGCATAACTCAATAGTGGTTACTTTGTCACTGACTCCTGTCATGGTTACCTGAATCTCATCATTTTCGACCGTCGGAATTGTTTTTGTGACAACGGCATACTCGCTCTCATCACTGAAGCCTGCCACTACAACACTATAACCATCGGGCCATTTATTGATACCACTGATTCTTCCGCTCATTCTCAATGTGCGTCCTTCTTCTGACAGGGTCTCTGTTTTTTCATAAATACGTCCGTCATCACATGACGTGATATATGCCAATAACAGTAGACAGCCACCGAAAAGAATGTATTTTTTCATAAACAAATCCTTTCTTGTGCTATTTAGAATGTATATTGAAGTAGAATACTGGCCGAATGTACTGCCAAACCTAAATCATCGTTATCCCGATCGAGTTGGGTGTCATGACCTTTGCGGGCAATATACTGGTACATAGCTTGTAACTTCAAGTTGCAGTTTTTGAAGAAATAGTTCATGCCTACGGCTGGCATATTCAGGAAACCATTGGTGTCCATTCCGTTACGATTGAAGAAATCATAACGTGCGGCTGCCTGCAGGCGGGGAGCTATAAAATAACCACCTTGTACATAACCGCCCAGGTAATTATATGACTCGGAAATCTTTTGTCTTTTTGTAAAACCTACATTCATATAATAAACTTCAGCACCCAGATAAAGTTTGTTTTTTAGCATTGCAAACTCTAATCCCGCACGATAATCATTGGTACTTTCATTTTCACTTTCTACATTAATAGAAGTAGAAATACCAAACATAATTTTGTCTTCATTCAGCCTGTTCGGATTTCCCTGTGTGGCAGGCATCACTCCCTTCGGCATATAAGTGAAACGTCCGGCATACAGTAAAGACGGAATGTGCCAGTCATCGCTGAATGTCTTTGTCGCGGTGTTGACAGAAGCGCCCGTACCATTGAATAGACCGATTTCATACCCGAATTTGTCAGCCACTAAACCGTGAATCTCTACCCCTAAATCGAATCCGGTGCCAATGTTAGGTGTTACCGCATTCAAGGAGTAGGGGAGGATAACGGGAGCAGTGAGTGATACTGGTAAATTGGGTAACAATGTTTCTCCCAGTGTTGTCAGATAGGCATGTGAGAACGGAGTCTTGAATTTACCGACCCGGATGGCAAATTGCTTTTTCAGCTGAACATCAAACCATGCCTGTTGAAGTAATGCGCCTCCGCTGGCTGCCGCATTGATGGAAAGGTTGAAAGATATTTTATCGAAAGCCTTTCCGGTGAACCCGAGTACAGCGTAAGGAACGGAAAAACCGGAGTTGGCTATGTTATCCTGATTATATGCCTTATCTAGTCCTTCATCGTCGTACCAATTGAAGTTTGCACTGGTTTGTACGAGCAGATAGGGTTTGAATACGAAATCTCCCTTCTTGGTTTCGATCGTGAATCCTTCTCTTCCAGCCAATGATACTACACCATTTTCTGTATCTTCTTCATGTTGCGCCATTGCAGCCAAAGGCATGATGGCAGTCAGCATGGCAATGATTATAAATTTCTTCATAATTGCTTTGTATATACTACTTTTAGTTTAAAGTGAATTTAAAAATGCGATCAGCGCATCGCGGTCTTCTTTACTCATGTTTTTAAATAAGTTCTTCGATGCTTCTCCTTCTCCGCCATGCCACATGATAGCTTCTGTCAGATTGCGGGCACGGCCGTCATGTAGGAAATAAGTATGCCCGTTGACCTTTTCTTGCAGGCCAATTCCCCAAAGAGGGGTAGTGCGCCATTCGTTTCCACGTGCCAGGCCGCTTACGTAGTTGTCATTCAGGCCGACTCCCATAATTTCCGAACCCATGTCGTGTAACAGATAATCGGAATAAGGGTGAATGGTCTGACCGCCCAGCCACGGGAGTTGGGTATTGTTTAATAACACAGTACCGCGTGGTTTGGTATGCAGGGTCGTCACATGACAAAGATGACATTTGGCTTTATAAAAGTTTTGTTCCCCTTTGATTACTTGCGGATCGTTTATATTACGCCGGGCGGGTACGCCGAGACTCTGCATATAGAGATCTACATTTTCCATCTCTTCTGTGCTGACATCCAACTGGTCATAAGAAAGTCCCATCATGCTGCCTTGGTTGACTTGCGTTTGTCCTTCGCAGATTTCTTCCGGATAGCGGCTGGTGG
>ENA-ORNQ01002648-ORNQ01002648.1-human-gut-metagenome-genome-assembly--contig:-NODE-2648-length-11733-cov-2.492721_pt1 | contig 11733 bp, 10 predicted proteins | sample MGYA00242116_ERZ509024 | MGnify/ENA primary metagenome ERZ509024 (study PRJEB26280, sample SAMEA2338697) | human gut metagenome | biome: human gut; feature: human-associated habitat; material: faeces...
CCTGCAGTTCCTCATAACTTTTCAGGATTTCGGAAAGATCCTCCCAACCTCTGGCGGTCACAAAAAACTTGCCATCTACTGTATTTTCCACCATATAAAAATTCTCTTTTTTAAGGGAAAGATAGGACAAAATTGCGCCATGTATGCCCTTTTCCCCTGCATATTCCAGCCATACATCTGTATCTGCCTGTATAGAAATCTTTCTTACACGATCCAGCGTAACAATGTCAAATTCCCGGACAGATTTGTTGTATGCAGGCGGATTGCCAGCAGCTACAATAATCCATCCCTGCGGTACCTTATGGGTTCCAAAGGTCTTGTTCTGCAAAAACTGCAGCATAGCCGGGGCCAACGTCTCTGACACGCAATTGATCTCATCTATAAAAAGGATTCCCTCCTTTTTTCCCGTTTGTTCCATGTACTCATACACAGAAGCAATAATTTCACTCATGGTGTATTCTGTTATATCAATTTCCATACCGCCGTAATTCCTGGTCACAATTTTTGGAAGTCCCACTGCGCTCTGACGAGTATGATGCGTGATGGTGTAAGCCACAAGGCCCACTCTGCATTCGGCTGCAACCTGCTCCATAACAGCAGTTTTCCCGATTCCCGGAGGACCAATCAGAAGGATTGGGCGCTGCCGTACCAAAGGATAGGTATAAGCTCCATTCCCGTCCTTTTTCAGATAAGCAGCAAGGGTATGGATAATCTCATTTTTTGCGTCTTTGATATTCATATTTTTATCCTTTCGCCGATAACCAGTTTATAAGCCCAGTCCGGCACAAGTCTCATATTTTCCGTCTTTTTCACAAATACAAAAGCCGTTTCATAATCCGGTTTCTGTCTCGGATAAATCCCATCTCCGTCAGTAAAATAGATCAAAGCCTTCAAATTCCGCAATTCCCGCTTCTCCTGTTCCTTTCTGATCAGTTCAAAAACAGGCCTGAAATCGGTTCCACCCCGTCCCTGTATGGTTATCTTCTGCATATATTCTTTCCATTCTTCCTCTGAATGGATCACCTGGTACCACTGAATACAACAGTCACATTGGACAATATATACTTTCATTTTCTTAAAAAAATTCTCCCGGGTGCTGAGGATCTGGTAGGTCTCTCCAAGGAATCTCCGGACCAGCTCCTTGGAACAGGAACCAGAGGTATCAATGGCGATCACCAATTCCTCCAGACGATTCACTTCTTTGTATTCCAACGGCTCGATCAGCGGCAAATTTCCATACTGCTCCATTCCAAAATTATAAAAAATATAATCAAAGCTATCCTCGTCCAATTGGATTTCTTCCCTGGGAAAAGCAAATTTTCGGAGAAATTTCCGATAATCATATCGACTTTTGTACAGTTCCTCCAATTCCTCTTCTTTACTTCCAGGACTTGCTCCAATCCGATGCTTCTGCCTCTCCCTTCCAAGGGTGGTATATGTAAGAATCTTTTCCCATCTGCTCCGCTTTTGTTCCCTTTTCCATGGATTTACACTCCATAGGGAATGATCATCAAAGGAAAAAAGAGATTCCAGCTCTTCAATATTAAAAGGGAGTTTTTCCTGTTTCAGAAGCTGATAAAGTACCTGGGCAGAGCAATTTCTGCCTTTAAAAAATTCAAAAATCTGTTTTCTTTTTTGCAGTTCTTCTGACGAATATTGCCATAAATTTTCCGGAATATTCTTCCAGATCAGAAGCTCCACAGCTAGATCACAGGCCACATTCCATAATCTTTCTTCCATCTTTTTGTCAGAAAAAGGATGCTGATAAAGACAGTGAAACAACATGTGCAGGCAGCCTCTTTTCAGCCTTTCTGGCTTCTCTGCCCACGTATAGATCAGGAATACAGGGTCTGCTATTATCCTCTCGCCATCAGTTCCAATTCCATGGATCCAGGACTGCGAAGAGTTCTCATTTTCCATGCTGTTCGGAAACATTTTTGTCTCCACGACCGCCGAAAGGGCTGCTGATGCATAAGAAAAAAATGGAAATCTTGCACAGATTTCACTCCTGCAGGTATGCAGGATTTTCATTCCCATTTCCTGGTATTGCCTTTTTTTCTTTATGAAACTGCCTGTATTTTCAGACATTTTTCTTTCTTTATTATCCTGCATAGTTTCGCTTTCTTTCCTGCTAAAGGTCAAATTTTTTCTCTTTATATCCGTATTTCTGATCCTTTAACCTCATCAGCCACACCAGGCTCTCCAGCTTTCGCTCTCTTCTGGCAGTACAGATAAAATTCTCCAGTTCTTCTGCTCCAAACCAGCCAAAACTCTCCAAGAGCTCCATTTTCCCCACGTTCTCTTCCCAGATCAAAGCTTCCATAGCAGGACGGATTCTTCGCTTCAGATACTGGCCATAGGCAGTTTTTTTCTCTTCTTCGCACTCATTTGTTAAAAAAAATCCTTCCAATGCGCAGGCAAGCCGAATCCGCTCCTGTCCTGTTGTCTGGAATTTTTCATACCGCATATCACGCTCTTTTTCCATATATAATCCCAGCTTTCTTGCAGTTTCCCTGCTTCTTATTATAATCCATCCTACCTTTTCCCACAATCGTATTTTTCGCATTTGCCACATACGCTCTCTCCTGTTATAATAAAAATACCAAAGCGTGTTTTTGAAAAATCATTCCAGCAAGATGTGCGTCACAATTTGTGGTATATTTTGCAACAAACCTTTTTCAAACAGGCGCTAAGAACAACAGGAGGTTTCATTAAAATGGAAAAAAAGAATTTGATTGTCGGACAATCCGGCGGACCTACTGCAGTTATCAACAGCAGCCTTTATGGTGTAGTTTCTGAGGGCATAAAACAGGAAGAAATCGAACATGTTTATGGCATGATAAACGGTATTGAAGGATTTCTGAAGGGCACCATCCTTGACTTTGAAGAAGCACTTCCCGGGGAAAAGCTGAAATATCTTACCTACACCCCAGGCGCTTACCTGGGCTCCTGCCGCTATAAGCTTCCGGAATCTCTGGAAGATCCGGTATACCCAGAGCTTTTCCGCAAATTTGAGGAGATGAATATCGGCTGGTTTTTCTACAACGGAGGCAACGATTCCATGGATACTGTGAGCAAGCTTTCCCGCTACGCAGCCATGATTGGCAGTGACATCCGCATTATCGGAGAGCCGAAGACCATTGACAATGATCTTGTGCATACTGACCACACTCCTGGCTTCGGCAGTGCTGCCAGATATGTGGCTTCCACAGTTCGTGAAATCACCCTGGATGCCAATGTTTATGAGAAAAAATCCGTGACCATCGTAGAGATCATGGGACGTCATGCCGGATGGCTTACAGCAGCCAGCGCCCTCGCCCGCAAATATACCGGCGATAACCCGCTTCTTATTTATCTTCCGGAAACAGCCTTCGATACAGAAGAATTTTTGAAAAAAACTGAAACCTGCTTCGAAAAAAACTGCAATGTTGTTGTATGCGTTTCCGAAGGCATTCATGATAATAAGGGAACTTTTATCTGCGAATATGACAATTCCGTAGGCACTGATACTTTTGGTCATAAAATGCTGGCAGGCTGCGGCAAATATCTGGAAAACCTGGTACGAAGCCGACTCGGCGTGAAAGCCCGCTCCATTGAACTGAATGTAAGCCAGCGCTGCAGTGCCTCCATGCTCTCTGACACGGACCGCCAGGAGGCCATTACAGCCGGTATTTTCGGCGTTCAGGCTGCGCTGAAAGGCGAAACTGGAAAAATGGTATCTTTCATCCGTCAGGAGACCTCTGAGGGCGTTTATCAGATGAGATGTGGACTTGAGGATGTCAATGAAATCTGTAATGAGGAGAAAACCGTTCCCCTTTCCTGGATCAGCCAGGACGGTTCTGACGTGACAGAGGATTTCATCCATTATGCACGTCCACTGATTCAGGGAAATGTAGAACTGCCTATGGGCGAAGACGGACTTCCTGTCTGCGTATACAGAAAATAACGTTATTGTTCACTCCGTCCACAGTAACAAAATACCCCCGCCGTTCTGAGTTCAGATCCTGCTGAGAATCTCCCTATACGGTATCATGATTTAAACAGGGCGAAACATATTCTACATGTTTTTCTTGTGGCTCACGAAAAAGAGAAGAACTCCTTTCTCTATAAGATCAGTTAGAGCGTGTTTGAAAAAGGCTCTAGAGCCTGATCTTACAGAACAAAGGAGTTCTTACTTTTTTCTTTATTTTTCACACAATCAGCAAAAATCCATGATTCCTTCTGCCTTATTTCTGATCATTTTCAAACATCTTATGATCTTCTTCCAGTTTCTCCTGAACCTGGCTGTCATAAATTTTCTCTTCTTTCTCCTCATCCCTTGACTTAGGCAGGATCAGGTTCAGACAGACTGCTATGATCGTTGCCAGCACAACCGGAGATTTTCCGAAAATGGTAGTCACCCATGCAGGAAGTGTGGCAAGTGCTGCATTGGCCTGGGAAACACCCACACCAAGCGCTGCAGCCAGACCTACGATGGAGGAATTACGGTAATCCATCTCTGCAGAAGCTACCAGTTTCATACCGGTCATAGCAATAGATGCAAATACGGAAACTGTGGCACCACCCAATACGCACTGGGGAATCGTGGTCAGAAGTGCTGAAAATTTCGGCACAAATCCGGCAATTCCAAGGAAAGCAGCTGCCAGTCCCAGAACCCAGCGGTTGATAACCTTGGTCGTGGTAACAATACCAACGTTCTGGCTGTATGTTGCAGTTGGAAGTCCTCCAAACAGGGCTCCAAGAATATTGGTAATACCATAAGCTACAATACCACCCTGAAGCTCTGAATCCTTTGGCGTCCGGTTCATAGCACCGATAGTAGTTGCAGAGTAGTCACCAATTGCCTGAATTGAGTTAATTGCAAAAAGCAGTCCGATGGCTACACATGCAGAAATCTCAAAATGCACTCCGAAGTGCAACGGCTGTGGTACCTGGAACACACTTGCCTTACCCACGCTTGAAAGATCCACCATTCCGAATGGAATGGATACCACATATCCGGCCAGCATACCAATCAGAATAGAAGAAAGCTTCCAGATTCCTTTTCCAAAGTGGTTCAGGACTGTTACCACTGCAAGGGTAAAGAAAGCCACCAGCCAGTTCTGCCAGGAGCCATAATCCGGATTAGAGGTTCCACCAGCCATGTAGTTAATTGCAGTGGGATACAGGGAAAGTCCGATGGTAAATACCACTGTTCCTGTGATCAGAGGCGGAAAAAATACCCTGATCTTTTTTACCATAATTCCCATGATAACGGCAACAACACCGCCTACAATCTGGGCTCCCAAAATGGTGTCGATTCCGTACCCGTCCGCAATGGCCTGCATACTTGGTACATATGCGAAGCTGACACCCATAATGATGGGAAGTCCTGAACCAATCCTGTACTTCTTCCCAATGGGAAAAAGCTGGAGTAAAGTAGACAGCGCAGCAACTACCAGAGCTGCCTGAATAAGAATGACCTGATCCTTATTCTCAAGCCCTGCTGCGCCTGCCACAATAATGGCAGGGGTGACACATCCCACAATCATTGCAACAACATGCTGCAACGCAAGAGGAAGGGCTTCCTGTATCCGCGGGATACCATCCGTTTCAAAAATACTGCCTCTCTTCATAATATTTTCCTGCTTTCTTTTGTTTTATACAGTATACCAAATAAGGCGTGCAAAAACAATTAGGTTAGCTCAAAATATTTGGATATAATATTCACAAAAAAGCCAGCCTTTTTTTGTAAACATTTATCTGTTTCGTTTTTTAATCTTATGCCAGTTCTTTTTTCATGGTTAAAATATTCTGTCCGTCAACGTATTCATAAGAAAGCTCATCCATGGTTTTCTTCACCAGGAAAATTCCAAGTCCGCCAATCTCTCTGTCTTCAATGTCCAGTGTAATGTCCGGATCTTTGCTTTCCAGTGGATTATAAGGGATTCCCTGGTCTATGAAGGTCAATGTGATTTTCGGCGGATTATCTTCCATTTCAATTTGTATCGTGGCATTTCCGCTGCCCTTCCCATAAGCATAATAAGCAATATTTCCAAATATCTCATCTATGGCAACATCCAGCTGCATCTGAACCTTCAACGGACATTCCTTTTCTTCCAGCACTTCATTTACAAATTCCGTAACTTTATCCACATTCTCTATCTTTGCTTCCACTGTAATACTTTTCAAATTTCACAGCTCCTTTCCCATACGCTACCAAGGCTTCTGTTTCCATCCCGCCTGGTAACCATACCTTTTTTCCTGCACTATGTAAAAAAAGAATCCTGCACAAAATACAGAATTCCTTTATTAAATGCGCGCTGAACCGGTTCCTCACATGGTAAGTTCTCTGACCACGCCTAAAACCTGCCAGACCTGCTGCGCGTGTTACTCTATTGTTAAAATATCCGTAAACCCTGTAATCTCAAAGACTTCCTTTACAATATCTCCCACATGGATCAGTTTCATACTTCCTTTTTTATTCATAACCTTCTGCAATTTCAAAAGCACACGCAGACCAGCAGATGAAATGTACTCAAGATCTGCAAAGTCAAGCACCAGTTCCTGTGTATCTGCCAGTTCCTTCTCTGCAAAAACATCCAATTCAGGAGCTGTGGTTGTGTCCAGTCTTCCTGACAGCATTACAGTATCTTTTGTTCCTTCATTTTTCTTTTCAATCTTCAGGCTCATATTCTTCTCCTTTTAAATCAGATTATTTTCGCGACTTTTCTCTTATGTCTATCAATTACTCTGATAAAACATTCTTCGTAAGGCTTTCTCCATATTTTATGGGTTTATTATACAAAGAATCAATATTTTGTGTCAAGTTTTATCAAGGCTTTTTATCACGCCAATAACTCAAATGTATGATAAAGATCCATTCTCCCAAATCCCCAGTCCCGATTGGGATACTGCATCCGTTCTTCACGCTCCGCCCCTCGTGTAATATAATTTTTCACGCTCGAGCCGGTAAAATAGGGTTGATTCCCACGTATCACCGCCCATTCGAACAAAAGTGCAGCCGCACCGGCAGTCTGAGCGGCAGAAAGGCTGGTGCCGGAGGCATTTCCGTAAAGACCGTTTAACTGGGGTACCCGGATCTGGACACCTGGGGCTGCTACCTGTGGAACTACATTTCCATCTGGCATAAAGCCTCTGCTTGCCTGGACATACAGGCTGTTGTCACGATACTGGTAAGCAGTCACGGTAATACTCTCCAGCGAATCTCCAGGTGCCGTCACTGTATTATAAGGCGATGGTTCCAGAAAATAGGTTTCCTCCGAAATCAGTCCCTGAACCGGCAGCCACATGTGAAATCCTACATTCTGCCCATCTCTTCCTCTGACAAAAATACGCCAGATTCCAGGTGCCGGCTGGATAAATTGAAAATATACCAGCGTGTATCCGGTCTGCCGCTCAATAGAAACATAATTTACCTTCACCCTTGTTTCCACAAAGACAAAAGATAATTCCTGCGTCACCTCCCCCAGTGAAGCGCTGATATCCAGAATTTCCCCTGTAGGAGACTGCAAAGAAAGATTATAAATTTCCGGCGGTTCGCCCCAGAATTCCATGGTAAAACCAGGCTCCTTGTTTCCTACGCGAAGCTCCACCGACGCCTGGTTTTCTCTGTCTGTAAGACGGCCTGCGTAATGATGTCTTGCCGCTCCCTCATTTCCAGCTGCAATGGAAACTGAGATCAGCGAATACTGGGAAATATAATCCACATAAAGACTCAGTGGATTTTTCCCGATATGTGCTCCCTGGCTGCTGCCAATTCCAAGGCACAGGGAAAGAGGCATTCTTCTGTCATTCGCAATGCGCACTGCAAAATCCATTCCCATCATAATATCATTTTCCTGAAAAAGCTCCGCTTCTGCAGGGAAAAGATAGAACTCCCGGAGATATTTTTTTGCAGGCTTCACTTTCACAATGATCAGCATAGCTTCTGGTGCGGCTCCAGAAAAATTCTCCTCAGGAAAATAATTTCCAGCCGCAATAGCAGCCATTCTGGTTCCATGGCCATCCGTATCCACAGAGGGCACAATTTCCAGAGGATTTCCGGAAGCCAGTGCCTGATCAATATCCTTTTTCCAGAAGATACGACCATAAGGCACTTCCTTCCCATCTCCCTGTAAGGTCTGATCCCAGATACAGAGGATTCTGCTGCCCATTTCGTTCTGAAAAACCGGATTCCGATAGTCAATTCCGGAATCCACAACCGCAACAGCTGTTCCGCTTCCTTTCAGCTGAAGGTAGGGATGTTCCTGAAGCCGGGTAATTCCGGAAGCACTAAGGCTTCCAAGATCCATATGCGTATAACATTTTGGAATAAAACTGTAGGAATACGTATTGATATTCAACGTTCCAATTTCTGTCAAGGGTGCATAGACCACCCCGTAAATCCCGTTTATTTTCTGAAAACTAAAACCTGGGACATCGCCCAGGTCTTCCTGAAAATCGCCCATATATTTTACAATAAAATCCGCATACATCTCGTCCTGTGCCGGTGAAACTGACTCCTGCATACCCCAATTGCCCGCGTCTTTCTTTTCCATAACTGCCCCTTAAAGCTTTTTCATTTAAGAGTATGCTTTATTTTTCATTTCAATGACTTGAAGTGTGTTTTCTCTGTACCAACATCACAATTCCTGCCAAAAATGTAAAGACCGAAATAAACTGCGACGTAGAAAGCACTCCCACACTTCCTCTTGCCAGATCCCCGCGGAAAAACTCCAGCACAAATCTTCCTGCACTATAAAAAATCAGATATGCCGCCGCTGTCTCTCCATCTTTTTTCTGGCCTCTCAAAATCAGGAGCAGCAAACCATAATGAAGAAAGTCAAGAATACTGGAATAAATCTGCGTAGGAACCAGCGCCACCCCATTTGGTGCAAAAGCAGACGTATGAAACGTAATGGAAAAAGCACCGGACGTTTCTTTTCCGTAACAGCATCCTGCCAGCAGGCACCCAATTCTTCCAAATCCCTGTGCAAGCGCTACAGAAGGCATTAACGTATCAAAAAACTTCAGAAAATCCAGTTTTTTCACCCTGCAATATACATACGCCGTGAAAATTCCACCAACAATTCCACCAAATACCACAAAGCCATCGGTCAGAGTAGCACTCAGGAACCCCGGATTTTCCAGGATACTTTTCCATTCTGTAATCCAATACAGGATCTTGGCGCCCAGGAATCCTCCCACTACACACCATACCACCAGATAAAAAACGTGTTCATAGGGCAGTTTCCGCTTTTTTGCCCTGTATTCTCCGGTAAAATAAGCTGCCAGAATTCCAATGGCGATCATCAGTCCGTACCCATAGATCGTAAATGGACCAATCCGCAGAAGTTCATTTTTCATAAATTATTCTCTCCACTCAAAACCATTTTTTCCAGAACCTTAAAAGTTCCTTGTTTGCATGATCATTTTTAGGACTTTCCATACTCTTATCCGAATCACATTCCCCGCAGATATCCACCTGCAGGATTTTTCCATTCTCTTTTTCAAAATGAGAGCACAATGCCAGAAGTACTTTCAGCATCTCTTCTAAAGTCATATCCCCCTGGCTCCAGGTAGTGGCAGCTTCCTCCGGGCAGAGCACATCCTTATCAATAGAGACATACAGCGGTATATTTGCAGGAATTTCCAAGCTTCTGATCAATTCTTCCTCAGAACCTTTTTTCTCAGCCATATGCGACCTTGCCTCAGCCAGCCTCTCCCTAGACAAAAAATGTACCCTGCCCTTAAAGGGTTCTTCCACCTGCCCGTACGCTTCCTCATCCGGCCCGATCAGCCAGACCTCCTGAAGCTTTTCCACCTCTTCCAGTGCACTTGCGATCCACCCCCCGCAGGACAAAAGCCCTCCGAAAGCAGGAAGCTGCATGTCTGTATGATTGTCAAAAACCAGCAGGTTAAAGGGCTCTTTCACCCGCCCAGCCCCGATTCTGCTCATATAATGATAATTTCCGGAATCCATAAAATAAATTCCGGAAACCGGATATTTTTCCATTCGTTCCAGAATCTGCGCCTGGGCATCTCCATCGCAGTAACAGTTGGTTCCTGAAATATCACTCAGGTCTATCCAGGAAATCTGCTCTCCCTCATAGAACTGCTCATTCTGGTAAATTCCAGAAAAATCCATGATCACAATGTTCCGCTTCAATCCTTCCATTCCTCCAGAATTTCCTCTTCTTCCTGCTTCTGATCCGCCTGCTTTTCCTGATCTGTCTGATCTGTCTGCTCTTCCTGATTTGCCTGTTTTTCCTGATTTGCCAGTTCTTCCTGAGCACCTGTATTTTCAGCACCAGATTCGACTGTCTCAGTGTCAACCTTCTTCGCAGGTTCAAAAACTGAATCCGGTGTTTCAGCATCTTTTACAGCCATATCAGCATCTGTCACTTTATTCTCTTTCTTTCCATCACCAGCTGATCCATCCTGAATCTCTTTTTTCAGCCCGTGTTTCAGAATCAGATAAAAAATAATATCCAACACTCCGTTCGCCACAAAAATACATCCTGAAATCTGCACGATCATCCTGATTTCAGAAAATGGATTTACAAGAATCAGCACTCCAAGCCCTATAAAAATCAGACTTTCAACCAGAAATGCCTTCCAAACACCCTGCCCGCGCTTCTTCAATTTCATACTGCCGCGCATCATCCAGATGCTGTCCACCAGAATAAAAGCTCCCAGCATAAGAGTCAGCAGTTTCACAACCACAGTTGGATTCATAAACAAAAAAATACCGATCACCAACACGATCACACCGGAAAAAAGATCCAATATGGTAGAATTATCCTTTTCCAGAATAAAGATCAGAATGTGATAAACACCGGCCCCGATCAGAACCAGCCCAAATACCACCTTGCACAGAACATTCACCGTTTCTACAGGCATCAATGCCAGACACAGTCCAAAAAGAATATAAAATACAGATGTTGGAATCTGTCCTCTTAAAATTTTGCTTTTCTTCTCTTCCATCATTTAACCTCCTGTTATCCTCCGGTTCTTTTTGGACAGTATAAACCTTTTCGTGAAATTCGTCCACAAAAAGCCGGAAAAAGAGTGTAATTTCCTATATAAAAAATCCATTTTTATACTTGAAGTTTTTCCCCGTGGTATTATAATGAATGTCGAAGGAAAATGAATTATGTCGTAACTGTTCAAACAGGGAACAGTTCCATTATATCTAATTTTTTATCGGAGAATTAAATTTTGAAAAATATTAAAAACAATAAAACCATTCTTGCCGTTATCCCAGCTGTCGTGGTGCTGGCTGCAGGGGTAGCTTTTTTTTGCTCTCGTTCAGGCAATACTGACAAACAATGTCAGGAAACAGTTGAACGTCTTCAGAAGCTTGAAACAGCCGATATCTCCAGTATAGAGGATGCGATCCGTGCACTTTCCGAGAAAGAAAAGCCCACCGGATCGGACTCAGAGGAGGGGGTTCTTGGCGATATTCTCACAGATGTACAAATTAAACAGGCATTTCAGGGAACTGTTATTGTAGGGGACTCTATTACAGAATCAATTGCAGAATATGGTTTTCTTGACACCAGTATTGTAGTTGCTAAGCTTGGACTTCGTATTGACGCTGCAGATGACCAGATCAATACCGCCATCAGTCTGAATCCAAGCATATTTTTCCTGTCTTTTGGAGCAAATGACCTGGAAATTTACAATGGTGATTCCTCTGCTTTTATTGACGCCTACCGTGTGAAAGTGAAACAGATCCAGAACGCTCTT
>ENA-ORNQ01002656-ORNQ01002656.1-human-gut-metagenome-genome-assembly--contig:-NODE-2656-length-11695-cov-2.951546_pt1 | contig 11695 bp, 3 predicted proteins | sample MGYA00242116_ERZ509024 | MGnify/ENA primary metagenome ERZ509024 (study PRJEB26280, sample SAMEA2338697) | human gut metagenome | biome: human gut; feature: human-associated habitat; material: faeces...
ATTACCCATATTCATAATCTGCATTTCGCGGATTTCATGGATCACGCCACCGTAATAACTGTCATCGAACAAAGGCGGCACATTGAATACGGAATCCATCATTGCGTTGAAACCGGACTTCCCTCCCATCAGGTCGATCAATCCCTGTGGGTCATGGAAGACAGACCAGGTATAATGCCAACTGTTACCTTCCGTAAAGGCGTCTCCCCATTTCAGCGGATTGAAAGGAGACTGGAACGAACCGTCCTCGTTACGGCCACGCATCAACTTGGTTTCAGGATCGAATAGGTTCTTATAATTCATAGCATGTTTCGCGAAAACGGCAATTTCGGATTCAGGTTTGCCCAAAGCCTTACCTAGTTTATAGATAGCCCAGTCATCATAAGCATATTCCAGCGTACGTGCAGCACTCTCATTGATCTTTACATCGTATGGTACGTAACCCATTTTATTATAATATTCATATCCACGACGTCCGGTAGTGGAAACTCGCGGATGTACACTGTTGGCACCTTTCAGTAAGCCTTCGTACATTTTTTCTGCATCCGCTTTGGTTACATTCTTCATGAAGGCATCCGCCACTACAGAAGCAGAATTATTCCCAACCATGCAACCACGATGGCCCGGGCTTGCCCATTCAGGAAAGAATCCACTTTCAAGATAGGTATTCAACAGACCTGCCTGCATCTTCTCACCCATTGAAGGATATATCAAATTAACAAATGGAAACAAGCAACGGAAAGTATCCCAGAATCCAGTGTCGGTAAACATATATCCTGGACGGATTTCACCATTATAGGGGCTGTAATGCACAGTTTCCCCCTTACCGTTTACTTCGTAAAACATACGAGGAAACAACACCGAACGATACAAACAAGAGTAGAACGTACGCATACGGTTCTCATCGCTGTCTTCAACCTTGATACGCCCCAAGACATTGTTCCATGCCTTACGACCGGCCTCTTTTGTCTGTTCAAAGGTCTTATTACCAATTTCTTTCAAGTTCAGTTCAGCCTGTTCAGGACTGATGAATGAGGATGCCACCTTTGCATGTACCTGTTCTCCTTTCTTCGTTGAAAATCCGATAGCAGCACCCACGTGATTGGATTGTAGTTCGAGATGTGTTTCAACCAAATGATAGTCTGCCCATACTTTATTGAAAGTAAAAGGCTTGTCGAACTCTATCACAAAGTAATTCTTAAAGTTTTGAGGAACACTGCCACTATTGCGTGTCGTATAACCAACTATTTTATTTTCTTCGGGAATCACCTTCACATACGAACCGCGGTCGAAAGCATCTACCACCACATAGGCATCGGAGGTTTCAGGGAAAGTGAAACGGAAATATGCGCAACGTTCCGTCGGAGCTATTTCAGTTGTCATGTCATACTCTGACAAATAAACACTATAATAATAAGGAGTGGCTTTCTCTGCCTTATGAGAGAACCAGGAAGCACGACTGTCCTGATCGATCTTCAACTGTTTAGTCATCGGCATGATTGAGAACTGACCGTAGTCATTGATCCACGGACTAGGCTGATGGGTTTGCTTGAAACCTCTGATTTTGTCGGATGCATAAGTGTAAGCCCAACCGTCACCCATCTTTCCGGTTTGTGGCATCCAGAAGTTCATTCCCCAAGGCAACGCGATGGCAGGATATGTATTCCCATTAGATAGTGATATTTTCGAATCAGTTCCCATTAAAGGATTCACATAGTCTACCGGTTGCTTTTGCGCAAAGGTAGAAGAAGCTCCCAATAGCAGGGCTATTGCGAAAGATAGTAGTTTCTTTTTATTCATGGTCTACGAATTAAGCTATTAATTAGATTATCAAGTCTTTTTTATTTACGTTACAAATTAAAGCATCTTTCTGTAATTATCAGTCCTCTGATACGCCAAAATAAGAAAAAAATAGCATATGGTCAACCAAAGGATACGAGCGTCAACGAGAGTACAAGTTAAATAAGTGAGAATCAGGATGTAATATTTATGTGCATACCACGAGAGTACAACCGGAGGACTAACTGTTTAAGCAATAGAGAGAGGATAATTTGCCTTTACCCTCTCTCCAATTCTATCAGAAACAAATATTTATTATTACCTAATTAATTCCATCCCGGGTTCTGATGTCCTTCTAACGCAGGATTAGCCTGAATTTCATCTAACGGGATAGGCCATAACAAAGCATATTCAGGAATGGCGCCGGCTCTTGTGCTTCCATCGGGCTTGTTTTGGATTTGAGCCGATGCAAGAGCAGTCCATTTCAATTTTCCTGATTCGGTAGATGCTTCCGGATACAAACGAGTACGACGAATGTCATCCCAAATCTTAAATTCCAACGGTAACTCATGCAAACGTTCAGTCAAAATCGATTGTATTAAATCGTTTCCTGTAGCCGTCTCATCTGCCAATCCAGCACGTTTACGCACTTGATTGAGATAATATTTAGCTCCACCGACAGCATTATCTTCATGATTTGTACGTGCCAGACCTTCGGCCGCAATCAGCAAGACTTCCGCAAAACGGAATACCGGCATATTATAATCACCGTCGTGACCGCTAATCAAAGCATTTTCATCAAACCATGCCCAGTTGCCTGCATTATTCAACGTATGAGTATTTCCTTCAGCATCGGTATATTGCTTAAAGAAGAACTGTTTCTCATGTCCTCGAATATCATTAGAGGCATAGCTGTTAAGCAACATATCACAAGGAAGGTATGCATTATACAGCACGTCTCCTCCCGGATGGAACACTCCCCACTGAAAAGCATCTGTACCAATAGAACGACAAGCATAAGAGTTACCTACACTATAATCACTATAATTATATTCTTTAGCATAAATGATTTCAGCAGATTCTTTCGTTGTCTTAATCACATTATACGCAGAGTTCAAATCATCAGTCGTTCCATTCGGATGAATAAGTCCATGAGGACTATCATTAATCACGTTCAATGCCATCTGTGCAGCTTTTCCATAATAGTCTGCCCCCCCGTTTAACGGTGCACCAGCCCATTGTAAATAAACTTGTGCCAGCAAAGTCTGCGCCATTGCCCTAGTGACATAACAGCCATTTTCATAAAACGTTTTATTGGGTAATGCATCCCCGTTGACAATATCCAGCAAGTCGGCTTCAATTTTCTTATAAACCTCTTCAGCAGAAAGACGTTCTTTGTACATACCTTCTGTAGATGTGTAAGGTTCTGAAATATAAGGAACACCACCAAATTCTTTGACCAGCCAGAAATATCCATATGCACGGAAGAATTTACCTTGAGCCACATAATTATTAATAGTAGCTTCATCCAGCACACCGGTCATTGTCGGAATATTGGCAATAACAAAGTTGGCACGTGAAATACCTTTATAAAACTCATGCCAGTATTTCATTGCAATATCATCAAAAGATTCAATATTGAAGTTACACCCTTCGGATGCCGTAGTAAATGTTCTATCCTTACGCTTATCAACGTACAATCCGGACACAATACCACCCCACATTGTCGCTTTAGGAGTCCAGCCACCGCCTACATCAGTGTTGTGTAAATAAGGTACACCACCAAAATACAATGCGTTCACCCCCGACTCCGCATCAGCTTTCGTCTTCCAGAATTGGTCAGATGATTTCATATCCAATGGTTCTTCTTTCAGGAAATCGTCGCATGAATTCAGCAACACAGAAAGTGAACACATACAAAATACAGATATATATACTTTTAATAGTTTCATAATTCTTATGGTTTTTATAACGGTGAATTAAAATGCTACATTAAGACCGAACGTAAACGTTCTCGGACGCGGATAGGTGAAGAATTGGCGGTTAGCCCCCCATTTGTTGTCACCTAAACGAGATGAGTTATCCGGATCGTATCCGTTATAGTCCTTAGAAGTAATCAGGAACGCGTTATTCACATTCGCATACAAACGCAATGAAGACAGACCGATCTTCTTAATCAGTGTTGGATTGAAGGTATATCCGAGCTGAATCATGTTACAACGCAAATAAGAACCATTGCAAACCCAGTCATCATCTGCCTGGTTATTAGCTCCCTGACCAAAGTTATTCAGACGAATTGCCTGTTCTTTACCCGACGGATTGAGAGTTGGATGCCATGCTTCCTTATAAAGACGGTCTATACCGTTAGTCAGGAAACGGGCTACAGTAGAGTGATAATATTCTTGCATCACGTCTACCCCCCATGTAAACTGGAAGTCTAAAGTCAAATCGAAACCTTTATAATTGAAGGTATTGATAAATGAGCCCATCCAGTCAGGCAATCCGTTACCAATAATTTCGCGTTTCTTATAAGTTACCTTTTCACCGATAGTGAAAGGTATGTTCATTGTCTCCGGATCCCAGTTAGACGGAATACCATCGTAAATACCGGCGCGCTTATAACCATAGAAAGAAGAAAGCTCTTCACCTTCACGGATCAACATATCGTAACCCACAAAACCATCGGTTGTAATCTGACGCTTACCGGTGACAGGATCAACAGATGCACTTTCATCCAGTTTCTCTACACGGTTTTTGTTGAAACCTAAATTAAGAGTGGAAGTCCACTGGAAATCATGTGTCTGAATAGGATATGCTGTAACCAGAATATCTACACCACGATTGGAAACGGCTCCAATATTATCCATAATGGAAGAGTAGCCTGTTGATTCAGGAACCGGACGGTCGAGCAACAAATCTGAAGTATATTTATAATAATAGGAAATATCGAAATTCAGTCTGTTATTGAATAAACCCAACTCGAATCCTAAGTCCCACTGTCCAGTCTTTTCCCATTTCAAGTCAGGATTAGGCATATTGTCCAGATAAGATACAACGTGCAAAGCATCACCAATAATCGTATTTGACTGGCTTACCGTGGCCAATGACTTATAAGTACCGATTTCCGAGTTACCTGTCACACCGTAAGAAGTATGCAATTTTAATTTGCTAATCAATGAGTTGTCTTTCAAGAAGTCTTCATTAGAAATCATCCAGCCCAAACCTACTGACGGAAAAAATGCATATTTATTGTTCTGTCCGAATTTGGAAGAGCCATCATAACGACCGGTTACGGTAGCCATATACTTGTTGTCATAAGAATACGCCAGACGCAAGAAATAAGAGTTCATTGCCCACTTGTCGTAATCACTGCCAACAGAAGGACGGTTCGTTCCGGAACCTAAATTATAATATCCGTAGAAGTCATCAATATACTTACTGTCGGAAGCTTCGAATTTGGTATAATTATACTCTTGCCAAGACATACCCGCCATTGCATTAATGTGATGTTTGTTTATATCTTTCACATAAGTCAAATAGGTTTCTTCCTGCCAATACAAAGAGTTGGAGTTATTTGCAGAAGCTACTCCCTCGGAACTTTGATTAATCATCGGACGCGGAGTGAACGGCGTATAGTTAGCATCACGATTATTGTGGTAGTCGATACCGAACTGGGTCTTCAAATCCAATCCTTTCATGAGATGGAAAGTCAAAGCAGCATTACCAAAAATCTGCGTACGATATTGCATAGCCTGCATCCGTTCGAGCAACTCAACGGGATTACCTACACCTTCCGGGCTGAATCCTTGTTTTCCGCTATTAGGATCAGTCTGATTATTGAGAATAGAGCTTGTATTAATAATGTTCGTCTGCGTATATTCACCATCCAGCTTAACCGGTAAGAAAGGCAACTGTTCGATCATTGTACGCAATGCGCCTTGTCCGTAAGGGTTATCAGAAGTTCTATTACCCCAAGTATGATTTACTAATAAATTAACGGAAGTAGACAGCCAATCAGTCGGTTTGTCATCATACGCCAATTTTGCATTGATACGTTTAAAGTAAGAATTCAACAAAATACCCTGTTGATCGGTATAATTGATGAATGCTCCGATAGAAGATCCTTCTCCTGTACGTTGGATACTGATCTGATGGTTATGAGAGATGGCAGTGCGGGATGCTTCATCCTGCCAGTTGGTATTATATTTCGGAGAACCGTCTGCATTGAACAAACGTTCGTCTGTGAATATCTGTGACAGATCAGTTGTGAAGTTCTTGCCTTGAAATTCGTTGGCATTTTCCAATCCCTGCTTGAAGGTAGACATCCATTCGTTAGCATCCATTACATCTATTTTTCTAGCCATCTTACCGATAGACAATGAACCATCATAGGAAACATGGACTCCTTTTCCTGCATTACCGCGCTTGGTAGTCACCATGATAACACCATTTGCACCACGGGCACCATAGATGGCAGCAGAGGAAGCATCTTTCAATACTTCGATAGATTCGATATCATTCGGATTAAGCAATTCGAAGTTTGACATCACCACTCCATCGACTACGTACAGCGGTGATGCTGATGCGTTGATAGTAGAAATACCACGAATGATGACACGTGATTCTCCACCCGGCTGACCGGTATTAGAGAAGATATTCACACCGGCCACTTTACCTTTCAATCCGTCAAGCGCATTGAATGATTGTGCTTTCAGCATGTCTTTACCTTTGGCTGTGGAAATGGAACCTGTCAAGTCTGATTTGCGCATGGTACCATAACCAACAACGACTACTTCGTCCAGTGCTTTCGTATCCGATTGCAGAACTACGTTCAGAACATTACTCTTTAATTCCGAGACTTTAAATTCTTGTGTGATATAACCAATATACGAAAACACCAAGGTGGCATTGGAAGGAACAGAGAGAGTGTATTTACCGTTAATGTCAGTGATTGTTCCTGTACTACCGTTTTTAACTTTCACCGTACCACTGATAACCGCCTCTCCCTGATCATCGGTTACCGTACCGGAGATTGATTTTACAGATTGAGCATTCATGCCCAAACTCAACATCATACCTATTACAAATAAGGTAAGATACTTTAGTTTTTCATTCATAATTCCTTTAAATTTGATTAGTAATAAGGTTAATTCCCTTTAAAAAGATTGTTGCAAATAAAGGTTATTCGAATAAAACTCCAATGCTCTACCTTGCCAAAAAAACGGCAAAATAAAGACACATCTTTAAAGCACAGAAGGGCAAATTAGAGCACAGGTTAATACCCTAAAAATCAATACAATAAAATTAACAGAAGGGATTTAGAGCACAAGGTTGTGACAAACAAATAAATAATAATGTTTCCCAACCAATCACCTATACGAAAGAATTTAGCCTGACAATCAGCATACCTTTCGCTGTTCCCGATAATCTTTCGGTGTCATCCCGAACCGACGGGTAAATTCTTTATAAAAATAAGACCGGCTGGAAATACCGATCTCCATAATAACATCTTGAATAGAAAGTTCTTCATCAAGTAACAAGCGGGCTGCCTTTTCCATACGGTAACTCTTTATTAAATCACCGGGAGCAGTATTGGAGATTTCCTTGAATTTACGATAGAACTGACGGGAACTCATTGCCATACGATCAGCGATCAACGTTGAGCCCAGTTCTTCCTTGTCCAGGTTTTCTTCAATCACCTTTAACAATTTACGAATAAAATCAGCTTGTTCGGTAGTTGTACAGACAATCTGTCCCGCCAAATCTCCCAGTTCCTCCATATATATCTGCTTCGCTTCCCGCTTTCCATAAATAGCATTATGGACAACTTCCCGCAAGAATAATATATCATAAGGAAGTACAATATAAGAATCAGACCACAAGATCAGTTCCCGCTGAATGGCCGAACCAACTTTCCAGGTTAACAATGGAATAAAAGCTGTCTTTGAAAGCAGAGTACGATTTCGGCTAACATACTCCATAAAAGTACTTTCAGCATTGGCATACATTGTCATATCCACTAATAATAGAGCCGGAGCCGACCGACGAATTTCGTCAAAAGCAAGCTGCACACTCTTTACCTGATGAACCACATATTCATCAGCCAGGAAATTACTAATCAACCAAGTCATTTCATCTCTGTCTTCCAACAAAAGCACAGTTTTTTTCCCTTGTTCACCTGCCACTGTCAAGACCGCCGGTTCAAAGATAATCGTCAACCGACTACCACTCTCATCATCATAACGAAGAACGGCATGAATACGTTCCAAAGCCGACCGTACAAAACCTAAAAGTAAATGCACAGCAAACACATGATCGGAATCTTTCTCCGTCACTGAAGAAGCTTTATCTGAAAGATATTCATACAACGCTTTCGCAGTAGCATCTTTAGAAGAAAAATGTAGCTGCATCTTACCATCCTGTTCTGACATTTCTACTATTACGCCATGAGTACCTTTCATTTCAGTAATCCGGAGATAGCAGCAATAAAGAATACTGTATAATGCATTCTTGTAAACTGGAAATGTTAAGTGTTCCGGAATCATTGACGATATAGAAGAATGATCAATCCCTTGTTCTTCCAACGTACGTAACACCTCTTGAGAAACTCCCTGTATACTCATACGTGCAGAAACAATAAACCGATCCGGAAAGAATTGTTTAAGTTCTTCCAAAAACAGAGCGTCAGGATTAAGAAGTGCGTTCATCACAGTTTCGCGTATCAGTGACACTTTCTCAAGACATTGCTCATAAGAAAGATTCTCTGCACGCAATTGGTCACAATAATTATAAATAAGAGTAAAATCTTCAAGCATCCTACGGTTTGTATATACAGTCTCGGATTTCCGGCAACTTTCTGTCCCCATCAGTGTTTTCATCATCCGTTCCTGAAGGTAGTTTTTACGTAGTAAATATATCACATACCCTAACAGCAACAAGAAAATGATCAAATAAACCAAATAAGCCGCCACCGATCGATACCAGGGAGAAAGGATATATACCGGAATAGAAAAATGCCGATATTCCGTATCAAATACATCCCTCTTATAGCGTACCTTAAAGATATAATCACCTGCCGGCACTCCTGTATATGAGGCTTCATTAATACTACTAAAAGAGGTCCAATCCTTATCATATCCTTCCAACTGGTAAGAATATTCTATATCTTCTCCTGATAAAAAATCCGGAACAACAAAAGAAAGTGCAAATGAAACCTCCGTCCCCTTCAACTGTAATGCCTTACCATCGTCTGTATAGTAATCTCCATCCCCCTGAACCACTTGCGTATGTCCAACAGTCAACTTACGTAACAAAATATCCGGATAAAATTCCGGAGCAGCCTGCACCTCTTTATCCAAATAAAGCAACCCGTCAATCCCACCGAAAAAAAGCTCCTGTGTATATGGACACATGTAATAAGCATCATCACTAAACTCACCGATTTGAACACCTGCACTGTAAAAGTAGGCATGTGATGAGCCATTTATCGGATTATATTTAATCAGCCCCCGATTCGTACCAAGCCATAAGAGTCCGTTCTCATCTTCAAGTACACCATGAATCATATCATTGAGCAAACCTTGCTCCCGTCCGATATAAGTAGCTTTCATCTGTTTTCCATTAGAATTCAGACATACCAACCCTGATGTTGTCCCTACATATAACAGCCCTTCTTTGGTCCGATACAGGCTAAGCACATCGTCTACCGACTTATGAAGCATTTCTTTCAAAGAAATCACTTTATATTCTTCAGTCCGCTTATCAAACCGTACGAGTCCTTTCTCCCGACTGCCAAGCCACAAAATAGAATCCCCTTCGGGCAGCATTGGATAGAACATCGTAATTTCTCGCTGACCGTGAAAAAAATGATAACTTTTCTGCGACTTGAAACGAATGGTACCTGCCTGCTTCTCAAGTATTAATTTATGAAAACCGGAACCGGCTGTCACCACATAAAGTACACTATCATTTTCCTCATAAATGCCATGTATCTCGGTGGGTTGTGCCGGCAGATTCTCCACAGAATGCAAAGCTTTGTCTTCAAAAGAATAGTAAAATAGTCCCGGATCTCCAGATCCTATCCAAAAGCCATCCATATAACGGCTTTGAACCAATTTATAAACAGGAAATTCTTTATTCCATCGTATATAAGACACAACATTTTGCTTACCTTCAGGAGAGTAAACTGTAACGGCAGAAGCCTCCTCATTCTCACGATAATCCGGTATATGCAACAGTCCATCACCCTTCGTCCCGAACCATAGCCCACCACTATTGTCTGTCATAACAGAACGTACCTGCCTGCTTAAGTTAGATGACAGTTGATTGAGCATCAAATTGGTGGCAATAGAATATTTCTTAGCATACATAATCGTTCCTTGTCCGTCTGAAGCAACCCATAAGACATTCTGATGAGGATCTCGATAAATACTATATATACGTACATTCCGGTCGACCACTTCTTCTTTATATTTTTGTGAAGTACGGAGACGGACTAACCCATTCGTTCGAAAACCAATAATAATATCTTCATAGAAAAGGGCTATTCCTGCAATAGTTCCATTCTTCTGCACTAATGAAGAAAGGTTACGAATATAAATTTTAGATTGTCGGGAAATATCATAAACATAAAGATCATGCTCACTATCGATAAAACAAAGAACGCCATTCTGATAAAAGACATCTTCAATAGGTTTCGCATGAAAACTAGTAGATGAAACAGTTGAATGAATTGATAATGTGTCACAATCAAAAGCATCCTGCGAAACCTGTAACAGCTCCCCTGTTTGTTGAGTGAAAATCCACAAAACACCATCATCCGTGACGAACGCCCGTTTATCCATATCTTCTACGGGTACTTTCAGATTCTTAATCTGTACAAATCGTTTATAAGATGTATTATAGTAGAAAATTCCACCATGACTCACCACCCATGTGTTTCCTTTAGAATTGGAATGTAGATAATAATCATCTGTAAAGTCATAATATCCGACAACTTGCCGTGAATCCTGTGAAAGACGATTGATCCCCAAATGGGTAGAAATCCACAAACAATTATTATCCGCCTGCTGAATAGAATGGATTACGTTGTTACTCAAAGCCTTGGGAGCTGAAAAATCGGAACGGAAAACTTCCATGCTTCTGCCGTCATAACAATTGACGCCATCGTAAGTACCGAACCACATCAACCCTGTATTGTCTTGAAAAAGACAAAGCACAGCGCTATTAGATAATCCTTGCTGATAATCTACTTTCCGGAAGATATATGAATCTTTACCGCCATCTGCCTGACAGATCAATGAATAAATCAATAGAACAAAAGGAAAAATCAAGCGCATTTTCATTGTGTTAATCATTAATATCATCTATTAAATATCAGGCAATCGCTTATATGTTTTGTTTCGCAGTGCGAAAAAAAATAGCCATTAATAATCGATGTCTTTGATTCTCTTTACACAAAGATACGTTTTTATACGGAAAATGCAACTCTATTTTATCAAGTACCTCTATTTTTCAACAATTACTTCACTACTAAGTTCACACAATCTAAGAGTCTGCCTCTTCCATTTTTCAATGATCTCATCATTATAAATAATAATGCAATCAGTTTTATTTTCATATCGCACGTTTATCAATATGTATATTTAAGCCATGTGTTTATCATTGATATAAGACCTATAAAGTTTTGTATACCAATTGATATTCTTGTAGTGTATCTATGCTAACGACGCAGAAAAGTAAGCTTCGTTGATTACTTCTCTCTCAACACTGCTTACTTCTCATGTAATCTATTAATAGAAAAGTTGCTCTTGATTAGGTCCAAACTTTCTTTTTATTAACAGTAAAGTTGCTTTTCATCCCTCAGGGAAAACGCACGAGTGCTAATTGTTTAATAATCAATAGTTCCCTTCTCTTC
>ENA-ORNQ01002660-ORNQ01002660.1-human-gut-metagenome-genome-assembly--contig:-NODE-2660-length-11674-cov-9.339788_pt1 | contig 11674 bp, 9 predicted proteins | sample MGYA00242116_ERZ509024 | MGnify/ENA primary metagenome ERZ509024 (study PRJEB26280, sample SAMEA2338697) | human gut metagenome | biome: human gut; feature: human-associated habitat; material: faeces...
CGCACGCAATCATCGGCATGAAACTCGCCGAGAAATACAAGGAGAAACCCGAAGTCTGCAACGCCATCGGCGCCCACCACGACGAGGTGGAGATGACCTCGCTGATCGCACCGATCATTCAGGTCTGCGACGCCATTTCGGGCGCACGCCCCGGTGCACGCCGCGAGGTGGTCGAGAGCTACATCAAGCGTCTGAAAGAGATGGAGGACATCGCCCTGTCATACCCCGGCGTCGTCAAGACCTATGCCATTCAGGCCGGCCGCGAACTGCGCGTGATCGTCGGCGCCGACAAACTTTCGGATCAGGAATCGGAAGGGCTCTCGCACGATATCGCCAAGAAGATTCAGGACGAAATGACCTATCCCGGTCAGGTGAAGATCACCGTCATCCGCGAAACCCGCGCCGTTTCGTACGCGAAATAACCGGATGTCGGCGGGACAGCTCCTACCGGCCATTCCGACACTCCACCCCAAATCCCTCCTTACCAAAGGAGGGATTTTTTTATCCCCGGTCCGGAGAAGACGTTCGGGCGGCCGGCATTATCCGGCCATTCCGGCGAGCTGCTGCCAGATGGTCGCGGCGAAAAAGACGCCGAGTCCCGAACACATCGCCAGAAGCAGCATATTCATCACCCGCAGATCGGGTTTGGCGTTGCGGCGGAAATTGACGTCGATATACTCCTTGAAAAAGAGATAGAGCGCCGGCACCAGCGCGCTCGCCAAAAGCAGGTCTTCGGGAATGCCGAAAAAGTAAACCTTCGAAAAGCCGATCAGCGACCAATGGCACAGAAACAGCACGACGAACAGATTGATCCGCTTCGAGAACGAGAGCATCAGTCCGATGGTGAAGATCGCCACCGTGCAGGGCATGACGGGCGAGGTGGTCATCGGGAAATCCAGTCCCCGCAGATGGGATATCAGCGGATAGAGGAACGGCATCAGGTAGAGCGCAAAAGCGAATTTGTCGTGTTTGTACGTCCGTTCGAACGTCGTGTAACCGACGACCGCGTCATAAATCCACACGGCGGCCATGACGCCCCAGAAAAACGCCATGACTCCGCTGTAAGCCCGCGCATCGCACGACACGAGGTAATAGGCGACGGTGATCCACGCATTGAGAAACGCCAGAAAACATTTCATTGCGGTTTTCACCCGGAGAGTCGGGCGCAGATAGAGACGCGCCGTCAGGACGACGGCCGCCAGCACGATGAGCGCCTGCACGGGCCAAGTCATCGTATTGTAGTCTGCGATAGTTTGCCAAAAGAGTTCCATAATCAGCTGCGAATCTGTTTTTTATTGCGCGTCAGTGAATGTGCGCGTTTGTTGAAGAGGAAAATCGGCGCGGCGGCTCCCGCGGCCAGCATGAAAATCACGCTGAAGGTAACGAATCCGTTGCGGACGATGGCCGCCAGATACCCCGCGGCGGAGGGATCGTCGAGATTCTGCATGAACATAATCATCGAAAAGACCGTCTTGTAGGCATACATGCCGGGGATCATCGGCAGCAGCGCGGGGATGAACAGCACCGTCATCGGGCAGTGGATGCGGCCTCCCAGCAGCAGGCTTCCGATACCGATCGCCACCGAAGCGCACAGCGACGCCGAAGCGATATCCACGCCTGTGTCCATCAGGCAGAAACGCAAGGCGTGCCCCATGGCGGCCAGCAGGGCGATCGCCGGAAAGGCCCGCATCGGAGGATCGGACACGGCTCCGAATCCGACAGCCGCCACCGCGGCGAAAAATCCGTCCGAAAGAATGGCGAGCAGCGTCATAGCAATCCGTTTTTAACGATCATCAGGGTACATGACAATCCGACGGCGATGCATACGATCAGCATCAGCGCCGACGTCAGGCGGGCGATACCGTTCAGCACATGCCCCTCGACGATGTCGATCACGCCGTTGATAAGCGGCACCCCCGGAATCAGGTAAAGCACGCTCGTGGCGATGGCGACCTCCGAAGTCGTATCGAAAATCATCGCCACCGAAGCGTACATCGAAGCCGCGAAGGCCGACGCGATAAAGATGACATAGTGATTGAATCCCTTGGCCTGCATCCGCTGCTTGAGGTAGAATCCGAGCAGCGTGGCGGTAAAGACGATGCCTACCGCACACCACTCCCCGCCGAAAAGCCGGCAGAAGGATGCGTTGGCCAGTCCGACGAGAATCAGTGTGAAAATCGGGTCCAGACGAGGCCGGGCGACGATCTCGTCATAGCGGCGCCGAATCTCGGCAAGGGGCAGGCTGAGGTCGCAGGCGTCCCAGCTCAGGGCGCTTAGCTCCGAGTTCAGCTCGAAGCTGATCGGCAGCGGCGGAATGTCCGCCACCTCGCTGTAAACCCGTCCGCTCTCGTCGTCATAAACCGAGAAAGTAACCACTTTCTGAAAGGCCGACACCATGACGCGCACGCCGAGCGCCTCGCCCAGACGCTTCGTATTGCGCACCACGCGCGAGGTATGCACTCCGGACCCCATCAGCCGGGTGGCATACTCCGCAACGAACTGCGTGACAGCTTTCAATTCCGCTTCCGACTTCATTTTCCCTAACTTTACCGGTGCAAAGATAGTGAAAAGCCCGAACAAAACTAAAAATTTTAATATCTTTCCGATGCCGCACTTCCCGCCAAATGCTTATTTTTGCACCATGCAACCATCCGAAGAGCTGAGAATCTATATCGAAACGGAGATCATCCCCCGTTACGAATCCTTCGACGCGGCGCACGGCACGGACCACGTCCGCACGGTCATCGCCCATAGTCTCGATCTGGCGCGGCATTACGACGTCGATGCGGACATGATCTACGCCGTCGCCGCCTATCACGACACGGGGCTGGCCCGCGGCCGGGAGTTGCACCACATCCATTCGGGCGAAATCCTGCTCGCCGACACGGAGCTGCGGCGCTGGTTCACCGCAGAGCAGCTGGCCGTCATGCGCGACGCCGTCGAGGACCACCGGGCCTCGTCCGACCATGCACCCCGCACGATCTACGGACGCATCGTCGCCGAGGCCGACCGCTGCATCGACCCCGCGACCGTGCTCCGCCGTACGGTGCAGTACGGTCTGTCCCACTGCCCCGCACTCGACCGCGAGGGACACTTCGAACGCTGTCTTGCGCACCTGCGGAAAAAGTACGCCGAAGGCGGTTACCTCCGGCTCTGGATTCCCGAATCGGACAACGCCCGCAAACAGGAGGAGCTGCGGGCGCTGATCCGCGACGAAGCCCGTCTGCGCGCGGCCTTCGATGCGGTCTTCGACCAAGAGACCGCCCGATAAACCGCCCCGCACTGCGCACTCCCGCGGCCCTTTATATATAAAAATAGGTATCTTCGGGGAATTGTTGCAGCCCCGTTAAAATTCGGCGACCGGGGTGTTAATTCCCCGGATTGCCGCTTGTTTTTCGAAAGATTATGCTTATCTTCGTCATAGCATCTTCCGCACCCACCCTCTTTTTTCAGAGCAGATCCGAGTGCTGCAGGGAAAGGCATGCTGTTTCCGGAACGTAGTCCCGATAATGAAAGAATCCGTTTATAACACCTTCGTCAATTGCGATCCGCAAGAGCAGGACCTGCTCAGGCAGCTCATCCGCGGCGACATCGCGGGTTACGAGGTGCTGTTCCACAAATACTACCCGACGTTCTTCGCCTTCATCAAGGGCATGACCAAAGAGACCGCCGTTGCGGAGGACATCGCGCAGAATATCTTCATGAAAGTTTGGCTGAACCGCGAAAAGCTGGATGCGGCCAAATCCATCCGCAACTACCTTTTCGTGCTGGCCAAACACGAGATATACAACTACTTCCGCACCAAGAGCCGCACGTTCACGACCCTAAAGGAGGCTATCGCGCAGACCGAAAGCAAGGGGGGGGGAAACCTGCCTTCGCGGAACGAGATCGAGGAGAAGCTCGATCTGGCGGAGACTGCCGAGCAGGTCGAGACCATCGTCGGAAAGATGCCCCCGCAGCGGCAGCAGATTTTCCGCATGTCGCGTTTCGAGCACATGCCGAGCAGGGAGATCGCCGAACAACTGAACCTGTCGGTACGCACCGTGGACAAGCATCTTGAGCTGGCGCTGAAGGAGCTGCGCAAATACCTCAACATCATTCCGGCCATCATCGTCTTTCTGGACATCCTGCCCTGAAATTTCCCCGATAAATCTTCCGGCCCCGTTACGTAGTGCGGGGCTTTCGTTTGTTCTTTATGTAGTAACCGGCAGCATCGGGCCGCCGATAAAACGCATGAAGAGATGAACAAACCGACATTAGATAAAGTCCGGAATTACTTCTACGGCCGCTGCAACGACGGCGAGGAGGTCCGCATCCAGCAATGGTTCGCCGACAACGGCAATTCGTCCGAAGCCGACCGGCTGCTCGGCGCCCTGCTCGACGAGGTGCGGAGCGAAAACCCCGCACTGGCGCAGGCGGCGTTCGAAGAGTTCTGCCACCGCATCGGCCATTCCGTTCCGGCGCGCACCGCACCGCGCCGCCTGACGACCGTCGTCCGGTGGACGCAGCGGATCGCCGCCGTGCTGATCGTCCCGCTGCTGATCGCGGTCTCGCTCCTCTACACCAAGACCGCGCACACTCCCGAATGGGAGGAGGTGCTCGTGCCGGCGGGCCAGCGCAGCGAGCTGCGCCTTGCCGACGGAACGCTCCTGTGGCTCAACTCGGGCACCCGCGTAACCTATCCGACCCACTTCAACGGCCGCCAGCGCAAAATCTTCGTGGACGGCGAGGTCTACGCCGAAGTCATGCACGACAAGCGGCATCCCTTCGTCATTTCGGCCGGCGACGTCGAGGTCGAAGTCCTCGGCACCAAATTCAACATGCGGGCCTACAACAGCGACCAGCTGGTCGAAGTGGCGCTGGTCGAGGGCAGCGTGCGTTTCGACGTGAACAGCGACAAATGCGACGACGAGGTCGTCATGGTCCGCAACGACGTCGCGCAGTACGACCGCCTGACGGGAGCGCTGGAAATGACCTCTTTCCAGAGCGAAAACTATAAATCGCGCGCCACGGGCGGCGGCTTCTACTTCTTCAACGAGTCGCTCGACGGCATCACCGCACAGCTGGCCCGCTGCTTCGACCAGAAAATCATCATCACCGATCCCGAACTGGCCGGCGTGCGCTTCTACGCCTTCTTCACCAACAACGAGTCGCTGCTCAAGATCCTCGGCACGCTCAACACCGACAAATCGATGTCCATCCGCGAACGCAACGACGTGATCTACATATCCCGAAAGAAATAACCGCGAAACAGCAACAAAAAACTACAACATTAAAACTTCAACCTATGAAAAAACTTTACAATCGAACCGCACTTTTCCATGCGCGTGCGATCGTGGGTTTGTTCGCACTCTGCCTGCTGGCGCTTCCCAGCCCGGCTCTGGCGCAGGCGATCGACCTCAAACTCACGAATGTAACGGTCAAGGAGGCCATCGAAGCCCTCAATCAGCGGGAGAACTACTCCGTGGCCATCAAATCGGCCGGCGTCGACATGCAGCGCCGCGTCAGCATCTCGGCGCAGAACGCGTCGATCGACGAGGTTCTGGCCCAGATCTTCGCCGATCAGGACATCACCTACACGATTACGGGCAAAAGCATCTCCGTAACCAAGGCAGCTCCGAAGAGCCTCGCCGCGGATAAGAACCAGCTCAAAGGCGTGGTGAAAGACAATCTGGGGCTGCCCGTTCCGGGTGCCACGATCATCGTGGACGGCACCAACAACGGCACCACCACGATGAGCAACGGCGACTTCTCGCTGGAGAACGTCAAGCTTCCGGCGAAGCTCGTCATCTCGTTCATCGGCTACCAGCCCCGGACGGTCGAAGTCAACTCCTACGCCGCCATCGACATTACCCTCGTGGAAAGCTCGGCGGCCATCGACGAGGTGGTCGTGGTCGGCTACGGCCAGCAGAAGCGCGTGAACGTCACGGGCGCCGTGGGCACCATCAGCGGCAAGGACCTCAACAACCGTCCCGTGACCAATACGGCCGCAGCCCTGCAGGGCGCCGATCCGTCGCTGCTGCTGACGCTCGGCAGCGGCTCGATCGAAGGCAAGAACTACGACGTCAAGATCCGCGGCGCAGTATCGCTCAACAGTGGCAGCCCGCTGGTGCTCGTCGACGGCATCGAAGCGTCGCTGGCGCAGGTCAACCCCAACGACATCGAATCGGTATCGGTGCTCAAGGACGCTTCGGCCTGCTCGATCTACGGCGCCAAGGCTTCGGCCGGCGTGGTGCTCATCACCACCAAGAGCGGTAAGGCCGGCACGCTGAAAGTCAACTACAACGGCCGCTACGGCGTGTCGTGGAACACCACCTCGACCGACTTCATCACGTCGGGATACGACTACGTGAAACTCACCAACGAATTCTGCTACCCATCGAAAGGCTATGTGGGCTGGAACTACACGGACGAGGAGATGCAGATGCTCTACGACCGCCGCAACGACAAGACCGAGCATCCCGACCGCCCGTGGGTCATCACCGACAGCAACGGCAAATACCGCTATCTGGGCAACTTCGACTGGTACGACTACATGTTCAAGCGCAGCCGTCCCGAAACCGAGCACAACATTTCGCTCACGGGCGGCAACGACAAGATCAACTACTACGTCAGCGGCCGCTACCTCTACCGTGAAGGCCTGTTCAACCATGGCGCCGAGGATATCTACAACGGCTACTCGTTCCGCACGAAGATCGCCGCCGAAGTAACGCCGTGGATGCACTACTCGAACAACATCAGCATGGAGGTGACCGACTACAAATACGGCGGTTACTGGGAGCAGGACGGTTCCGAAGAGCTCAACTCCAACGGCATCCTCTTCAACGTGGCCAACAACATCAGCCCGACGTTCGTTCCGGTCAACCCCGACGGCACCACGTTCGTTTATTCCAACGGCATCCAGTTCGCCAACTCGCCGATCGCCAGCGGACGCGGCGGCGTATTCGCCGACGGACGCAACAAGAACTCGCGCAAGAACAACTACTACATCATCACCAACCGGGTGACGTTCGACCTCACGCGCAACAAGGATCTGAAACTCAACGCCGACTACACCTACCGCCGCCGCGACAACCTCGGAGCCTACCGCTCCTATCCGACGGCCAACACATGGAACGCGACGCAGACCGCCGTGGTCGATTTCACCAACGGTTCGATCTACGACTTCTATCAGGAGGACCGCTACTACTATAACGGCCATGTGGTCAACGCCTACCTCGATTACGGCCACTCGTGGGGCAAACACAACTTCTCGGCCGTAGCCGGCGGCAACTTCGAGGACTTCCGCTCGTCGAAACTGAGCGTCCGCCAGAAAGGGTCGCTGAGCGAGAAGCTGAGCTTCATCAACATGGCGCAGGGCGAGATCGAACGCTGCGTCGAGTCGAATACGGCCTACCGGACGCTGGGTTATTTCGCCCGTGCGAACTACGACTACGCCGGCAAGTACCTTTTCGAAGTGTCGGCACGCTACGACGGTTCGTCGCGCTTCGCCGCCAACGACCGCTGGGGCTTCTTCCCCTCGGCATCGGCCGGATGGCGCATCTCGGAGGAGAAATTCTGGGAGCCGATGCGCAACTGGTGGGACAACGCCAAGGTGCGCTTCTCGTACGGCTCGCTCGGCAACCAGCAGGTGTCGAACTACTACTACATCGAAACGATCTCGACCGGCCAGCTGGGCTACACCTTCAACGGCACGGAAAAGGCCAATTACGCCTCGGCGTCGAACCCCATCAGCGACGGACTTACGTGGGAGACGGTCGTAACCTACAACCTCGGTTTCGATCTGGGCTTCCTCAAAAACCGCCTCAACGTCACGGCCGACCTCTACATCCGCGACACGAAGGACATGCTCACCACGTCGCTCACGCTGCCCGACGTCTTCGGAGCGCCCTCGCCCAAGGAGAACTGCGCCGACCTGCGCACCAAGGGCTACGAAATCACCGTCAGCTGGCGCGACCGCCACATGGTGGCCGGCAAACCCTTCTCCTACGGCATTTCGGCATCGCTGGGCGACTACAAGTCCAAGATCACCAAGTATAAGAACGACGACATGCTGCTCACCGACCATTACGTGGGCGAGACGCTCGGCGAACTCTGGGGCTACCGCACCGACGGACTGTTCAAGACCGACGAGGAGGCGGCACGCTATCAGGCGCAGATCAACGACAAGGCGGTCAACAACCGCGTCTACACCAGCTCCGACGCTTCGGCGGCGCACCTCATGGCGGGCGACGTCCGTTTCCGCGACCTCGACGGCAACAACATCATCAACAACGGCGACGGTACGGTCAAGAATCCGGGCGACATGCGCGTCATCGGCAACAGCCTGCCGCGTTACACCTACTCGATCCGCGGCGACTTGAACTGGAACGGCTTCGACTTCGCGGTCTTCTTCCAAGGCGTCGGCAAGATCGACTGGATGCCCAGCGCCAACTGCTACTACTTCTGGGGACCCTACAGCTTCCCGACCACCACGTTCATCGCCAAGGACTTCGAGCGGCTGGCGTGGAGCGAGGACAACCGCAACACCTACTTCCCCCGCCGGCGCAGCTACCAGACTTCGAGCGCAGGTTCGATGAACGTCAAAACCGACCGCTACCTGCAGGACGCCTCGTACATCCGCCTGAAGAACATCACGCTGGGTTACACCATCCCGATCAACAAGCGCATCCTCGAAAAGGTCCGCGTATACGTATCGGGCGAGAACCTCGCCTACTGGTCGCCCCTGAAGCGCTACAGCAAGACGGTCGATCCCGAAGTAGCCACGACCAGCGCCACCAACGACTGTCTGTATCCCTATTCGCGGACCTTCTCCGTAGGCGTGGACATCACCTTCTAAACTAACCGGAAAGCATTATTTCGATCAACCATGAAAACTATCAGCAAAATATTGATATTCGTTTCGATGAGTCTGGCGCTGTCAGGCTGCGACGACTTCCTGACCAAGGAGCCGGAAACGAACCTTTCGCCCAATACGTTCTTTTCGAGCGAAGCGGAGCTGGAGCTTTGGACCAACCGCTTCTACAGTCTCTTCGCAGGTCCCGACACCGATGCCATTCAGGTCTCCGACATCCAGATCGCCAAGAACCTCAGCTCCGTACAGCAGGGCACTCGTTCCCCGGCCACCGAAAACTGGGGCACAAGCGCATGGGCCTACCTGCGTTACATCAACTACTACCTCGAACGTTCGGGCAACTGCCCCGACGAGACGATCCGCCAGCGCTACGACGGCGTGGCCTATTTCTTCCGCGCGCTGTTCTACTTCGAAAAGGTGCGCAAATACGGCGACATCCCCTATTACGACTTCGTGATTCCGTCGAACGACTGGGCTTCGCTCAAACGGCCGCGCGACAGCCGCGGATTCGTGATGAAGAAGGTCATGGAGGACCTCGACCGCGCCATCACGGACCTGCCCGACAACTGGCCGAGCGACGCGCTCTACCGCCTGAGCAAAAACGCCGCCCGTGCCATGAAGGCCCGCGCCGCGCTCTACGAAGGCACCTTCCGCAAATACCACGGCATCGCCGACGAGACGATCGACGGGGTGACCATCTCGGCCGACTATTTCCTCCAACTGGCCGCCGACGCCGCATGGGCCGTCATGGAGCAAAACAAATATTCGCTCTACAAAGGCAATACGCTCAAACTCGACGCCCCCTACCGCGAATATTTCATCCTCGAAGACGGCGACGCCAAGGAGACAATCCTCTCGATGCGCTTCAACGCCGACATCCTCGTGCGCCACGGCATCCAGTTCACGTTCCGCAACATGCGCCACAGCGCCACCCAGCGGCTGGTGAACCACTACCTGATGGCCGACGGCTCGAAGATTCAGGACCAGCCCGGATACGAGACCATGACCTACAACCAGCAGTTCCAGAACCGCGACCCGCGCATGGCGCAGACGCTCATGGCTCCGGGATATGTCGATCTGAACGGCATCGACGAGGTGATCGAGGACTGCAAGAGCTACGACATGACGGGTTACCGCTTCATCAAGTTCGTGAGCGACGACACGCATAACGGCGCCACCACCTCGACCACCGACTGGCCGGTATTCCGCTATCCGGAAATCCTGCTGACCTACGCCGAGGCCAAGGCCGAGCTGGGCACGCTGACCCCGGAAGACATCGCCCTGACCGTGGACGTCGTCCGCGACCGCGTGGGCATGCCGGTCCTCGACATGGCGGCCGCCAACAACAATCCCGATCCCCTGATGGCCAGCTACTACCCCAACGTCAATTCCGGAGCGAACAAAGGCGTGATCCTCGAAATCCGCCGCGAACGCACCGTCGAACTTCCCTGCGAAGGCCTGCGCCAGTGGGATATGCTCCGCTGGAAGGAGGGCGCCCAGCTGGTTCCCTCGTCGAACGGACTCGACGGCTTCCTCGGCTGCTACTTCCCCTCGCTGGGCGAATACGACATGAACGGCGACGGCAAGATGGACCTCTGCCTCTGGAGCGGCACCAAGCCCGCCACGACCTGCGACGCGATGCTCGAAATCGGCGAAGGCAAGGACGCCCAGCTGACCGACGGCACGAGCGGCTATATCGTCTGCTTCCGGGGCCGCACCTACAAATGGGAGGAGGGCCGCGACTATCTGTGGCCGATCCCGACCGACCAGCGCGTGGCCACGGGCGGCGCACTGAGCCAGAATCCGGGCTACGAAGACGGACTGAGCTTCTGACGCCCCTTTGCTCCGCGACACAAAGAAGAGGTATTCCGGTGACCGGGATACCTCTTCTTCGAAAAAACAGACTCACCAAAACCATCGAGACCATGAAAAAACTGCTTTTGCTGCTCTTTGCGGCAGCTCTCTCCCTCTCCGCTTCCGAACCTGCGCGGGCGTGGGGCCGCGAAGGCCACGAAACGATCGCCAAGATCGCCGAACGCAACCTCACCAAACGGGCCAAGAAACGGATCGAGAAGTATCTCGGCGGGCACTCCGTCGTCTACTACGCCAAATGGATGGACGAATACCGCCAGACGCCCGAATACGCCTTCACCAACGACTGGCACACGGCGCCCGTGGGTGCGGACCTGCGCTACGGCGACGAACTGCTCAAGCCGGGAAAGGGCAACGCCGTTTACGGGCTTGAGCTGGCGATCCGCAACCTCAGGGATTACCGCAGCCTGACCGACTCGGCCGTAGCGGTCAATCTGAAATACGTCATCCATCTGGTCGGCGACATGCACTGCCCTGCGCATATCAAATACACGACCCACAACACGAAGTACGACGTGCTGTTCGAAGACAAGTACCACAAGCCCCACAAGTATTACGTCCACCACGTCTGGGACAACGAGATCATCACCACGACCCGTATCTGGTCCGTCACCGAGTGGGCCGACGAGCTGGACCGCGCATCGAAACGGGAGAAGGCCGCCGTGCAGGCCGGTACGCCGCGCGACTGGCTGCACGACAGCGCCGTGACCTGCGAAGTGCAGTTCGAGTGGGCCAAGCCCGACGAGCGGCTGGGACAGGACTTCCTGAACAAGGCCCTGCCGCTGGTCGAACACCAGATCCGCAATGCCGGTTACCGGCTGGCGGCCGTCCTGAACGAGCTTTTCGACTGACGCGGCCGGAGCAGCGAATAAAAGAGCCGTCACTTGTTCCGAAATTTCCGGGGATAAAAAACAGAGGTATAAAAAAGTGTAAAGCAAAAGATAATCA
>ENA-ORNQ01002675-ORNQ01002675.1-human-gut-metagenome-genome-assembly--contig:-NODE-2675-length-11631-cov-3.075847_pt1 | contig 11631 bp, 11 predicted proteins | sample MGYA00242116_ERZ509024 | MGnify/ENA primary metagenome ERZ509024 (study PRJEB26280, sample SAMEA2338697) | human gut metagenome | biome: human gut; feature: human-associated habitat; material: faeces...
TGTGATATGGACTCTGGCACAGGAAATTGATAACGACTTTTATTCCGAACGCGGAGATCATCCTTTCTGGAACTACCAGAACAACCCGTGGGTAAAAGTAGCAGAATACATTCATAAATATGATGCCTATCAGCATCCGTTAACAGGACATCAGGAAAACACCGGTGCTACCACCATTACCGGCGCCGGCACCGGCAACAATAAGAGCGGAAACGGTATTTCCGTATTCTTCTCTGATGACGTTTCTCAAAGAACGGGTCACAATTGGTGGGGCGTACAGTGGAGTCCCTCCCTTACCAGTCAGGCCAGCAGCCAAGTTGCAAAAGACTATTGGAATTCATCCAAAGTAGCGATCAACTACGAAAGCCGCTACTGCTATCTGTGGACCAAGAACTTCGGTGCGCGGGCCCAGGGCTGGATCTCTTATCTTTCCGGCATGTACGGTTATGGCTACGGTGCAATTGATATTTGGCTGTACAAGAGTACCTATAATATCGACGAAGAATCCAATGACGGCATCGAAACCATTACCAAAGATGACAAAAAAGTAGAATGGTCCGAATCCATTGAATTTGAATCAGGCTATCAGGTAGGATACATGAAACAGTTCTTCTCTTACCTTGACTGGTGGAAGCTGATTCCCGACTTCAACGATCAAGTATATTTCAACCCGGACAGAGGTGTTCCGGGCGATAACGGAAACTATCCTACCAGCGCAATCTATACCTGCGCCACCGATGGAAACAACACCTATGTCGTTTATTTCTACAATAAAACCACACGTACGGGTATGCTGGGCAACATGGACGCCAACGCAACTTATACAGCACAGTGGTTCAACCCCCGTACCTGCCAGTATGAACTGATTTCACAGGAAATCAAAGCCAATGCTACGGATAAAAACGGTGCTCCGGGCTATCAGCTTCCTGATAAACCCGATACAGAAGACTGGGTGGTTTTAGTAACAAAAAATTAAGGCAAAATCCGTTAGGGGTATAAGCTAACCGCTTATATCCCTTTTTTTATTTCATTGTCATCTTGCATTTCATAGAACGTTTGTATATAATATTACTATGTAATGTTAATGATTGGAGGAATCCTGCCGTGAAACAGACCATTTTCCTACGAATTTCAATTCTTGCCCTATGCATCTGCAGCCTTATCTCTTTTACCGCATGTAATAATGAAAAACCCCCCCCTTCAACAACCGAAAGTCCTGCAGAGGTTACGCCTGCACCGGAGGAAATTGATTCCTCACAAGCAGATCTTCTTACAGAAACCTGGCGGGCAATTGAACTTACATTTAAAACCGAAAAAAAATATAATACCTCCAAAAATGAAGCTTTTGATGTTATAATGGACGTTGTTTTTAAAAATCAAGCCACCGGAACAACCTTAACACTCCCCTGTTTCTTTAACGGCGGTAAAGACTTCTGCGTTCGTTTTGCGCCCACGGAATACGGTATTTGGGAATATAAAACCGTTTGTGAATCCGATGAATCCTTAAACGGCCTCACCGGAACGATCGGTGCTAACATATATAAGGGAGATTTAGATATCTACAAACATGGCTTTGTAAAAACAAACGGCAGCAAATATTTTGTGTATGATGACGGTACACCGTTTTTCTATCTGGGCGATACCCACTGGAATATGTTCGCCGAAGAATTTGATTCCAAAGGTCCTTACGCCGGAGAGCTGCAGACAGATTCCCACTTTAAATACATCGTAAATAAGCGGCTTTCCCAAGGCTTTACCGTTTATCAAAGCGAACCTTTAGGCGCAAGCTTTAATTTAACAAACGGGTTGGATTCCAGAGATATCTCCGGTTTCAAAGCCGCAGACCGTTATTTTCAATACCTGGCGGAAGTAGGACTGGTACATGCTAATGCACAATTCTTTTTTTCCAGCAGCATGACAAAAGATATTTTTGAAAACGAAGCATATTTAGAGCAAATGTCCCGGTACTGGGTAGCTCGATATGCCGCTTATCCCGTCATGTGGACACTGGCGCAGGAAATTGATAACGACTGCTACTTTGAGCGTAATTCCGGTCAGCAATACAGTTTTTTAAACAACCCCTGGGTAAAAGTTGCGGAATATATCCATCGATATGACGCTTATAAACATCCGTTAACAGGGCATCAGGAAAATACCGGCGCTACTACCGTTACCGGCGCAGGTACCGGCAGCAACGTAAGCGGAAACGGTGTTTCGGTTTTTGTTCTTCCTGAAGTTACAGAAAAAACCGGTCATGATTGGTGGGGGGCGCAGTGGAGTCCCTCCCTTACGGGCCAGGCAGACAGCAATGTCGCCAAAGACTATTGGAAATCCCCCAAAGTAGCGGTAAATTATGAAGGGCGCTATTGCTATCTGTGGACAAAAAATTTCGGTGCACGGGCACAGGGATGGATCTCCTATCTTTCCGGTATGTTCGGCTACGGCTACGGTGCGGCAGATATTTGGCTGTATAAAAGCAGCTATAATATGGACGTGGACTCCCGAGACGGTATAGATACCATCACCGTAGCCGATAAAGCCAGATATCAATGGCCAGAGGCTGTAGAATTTGAATCCGCTTATCAAATGGGATATATGAGAAATTTTTTCTCCTATCTTCCCTGGTGGACGCTGGTTCCAGATTTTAATGACAAAAATTACTTTTCTGCAAAAAACGGAGGCGTGTATACCTGCGCTACCGCCGGAAATACACTTTATGTGGTATACCTCTATAATCGCTCTACCGCTACAGGCTATTTATTAGGCATGGATGAAAACGCTTCGTATACGGTACAGTGGTTTAATCCCCGTACCGGCGAATATACCCTGATTTCGCAAGAGGTAAAAAACAATTCCAGTATAGGAACCCATCCGGCTTATGAAGTACCGCAAAAACCTGATAATGAAGATTGGGTTCTATTAGCCACCAAAAATTAAAAAGGCCGTTTTGGCTCTTATGAATACACAGCAGCAAAGAAAATAAAAAGATGGTGCAACCCTGCCTGGGTTACACCATTTTCTTTTATGCCGGTAAGCAGTGTGAATAACTGCGATATATTGCGTATCTGCTCTGCCATGCAAGCGATAAGCAAGAGTGAAATCATTAATATGCCAGATCCCCCGGCTCTCTTTTTCATTGATTCCACCCCATGTTGAATCCCTGCCGTTAATGCAGTTTTGTCAGCATTTCCACAACTGCTGGATCATAGTGCGAGAAGAACAGACTTTCTTTTTCATCCAATGCCCGCACAGCGTTCATATCGCTTTCATCAAGAATAAAATCAAAGACATGGATGTTTTCCGCCATACGCTCTTTGTGGGTGGATTTTGGAATGACCACAATATCGCTTTGCAAGAGGAAACGGAGGGCAACTTGTGCGGCACTTTTACCGTATTTCCTGCCGATTTCATTCAGTACAGGATTGGTAAAGAAATCCTTTCTGCCCTCGGCGAACGGCCCCCAGGATTCATGCTGTACGCCATATTTCACCATATATTCGTGCGCTGTTTTTTGTTGCTGGAAAATATGTGTTTCCACCTGATTGATTGCAGGCTTTACCTCTACAAAGCTGCATAAATCTACCAATCTATCGGGATAGAAATTAGATACGCCGATTGCACGAATCCACCCCTCTTTATAAGCTTCTTCCATTGCCCGGTAAGTACCGTAGTAATCGTTAAAGGGCTGGTGAATCAAAACAAGATCGATATACTGGGATTGCAGTTTGCGTAAGGATTCTTTCAGCGATTCCTTTGCTTTTTTATATCCGCCGTTTGTAATCCAAACCTTTGTAGTGATGAAAAGCTCATCACGAGGAACACCGCATGTGCGGATAGCGTTTCCGACCGCTTCTTCGTTGCCATAGGCCTGTGCCGTATCAATGGAGCGATAGCCTACACTGATTGCGTCCAGTACACAGCGTTCGCATTCTTCGTTTGATACCTGATACACGCCGTAGCCCAGCTTCGGCATTTTGATTCCGTTATTCAAAGTTACATATTCCATAATTTATTTCTCCTTATTTTATATTTGCATAATCTTCATTTCTTACAGGCTCGCACCATTGGGTATGTGTGTTTTCTCCCGGCACTTCCACCGCAAGATGAGAAAACCAACTGTCTGGAGCTGCGCCATGCCAGTGTTTCACGCCTGCCGGGATATGGATAACATCGCCGGCTATCATACAGATCGGTTTTTGGCCCCATTCCTGATAAAATCCCCTTCCTGCAACGCAGAGCAAAATCTGACCTCCCCCTTGATCAGCGTGATGGATATGCCAGTTATTCCGACACCCCGGCTCAAAGGTCACATTGAAAATACCCACCTGCTCTTTAGATATGGGAGCCAGATAACTTTGCCCTGAAAAATACTGCGCAAAGGGTTCGTTTGGCTGCCCGATCGGAAACAGCATAGACTTTTCATAAGCAGCCTTTTCGTCTGTTTTATCTGCTTTCTCTTTCCAAATATCTTTTGCCAAGCGGAAAGCCGCCCACGCTTTAGGCCAGCCTGCATAAAAGGCTGCGTGTGTGATGATTTCGGCGATTTCGCTTTTTGTAATACCGTTCGCTTTTGCCATTTCCAAATGATGCGCAAAAGAGGTATCGGTAAGCCCTTGCGAGAGGAGCGCTACCACGGTTATCAAAGAGCGTTCTTTCAAAGAAAGTTTGTCCTCTCGGCTCCATACCTGACCGAAAAGCACATCGTCATTGAGTTCTGCAAATTTAGGAGCAAATTCTCCGAGGGCGGTTCTTCCCGCCGTTTGCTTTATTGACATATTGTTCCCCTCCTAAAAATATTGAAGTGTCAGAATTCTTCTGATAACAATTGAACTAGCAAGAACACCTTTTTTATATACTTTTTCCCATCTTATAGGCTTCAGCCATAGCGGGCTTGTTCAGCACCGTGCCTTTTTCATAAACACCCGTACCGTAAATAACCCCCATCTCCTTTGCTCCGTTTACGCAGTCAGCATAGCCGCGGAAACAGGCAAGAGTAGTCTCCATAGATGCTCTCTCCTCATCCGCCGCGGTCATAATATAATAAAATTCTTTGTTTTTAACCTCCAACCAGCGGGCAACTGTTCTGTCAATAACCGCCTTCAACTGTGCGTTAATGGAATAGAAATAAACAGGACTTGCAAGCACGAGTACATCGGCATCAATTATTGCTTGCAAGATTTCCGCCATATCGTCTTTATAAACACACTCACCGCCGTGTTCACGGCAGAAATAACAAGCGCGGCAAGGTGATACTTTTTTATCTGCAATGTTGATTTTGATTACATTGTTGCCGGATTCTTTTGCTCCGCGCATAAATTCATCACAGAGCAGATCGGAATTGCCGCCTTTGCGGGGACTGCCGGATAAAATCAATACATTTTTCATTATTCAAATTCTCCTTATTTATTGTTATTTTTTATAGCCAAGTTCATTCAGCCACTCATCAACTGTACTTTCTGCCTCTGCTATATTGTTGCCCGCATAGGTAAAATAATTGTGAGTTAATACGGTTGAATCCGGGCAAAGCTTTTCTATCGTAGAGATACTGCTTGCACCCGATGAACTGCCGTTATGCGTAAAGAACGGAATGATTGTTTTTCCCGATAAATCATATTCTTCAAGGAAAGTCCAAACAGGCATAGGCAAATCGTACCACCAAATTGGGAACCCAATAAAGATAATATCGTATTTTGTCATAGTTTCTTTCTCTATGTGAGAGGAAAGCGGCGGGCGGGTACCGCTATTCAGCTCGTCTTGTGCTCGATCAAATACATCATCGTTTGTATAATTGACTTCAGGGATAATTCTGAATATTTCTCCCCCCGTTTTATCGGAAATCCAATTTGCAACTTGTTGTGTGTTGCCTGACCACGAAAAATAGGCTACCAAGATATTAGAATCTCCTGTAACGCTTTTTTCGGGGATGCTATCGGCGGAATCTTCTGTATTGTTACCTGTAGCATTATTATTGCTCACCGCAGTATTGATATGATCCGCAGCGGCATCGTTATTCTTTTGACCGCAGGCAGAGAGAAAAAGAACAACGCACGCACATAAAATAAGTGAAATCATAGGGTTCAATATTTTCTTCATAGTACCTCCTTAAATTTTTCTTTTTGATTTTTATCTGATTTACCTTTCATTTGCAGCAGCTTCTTGCCGTAATAGGCTAAACTTACAAAGGCAGACGACATAGCGATTGTTTGAAAATAGTATCCTGCCGCAGATTTTGTATTGTCAAAAAACTTGAACTCGGTAAGATAAAACAGCTCTTCGTAAAAGGCTCTGTCAATAAATACATAAATGCCATATGCCGCCAATACAACGGCCATAATTTGACCTGCCCGCAGAATCGGCCTTCGTTGTTTGAGTTTGTTTGCAAAAGACGTGAAATGCAATCCTAAATGCAGACTCATCAGCACAAACGCCCAAGCGGTTGTTATAAGGTGAAGCGTTCTGCCTATTCTTGCACCGCGCAAATTCAAAAAAGCAAAAACTTTTCCCGAAACCAGTACCGAGCTTACCATACAGCACAGCATAACGACAAGCAACGCAATATTAATAACCGTTGATACTATCCTCAGCGTTGTGTATTTTCCTTTCAAAAGGAATTTATACCAACGGAAATTCAGGATACTGTGCGCAACAAACAGGGCAAATAATGTTATCCCGATCCATTCGTGTAATCCATCCGACCACAGGTGTTCTTGCATAAGGGCAGCAAAAATCAAATACATTATAATATCAAGGATGATTTTTACAACTCGCTTGTATTGCATTTTCGTTACCCCCATATCCAGCGCAGCCCATTGTAAAAATACAACATAGCGTAATAACCGGAATGATCGCCGTCGGATTCAAGGTAATAGAGATTGCCTTCCGCTTCATTATCAGCAAAACGGAAAATACCGCTGTCGCTTTTCGCCATAGCGTCGATTCCGCTTTTAAAACCTGAATAAGCGAAATCGTTTGTACCCGAAGCGGCAAAAATAAAGAAATCGTTCCAATCGTGTCCTGAACTTTCAACAATACTCTCGTAGGTTTCTACACTTGATGCCGGACCGCCGCTTGACGGCATAAAATAGCGGAAGAAATCAAGGCAATGTTCAAAAGTGCGCCAAGTCGCCATAGAACCCATTGAAAATCCGCAAAAGGCCCGATAATCACGAGACGCGGCAATCGCTTCCGGGGTAGTATCCTCCGCATAAGTGCTGTATTTGCCCTCCACCGCAGGAATAAGGTCATGGATCAACTCGTTGTGATAATTGTCAGTGAGCTTGATAGCAAGGCTGTAATCACCGCTGTCTTCCGGACTTGTGTTGTTGTAGGTAGGGCAAACAACAATCATTGGCCGAATTTCACCATTCGCAATGCCATGATCGAGAATGTGTTTCATTCTTTGCGGCTCATCCGGACTGCCGAGGTAAGCATATTCGTTGCTCCAACCGCCGTGCATAAGGTAAAATACGGGATATTTCTTATTTTCATCATAGCCATACGGCAAATAAATCACCGCGTGTTTTTCAAGTTTTTGACTTTTTTCTTCGTATGAAAAAGATTCGTATGTATCGTAATAAAGGTCCTGCAAAGTCCCCTGCTGTTCAGCTTCACTCAAATAGCTGGCGGGAATATCAATGAGTGAATCAGGAAATCGGTTTCCGCTTTCGCTTATATCCGAAGGCGTACTGCTGTTTTCAGCCTGCACATTATTGCTTTTGTCCAAGGAATTGGAAACGAACGGGGTACAAGCCGATAGAAAAAGAGCTACCGCTATTAACATTGCAACAAGGATAGTATATTTTTTCATAACATTAGTTTTTAAGGCTTTCTACCCAAGCAATCACTTCATTTTCATCGGTACCGGAGGAAAAGCGCCTTCCCTCCAACCAATTTCCCTCTCCCGCCATTTCCGCAAGCAGCCTGCCGCTTTCACCTAATCCCGAGCTTGCTGAGGTTGCAAAAGGAATAACAGTCTTGCTTGTGAAGTCGTTCGTTTTGATAAAGCCGTCAACGGGCCAAGCGGCAATGCCCCACCAAATCGGATAACCGATGAAAACAGTATCGTATTCTTCCCAATGATCGACTGTGCTGCTTACAAGCGGTACATCACCGGGATTATCGTGTTCACGCGAAACACGGCTGTTGTCGTCCGTATAGTCCAAATCTGCGTTGCTGTAGGGATCGACGGGCTCAAGTTTGAATAAATCGCCGTTTGTTGCTGCTGCAATTGTTTTTGCCACATTCTCGGTGTTACCTGTTGCAGAGTAATAGACAACTAATGTTTTCCCTGTTTCATCGATGGAGTTTGACATTGCAGCAGAAGAAGATTCCTGCTGTTCAAAACCAAGGGATTTCACCCACGCAATAATTTCCTGTTCTGCATCTTGAATATCGTTACGGGAAATGGATTTGCCCTCTATCACCTCGGCGTTTGGCTCAAGTTCTTGAATTGTAGAAACAGTACCCGAAAAACCGCTGCCACCGTGAGTATTAAAAGGAATAATGGTTTTTTCTGAAAAATCGTATTCATCAAAGAAAGAATATAATATCATTGGCATATCGCCCCACCAATTCGGATAGCCGATAAAGACGTTTTTATAGCTTTCAAAATTTTCGATTTTATCTTTGATTTTCGGTCTTGCCTTGTCATTCTGTTCTTCCTTCGCAAGATCAACAAGGGTGTCATGATCCGTGGGATAAGGTATTTCCGGCTCAATACGAAAGATGTCTGCACCAATAGTTTCCCTGATAACATAAGCCATATATTGCGTATTGCCAAGCACCTCGCCGTCAATAACAACTACACTGTTATCTTCTTCGGTGGTCATATTATCGGGATTGGTAGTTTCAGGCATTGAGAAATACACCACAAGATTGTTTCCGTTTTTATGATCCGGCGCAGGTGTAATTTCATTGGTTTGTGAATTCCTCTGTGAAGATGTATTCGGTGCACCTTGCTGATTACTACAAGCAGCAAAAGCGAATACAAGGACAAGACTCATTAAAACAACGATTACCTTTTTCATAGTAAACATTCCTTTCCATATTATTTTTTTAATAACATTCTTTAAAAATTTCAAGGATTTCTTGGTGCGTCATTTGTTTATAACTGCCGGGAACAATAGAAACGGAATCAGCAATTTTCTTTAAGTCCGTCTGCTCGGTTATGCCAAGTTCCCGTAAGGTTGCGGGCAGGCCAATTTCTTTAATAAAATCCGCTAACGCTTCCACACCTGCAAGAGAAATTTCTTCCTCTGTTTTGCCATCTGACGAAATTCCCCAAACTTCGGTTGCGAAGCGTCGGAACTTCGGCAGGCCGTATTTATAAATATGCCGATAATAAACTGGGTGCAGAACAGCAAGGCCTTCGCCGTGATTGCAATTTGTATACGCACCGAGCTGATGTTCCATTTGGTGGCATTCAAAATCCGTGCGTTTGCCGAGTTTGATAATTCGGTTTTCCGCCATTGTTGCACTCCACATCAGGTTGCTTCGTGTCGTGTAATCCTGCGGATTCAGAATTGCCGTGCGTAAGTTACGTATCACACTTCGCATAAGCGCCCCGGAAATCTCGTCAGATATATTGTCCTCGTTCGGCTCGCTGAAATAAATCTCCATAACGTGTGAGAGAATATCAAAACTGCCGGCTACCATTTGTTTTTTGGGTACGCTGTAAGTATAGGTCGGATCGAGCAGAACAAATTTAGGATTGCACTGCGGATAGTCTCTCCCCGTTTTGATTTTCAAATCCTCGTTAGTGATAACTGCACCGCCGTTGCACTCACTGCCCGTACCCGCAGCGGTTACAATAACGCCAAGCGGCAGCGGCTCGAAATCAAAAATACCAGGACGGGCGAAAAAATCTGTCCAAATGTCGCCGTCATAGCGTGCGGCAATCGAAATTGCCTTGCAGCAATCCATAACCGAACCTCCGCCAATTCCTAAAAGCAAACTAACACCGTTTTCCTTTGCGAGTTTTGCACCTTCCAGTACCTTTGCATAGGTAGGATTCGCCATAATTCCGCTAAACTCTACTATGGTTTTGCCTGCGGATTTTAAAATTCCTGTTACCTCGTCATAGATACCATTTTTCTTAATAGAACCACCGCCATAGCAAAGCATAACGGCATCGCCGTAGGTCTTCGTCAGGCAAGATAAATATTCCTTGACGCAGCCCTTACCGAAAAAAACCTTTGTAGCGTTTTCAAAAATAAAGTTGTGCATTTTATCAGTCCTTTCTTTTATCTATTTGCGTTTCCCAAAAATCGACAGCGTCGTCTATCCACCCCTCAGCAACTGTTCCCGTGCCAAGACCGAACCCATGGCCCAGTCCCTTATAATGATAAAATTCGGTCGGGATTCCAAGTTCGTTCAAACGGGTAAGCCGGGCCTCCATTATACGCCAGTCTGCAATACCATCATTTTCGCCTGCGCAAGCATAGGTCGGCGGATCGCTCTCGCTGTATTCACTGTAACCGGTGTACTGCATCACTACAGTTCCCGCCCGCGGCAAATCTTTTTCTCCGAACGCTGCTGTTCCGTAAGCGCCAAGCCACGCTGCCATTCTTCCGCCTGCCGAACCTCCCCAAAGGGAGTAGCAATCTGTATTTACCTCTAACTCATCGGCATTTTCAAAAATAAAACGGATTGCTCTGGCCAAATCCTCGCAGGCGGTTTGTGCGCCGGGGCGATAAATTAAAGCAAATGCGTTGTAGCCCATTTTCGATAATTCCAAAGCGTGGGGAAAACTATCGTGCATTGCCCCCACATAAGCAAATCCGCCGCCTGCATTGCATACTGCAAATCGTTCCCCAGGATTTCCTTTAAAAAAGAACAAGCCTGTATCTGCCTTTGAGGGATCGGCTGTTTTTTCCTCATCGCTATAAATATCGTAGAAAATCGTATTGCCGTTTTCGGCGTGCTCTTTCATATAGTTTGCAATCTCAACAGTTTTGTTGGGATCAATATTATTGTACCAAGTAAGCCTCAATTCACCTAAGGTATCACCGCTGTAATATCTGTTATTCACGGGAAATAGCAATCTGCCATAGTTCCCAAAAACAGAATCGTTTATCACATCGATTATTTTTGTATCTGCGGTATATCTTTCACTGTTGTTTTGACTTTCCCGCACAGATATTTCTTCTTCTTTAAAATCCATGCCTATATCTGCCCTGTTTATTTCTGTATTGCATCCTGCAAAGATAACGGCGATACACACCAGCATTGGGATAAAAGCGGTCTTTTTCAAAGCCGTCACCAGCCTTTCTGTTTATAGTATAAAAAAAACGAGATCTCATAAGAAGTCTCGTTTTGTTTATCAGTTTATACCCAAAGGTTATATCTATGCATTTTGAGTTACCATTGTCTTTGCCGCATCAAGAAACCGTTTGACCGTTTCGGCTGGTTCGGGAGAATGTAATATTCCGTACGGAATACTGTGTTCCCATTCAACGGGGATAACCTTTAAAAGCGGATGCACATTTGCCCAGCCAGGAATCGCGATCAAGATATCATTTCCGTTTTCACAGCGGTTAAATATATTCATATTGTAAAAATCAAAATCTATAACATTGATCTGCGGGTGATTTTTCCAAATATCGTCACGCAGTCTGTCAATATAAAAACTCC
>ENA-ORNQ01002682-ORNQ01002682.1-human-gut-metagenome-genome-assembly--contig:-NODE-2682-length-11610-cov-13.231155_pt1 | contig 11610 bp, 8 predicted proteins | sample MGYA00242116_ERZ509024 | MGnify/ENA primary metagenome ERZ509024 (study PRJEB26280, sample SAMEA2338697) | human gut metagenome | biome: human gut; feature: human-associated habitat; material: faeces...
AGCGGTCTCCAAAACCGCGTGCCGAGGGTTCGAATCCTTCTGCCCCTGCCAGAGTTGAAAGGCAGGTGAATGATATGAATATTCGTAACAGAGAAGTCGAAAATATCTATCATTCACATTGCTTTGTGTTCTAACTTCTTTTGTGAATAATGAATTTAAGTGTTTTCGATTTTTCGGGAACACTTTTATATTTGTGAAATGAGGAGTTTTATGGGCACAAAAAATACTGAGATCATAGCGATACGGACAAGTGAATATTTATCAGAAAATCTTGCTTTGCAGATTTCTAATTCTCTTTGGGAGCAACCTGACATTGCAGGATTGAGAAGTATGCTTTATTTTTTCAAGTCAGAAACGGATTACTTCAATGTGATAGCACAAAGCAGTTCAGACGATTTTGTTGGACGGCTATGTTGTATACAAAATATTGATGACCCTACACTTTGGTATTATGGTGATCTGTTTGTTGTTGAAAACCACCGTCGCAAGCATATTGCGGAGAAAATGATTACAACAGCCTTTGATTTACTGAAAGACAAGGGCTGTAAAACTGTACGAACTTATGTTGATCCACAAAACACATCGTCACTTGAGTTGCAGAAAAAGCTTGGCTTTACTGAAAAACCATATCAGACGTTTAATGATCTGATAAATAATGGTGACCTGATGTTTGAAAAGCAGTTTGGACAAATTTACAACGCTGTGACTGTACGAGAAAAACTTGATGTAAAGATAGTAGCCAATCTTTACAACAGAAATTTGAAGGCTTTACACGGTGATAAAATATCCTATGACGAGTGGTGTAAGTCGATTTTGAATAATGATACAGATGAGGAAAATTTTCTGATATGTCGAGGACTTATGCCTGTTGCCTGGCTGAAAATCAATGGACTAGAAAACGCTGAAGTTGGTTATATTTCAATGCTTGCCGTTGAGCCAAAATATCAGTATTATGGCGTTGGAACATTTGCGGTCGAGTTTGCTAATAGCTTTTTGCATGACAAAAGTAAAAGATTTGTTCGAGTGCAGACCACTGCTGATAATTTATCTGCTATAAGGTTGTATAAAAAATGTGGTTTTGTTGAAGTTAGCAAAACACAAGATGTTTGTGATGATGAAACTGAATTATGCAAAGTTATGTTTGAAAAGCGTATTTAGTTATATTAGTTCTAAAAGAATCCCCTCCAAAGCATTCACTTTGGAGGGGACAACTATATACTTTTCTGCGGCTTTTTAACGTCCATCATGACTTCTTTAAGACATAACTATCATTATAATAAGTTGCCTTGCCAAAAATCTTTTCCATCTTCTTTTATATACCTATATCAACGAACTGCATATATCGTAATATTATTATGACGTTTTAATCATATTTTTAAACTATTGACGACTATTAAATGGAATTGTTTCATCTGTAAAAAAAACAGACCTCTATTTAAAACAGGGGTCTGATAAATTTAGCATTTTTCTTTCTTTTTGAACTTTGTCAGATTGATTATCAACGCAAAAAGTGCCATAAAAAGAACTGCCACTACGAGAGTAACTGTCGATAATTTAATAAGGCTGTCAGTTAAGCCATACATGGATCTTGTGAGTGCATTATACACAGTGTCATTATGTATCGCAAGACCGTCATAATATTTTGTACCCTTTAGGATAGCACACGGAACAAGAATGAGCATTGAGGAACAGAAAAGTGAAGTGCCTACCCAATAAAGCAAACCGCCTATATGCTTTCTGTTTACTGCTGCCATAACGCCTATAAGTATAACAGCCGTTGCAATAAGAGCTATCCTTATTTTTCTCGCAAGTACAAGCAGATCTTTAAGCTTTGTGGAAATGCCATTAGGTTTATTTATATGGCTCAAAAGCATAACGTCAAGGTCGGATTCAATTGCCTGTTCCACATTTCTTATTGTCTTCTGCTTTATGTCTTCAAGTTCCTGAGTATATTTAACGCCTTCTTTTTCAGCCCATTTTGTATAATCGTCTGAGATATTCTTTTCAAGAAGCGTAAAGTCTGCCTTAAACTCAGGAAGTTCGCTCTTTTTGCCAAGAATATAATTGAAAGTATCTTCAACATAGCTATAAATAGCGTTTGATACATCAGTTTTGTTAATCGACTTCTTCAGGGTATCAGCTTCAACACCAGTGTAGGCATATTGTTGTTCACAATATGTCTGTATCTCCTGGAAAGCCGTGTCCTCGATTTTTATCTTGTGCATACTGTTCGTATAGGTTGTCGGTTCAAAGAAAATATTGTCTGCCGCAAACAGAAGTGACAGCGCAAGGAATATAAATGCCAAAAACAGCGAGATTATTAGATTAGGCAGGTAGTTGTATAGTTTTTTGTTTTTCACAGATCTTACCCTCCTAATTCTTATATTCTTTGCTTACGACTTTGCAGATAACATAAAGCCTCTGATCTGAAAGACCCATATATCCATTGTTCCAGCAAGTGTAGAGTATCAGATCATCTACAGGTGGATCTGCGGTCACGTCATAATACAAAAGGGAAGTATCTGTATCTGGAAGTACCTTAGTTTCTGTGACCTCATAAGTAAATTTGCCATAATCTGTTTTTAGTATCACTTGATCACCCACTAGAATATTAGGTAAATATCTGAAATAAGTGTGGTTATGTGCCGCAAGGACAACTCTGCCTGTAGCACCTATATATGCAGAATAGTTAGATTGCACAACCCCTTTTGCTAGGAGATCATCAGAGTCTCCCCAGTAAACAGGCTCTTTGTCAATGCCTGCCTTATCATTCTTTACGGTCAGCTCGGCATATTTGTCGCCGTAATACGGATAGATTATCTCATGCTGTTCCGTCTTATTTTCAGAATCTGGCACTGTGACTTTTGTTAATCCCTTCATAGGCAGTGCGTCTGCATTTCTGTATTTATTATCCTCTGATGGGTTTTTCAAATGAGCGTTCTCATTGAACGCTATTGCTGCATATCCTTGCAGCTCTATGAATTTTTTATAACTTACCAGCGTCATGATAGACAAACAAAGAGCCAAAACTAAAAGAGGCGTCAAGACCATTACAGCCACTGACGTCCTCTTATTTTTTTTCAGTTTGTTTGCGTCAGACGAGGAAGCTTTAACCTCTTTCCTGACCATATCTTAGCACTCTTTGTTCTTCTTAACAGCTACTGTAATACCAAATGCACTAAGAGCAAGTGTAAGAACCGCAGCAACCTGAACAGCTGTCATGCTGTTTGCACCAGTATTAAGTGAACCGTTACCTGTGTTTGTTCCGATGTTTGTATTGCCATCTGAATCAACGACCTGAACGTTCCAATCCTTGCTTGTAAGCTCATCTACCTTGATAGTAACACCAAAGTGATTACCTGTAGCTACGCAAGCATCAGCAATAGCCTTTCTGCTATCCTCGCCCATTTCCTTAAACACCTGTCTGAGCTGATCGTTTGTTAGTGAAGCAAGATCTGTTCCTGCACCAAAAAGCTTGTCAGCAACAGGCTGAACATATGTAGCACCACAATCAGAGAGAGCCTTTACCATGTAATCATAGTCAGCAGAGCTGAACTTTGAAGCGTGAGAATCAAGGTAGTTCTTAAGCTCTGATACATGGTTAGAAGGAACACCTGCTGATTTAGCTGCAGAAACAACATCAGCAGAAGAAGCTGCTGATGCGCTTACAACCATTGTTGAAGCAATGATGAACGCAGTAACAGAAGCCGAAATTGACTTAAATATCTTTTTCATAACACCTATCACCTTTCGTAATATTTTCTTATAACAATATTATACACTATTAAAATTCGATTGTCAATATTGTTATTGGTATTTTTTTCAGAAAAAAGCAAATATTTTTACGATAATTTGAAATAGTTATGTATAAGTGCGTATATGCGCTATTTCATGTAATTGTACATTGCCGGAAAACGCAAAAGATTCTCGGCATTCTCAAATAAGAGACTTATAACATTACTGTTTTGGTGCTTTTATGATTTTTGTCAAAGCTGATCACAAAGCATATAGATATAATTTCTACATTAATTATTATAATTATACGCCTTGACACGATATCATGTCATGGTGTATAATTCTTGTGTATGATATAATTGATATAATGTGCAAGGAGGATATATGAAAAATTATCTCAATGAAAGCCTTTCAGCTCAGGAAAGAGCTGAAGCACTTGTAAATGAAATGACCATAGAGGAGGCGGCTTCACAGCTTAGATATGACGCTCCTGCTGTTGAGCGGCTCGGCATTCCTGCCTATAACTGGTGGAATGAGGGTATCCATGGGCTTGCACGAAGCGGTGTTGCCACCATGTTTCCACAGGCAATAGGTCTTGCGGCTATGTTTGACACCGACCTTGTGTTCAAAGTGGCAGATATAACCTCTACAGAAGCTCGTGCCAAGTATAATGAGTATTCAAAGCGTGATGACAGGGATATATACAAAGGCCTTACCCTTTGGGCACCTAATATAAATATTTTCAGAGATCCACGCTGGGGCAGAGGTCATGAGACTTACGGTGAAGACCCTTATCTTACCGCAGAGTGCGGCAAGGCATATGTAAAAGGCTTGCAGGGCAGTGGCAAGGTACTGAAAACTGCCGCTTGTGCAAAGCATTTTGCAGTACATAGCGGACCTGAGGCTGTTCGCCATGAATTTAATGCAGAGGCTAATTGGAAAGACCTTGAAGAGACCTATCTTTACGCCTTTGAGGAGCTTGTGAAAAACGCAAAGGTCGAGGGTGTAATGGGTGCGTATAACCGTGTGAATGGCGAGCCGTCATGTGCTAGTGAGTTTCTAATGGGCAAGCTCGACAAATGGGGTTTTGATGGCTATTTTGTTTCTGATTGCTGGGCAATAAGGGATTTCCACGAACACCATATGGTGACGTCTTCTCCTGTAGAGTCGGCCGCAATGGCACTTAAAGCAGGCTGTAATGTGAACTGCGGTTGTACGTATGTACACCTGCTTTCTGCTCTTGACAAGGGGCTTGTGACAGAAGATGAAATCCGGGCTTCCTGTGTTGCTCTTATGAGAACTCGCATAAGACTTGGTATGTTTGACAAGTCAACGGAATATGATAACATACCTTACAGCGTTGTTTCTTGCCCTGAGCATAAAGCTGTATCCTACCAGTGTGCAGTGAAGTCCATGGTGTTGCTCAAAAACAAGGGTATTCTTCCGCTTGATAAAAAATCAATATCAACTATCGCTGTAATAGGTCCAAATGCGGACAGCAGAGCGGCTCTCGAGGGCAATTATAACGGCACAGCCGACAGGTATGTTACTTTCCTTGATGGTATCGAGGACGCATTTGATGGCAGGGTGCTTTATGCTGAAGGATGTCACTTGTATAAGGACAGAGTATCGGGTCTTGCACAGGCAGGGGATAGATACGCCGAAGCTGAGGCGGCAGCGGCAAATTCTGATGTTGTGATACTTTGCGTTGGTCTTGACGCCACTATTGAGGGCGAGGAGGGCGACACAGGTAATGAGTTTTCATCAGGTGACAAGAACGATCTAAGACTTCCTGAAAGTCAGCGCGAGCTTATAAAGCGTGTCGCAAAGATCGGCAAGCCTATGATAGTGGTATGTGCGGCAGGAAGCTCAATAAATATCGAGCATGATTGTGACGCTCTTATTCACGCATGGTATCCGGGTTCAGAGGGCGGCAAGGCTATTGCGGATATTATCTTTGGTAAAGTGTCGCCATCAGGAAAACTGCCTGTTACATTCTATAATAGTGCTGACAAGCTGCCTTGCTTTACTGATTATGCTATGTCTGATAGAACATATAGGTACACGAGAGATAACATTCTTTATCCATTCGGCTATGGTCTTACTTATGGAGATGTTGTTGTTACATCGCTTAGTTATGACGATGGCAAAGTCAATGTAGAGGTAGAAAATAACGGTGCCGATACTTGTGATGTTATCGAACTTTACATTAAATCACATTGTGATAATGCTCCGGCTTATCCTGTGCTGTGCGGCTTCAAGAGGATTTTTGTCAAAAAAGGTGAAAAGCTTGATGTTGAAATCGAAATATCTGACAAAGCTTTCACAACAGTGTCAGATATCGGCGAGAGAAAACAGTTTGCAAATAAATTCACCCTCTATGTTGGTACGCATCAGCCTGATGAACTTAGTTGTCAGCTTAGTGGTACAAACTGTATGAGTATCGAGATAGAACGATAATGAAAAGAGATCTTACAAACGGCAGTATCATAAGCTTGCTTCTTGCTTTTTCAAGCCCGATGATACTGTGAAATCTGCTCCAGCAGGTGTATAATATTGCCGACACATTTAGTGGCTAAAACGCCCTTGCGGCTGTGGGTGGCACATACGCCCTCACGACTTTTCTTTATTCGATCATAATATGTCTGTGCATGGCTGTGGCTTGCTTGTTTCTTATTGTTTCGGTGAAAGAAATGAACGCCGCCTGAAAGGCTGTCTGAACATATCATTTCTGATGATAGGCTCTGTTACTTTGGTGACAGAGCCTATCACATTGTGCTTTTTCAATGAGATTTTGAAACTTTCGCATACTCCAATGAAAATAATGTTGTTGACATCTGATTATGTTAGAATTATCCTGTCAGGTGTGGGACTTTGCTTTTACACTCTTGCCAAAGAACCTTTTTTGCGACTATCCTTCAAGAAAAAATCTTGGAAGGATTGCAGCTTTGGTGAAGTGGTGCAAATGTCGACCGTTGCCTCAGTTCAGCAATCTGTCATGAATTTCGGCATACTTATGATACAGGGACTGGTAAATAGTTTTGGAACGGCTGTAATGGCGGCTTTTACAGTAGCCGTTCATAATTGTTAAATTAAGCTGTCAGCTTATATGATTTTCCAACAAATACTTGGCTGATTTTGTTTATCTTATTGTATGTTATAACAAAAAACCAATTTTTTGTTGAAATACAAAAAAACGTATCGTTTAAAGTTGACTTTTTGAATAGAATGTGATAAAATTATTATTGTACGGTTTATTTTTTGGGAAAATAACGAAAATATCAACAATAGGGTGAATAATTCAAATGAAAAAAAATTACACTATCAAGGATCTTCTGGTACTTCTTCTCGGAAAGGTTTGGTATATCGTTGCCGCTTCAATAGTGTGTGCGATACTGGCCCTTTTCGTATCAAAATTTGTTATGAGTAAGCAGTATCAGTCACACGTTTCAATGTATGTTAAAAGTGCTGATAATCAGTCAACGGGTCAGGATAAGACTAATGTTGATTTACAGGATATTAACGCTTCAAAGTCATTGGTACAGACCTACATTGTTATACTTACTGATGACCCGGTAATGAACGAGGTAAGCGATAAGCTTCTTGAGATGTATACTCCTGAACAGCTTGCTCCTTATTTTACTGTAACGAGCGGCAGGGTTTCAAATGACGGCCTGAGAAATGCTTATAGTATGACTGCTGTAAATCAGACAGAGGTACTTCAGATAACTGCCACAACAACCAATGCAAAGCTTTCTTCTGACCTTTGTAACATCATGGCTGACGTCGCTCCAAGCTTTCTTATAAGAGTTATCGGTGCAGGCTCAGTTGAAAAGATAGGCGATGCTGAAGTTTACAATACACCTGTTTCTCCTAACACCACTAAAAATGTTGCCCTTGGCTTTGTTGGTGGCTTGATGGTGGCTGTTCTAGTGATACTTGTTATTGACTTCTTCGACAACACTGTAAAGAATTCTGATGAGCTTGGCGACATTTATCAGAAGCCTATCGTTGGTGAGATAATGAATATTGGCGGAAAGACTTCTAAAAAGGATGAAGGTTCTTCTGCTGACAAAAAAAAACAGCTTCTGTTCAATAATAAGGATATACCGTTTAATATTGTAGAGAACTACAAAACAATGCGTACAAACCTTATGTTTACACTTTCTACAACACGAAATAAGATAGTTGTCGTTTCTAGCCCTAATCCAAGTGAGGGTAAGTCTGTAACAGTTGCAAACCTTGCAGCTTCAATGGCTGAAACAGAAAATAAGGTTCTTCTTATTGACGCTGATATGAGAAGACCTGTTCAGCACAGAAACTTCAAGTTAAAAAACAATGTTGGACTTTCAACAATACTGAGTGGTGAAAGCACATTTGATAAGTGTGTGCATGAAACCAAGAATGGCAATTTTGCTGTTCTTACATCAGGCGTTTTGCCTCCAAACCCGTCAGAGCTTCTTGCTTCTGAGAAAATGCGTGAATTGCTTGAATATGTTCAGCATAAGTATGATTATGTTATTGTCGACGGAACTCCGCTGCTTCCTGTAACTGACGTAATGAGCCTTGCAGACGAGGTCGCAGGCGTTCTTCTTGTGGCGAGATATGGAAGAACTACATATCAGGAGATAGAGGAGTCTATGAAGAAGCTTGAGATAGGCGATTGCAATCTGCTTGGTTTCGTTCTTAATGATATTTCCGCAAAGAACGGTTCTCATTACGGATACAAGTATAGCTACAAGTATAAATATGACTACAGCTATAAATACGGTGGGAAGGATGCTTCTGCCGAAAGTTAAATGACATGGAGATGTTAGATTGACTACCGATTATCACAGCCACATACTGCCGAATATTGATGACGGCTCTGACAGCATCAAAACATCACTAAAAATGATAAAAATGATGAAACAGCAGGGCATAGGTATAATTGTTGCAACACCACATTTTTATATGCACAGGGAAGCTTCTTTAGACAGTTATCTTGTCAAACGGCAAAATGCTTATGAGAAGCTCATGGCGGCTGCCCCTGCCGTGAAGGATATACATATTGGTGCTGAGGTGGCTATAGAAAAGGGCATCAGCGTATTAGGAGAACTTGAAAAGCTGTGTATCAGCGGAACACGACTTATTCTTCTTGAACCACCATTCACTCAGTATAACAGTTGTATCGTCGAGGAGATAGACGAGATAGCAAATTCTCGAAGGCTTATTCCGATAATCGCCCATGTACATAGATATATGGGCGTTTATTCAAAGTCAGATCTGAAAAGTCTGATGTCTGTGGATGCAGTTTTTCAGATAAATGCAGAAGCTTTTGAGCATTTTTCCACAAGACGTTTTGTTAATAAGCTTATTTCAAGTGGCAGAGATTTTGTCTTTGGAAGCGATGCTCATAATATTGATGATAGAAAACCTAACTTTGATCTTATAGCTAAAAGATCTGGAAGTGAAAATATAAGACGTTCTGATAAAGTACTCATGTCTGCTATGGCTGACGAAGAAAGAATGTTTGCTTTTTAAGTATAGAAAAAATATTGATGATATTATAAATAGCCTGCACTGTGCCATTGAGGGGTGGCCATGGTGTGATCTTATTCATTGCTTTAATTGAGCGGAGGTATGTTTTATTTATGGAGAAAACAAGCGAAAACACAGTTCAGGTGTGGAAAAACAAAAAGATAAAGCATTGGATGCTTATTGCATTCTTTCTGTGTTTCTATGATATTGTTGCCGTAAATCTATCCTACATTTTCGGACTTTTCATCAGATTTGACCTTACTTTTTCTGCAATACCAAAAGAGTATATGCTTGCCTATGTAAAGTTTGCTCCAATATATACAGCTTTCTGTGTTGTGGTGTTTTTTGTGTTCAAGCTTTATAATAGTTTGTGGAGATTTGCTAGCATTGGCGAACTGTCAAGGATATTTTTGGCTTCGATAGTTACTACCATATTCCAGGCTGTGGGTATTACATTACTCTTCATGAGAATGCCTGTGGCTTACTATATAGTAGGAGCGGGAACTCAGTTCGTGCTTATAACGGCAGTGCGTTTTGCCTATAGATATGTCACCCTTTTAAGAGCAAAACAGGTAACAAATCAGGTGGCAGTGCATAATGCAATGGTCATTGGTGCAGGTGCTTCGGGTCAGATGATCCTTAAAGAGCTTACGATGTCAGAACGTGCAAATGCAAGACCACTCTGCATAATCGATGATAACCCAAATAAGTGGGGAAGAAATATCGGAGGAGTTCCTATCGTCGGTGGCCGTGATTGCATTATGGAAAGCGTCAAAAAGTATAATATTGATCAGATCCTTTTTGCAATTCCAACTGCATCACCTGAGAACAAAAGGGATATCCTTAATATTTGTAAGGAAACAGTCTGTGAGATGAAACAGCTTCCGGGCGTTTATCAGATAACGAATGGTGAGGTGCTTCTCAGCAAGATGAAGCCTGTTGCGGTCGAGGATCTGCTTGGAAGAGAGCCTATCAGAGTAAACATGGACGAGATATTCCAGCACCTTAAGGGTAAGACCATTTTGGTAACAGGTGGCGGTGGCTCTATCGGAAGCGAGCTTTGCCGACAGATAGCAGGTCATGAGCCTAAACAGCTTATCATATTTGACATTTATGAAAACAATGCTTATGAAATAGAGCAGGAGCTTAAACGTAAATATGGCAGTAAACTCAATCTTGTGACGCTTATCGGCTCTGTTCGTGACAGCAGACGTATCAATGACGTTTTTGAAAAATACAAGCCTGATATCGTTTATCACGCTGCAGCACATAAGCACGTTCCGCTTATGGAAACAAGCCCTAATGAAGCTATCAAAAACAATGTTGTTGGTACATACAAGACAGCCTATGCCGCTTTGAAGCATGGCACAAAGAGGTTTGTGCTTATAAGCACTGATAAGGCTGTAAACCCTACTAATATTATGGGTGCAAGTAAAAGACTCTGCGAAATGGTCATCCAGAGCATGGACGCTATCAGCAAGGCAGGCAGAACAGATCTTCTGCCTATGCTCCATGCACACGTTGATGAAATGACAGACGGTATGCTTGAGAACGATCCGATAGACGAGATAGCTGTTGATAATATAGAGAGCAGTGAAGCGGTTAAGATCGAAAGCGTTGGCAATAAGGACAGAAATGGCACACAGTTTGTTGCAGTTCGTTTTGGAAACGTCCTTGGAAGCAACGGCTCTGTGATCCCACTGTTCAAAAAGCAGATAGAAGCAGGCGGTCCTGTTACTGTTACTCACCCTGATATCATAAGATATTTCATGACTATACCTGAGGCTGTGAGTCTTGTTCTTCAGGCAGGCACATACGCATGGGGCGGCGAGATATTTGTCCTTGATATGGGTGCGCCTGTGAAGATAGACACACTTGCGAGAAATCTTATCAGACTTTCAGGATATAAGCCTGATGTAGATATTAAAATAGTTTACTCAGGTCTGCGTCCTGGCGAGAAGCTTTTTGAGGAGAAGCTTATGGCAGAGGAGGGCATGATGAAAACGGACAATGAGCTTATCCATATCGGAAAGCCTATACCGTTTGACACAGAAACGTTCCTTGGTCAGCTTGGAGAGCTTGCTCGTGCAAGCTATAACAATGACGAAAATATCGTTGAAATGGTCGAAAAGATCGTTCCAACATTCAGTCCTGTAGGTGATAAACCAACAGGTAATGAAAAATATGGCAGAAACGATGTTGCAGTTTCTGCGGCAAAATAATAAAAGATCCATATTTCAGCACTGCGGGGATTTCTGCGGTGCTGTTTTTATGCCTTAAATTTCACACTTTTTCTTGATGTGTAGGTTTGTCAATCATATTGGACACTATTATTAAGAAATTCGATAGGCGAAA
>ENA-ORNQ01002688-ORNQ01002688.1-human-gut-metagenome-genome-assembly--contig:-NODE-2688-length-11595-cov-8.519757_pt1 | contig 11595 bp, 9 predicted proteins | sample MGYA00242116_ERZ509024 | MGnify/ENA primary metagenome ERZ509024 (study PRJEB26280, sample SAMEA2338697) | human gut metagenome | biome: human gut; feature: human-associated habitat; material: faeces...
ACCGGCGTCGTCTCCATCCAGACGCCGGGCCGCGACCCGGCATGGACTGCCGAGGCGCTCGACACACGCTTCGGCATCCAGACCCGCGTCGGACTGCACTGCGCGCCGTCCGCCCATCGGACGCTCGGCACCTTCCCGACGGGGACACTCCGCTTTTCCTTCGGATGGTTCAACACGGAGGCCGACATCGACGCCGCAGCGGCGGCGCTGGACCTTCTGACCCGGGAGGACGCACATGGACTTTAAGCAGCTTCGATCCTTCGTCGCCGTTGTGGACTGCGGCAGCTTCACAAAGGCCGCCGCGCGGCTCTATACCTCGCAGCCGACCGTCAGCGCCCATATCCGCCAGCTCGAGGACGAGCTGCATGAGCGGCTGTTCCTGCGCACCACGAAATCGCTTGCCATCACCCCGCGCGGGCGGGAGCTTTACGAATACGCCGCCCACGTTCTCTCTCTTCAGGACCGGCTTCTGTCCAGCTGGTCAGAGGATCAGCACCTGATCCGCCTCGGCAGCTCCACCATTCCCTCGGCCTATATTCTGCCTGAGCTGCTTCCGCAGTACCGCCGCCTGCACCCGGAGGCCACCTTCGCCATCCACCAGAGCGACAGCGCCGACGTGCTCGACGGGCTGCGGAAGGGGCAGTTCGAGCTGGCGCTCGTCGGCATGGAGGAGCCGGAGGAGGATCTTGCCTTCACGCCCTTCTACCGCGATTCCATGGTGCTCATTACGCCGAACACCGCCTATTTTTCCGCGCTCTCTCCCGACGGCGCGACCGTCGCGGAGCTTCTGCGAAGCCAGCCGCTGCTTCTGCGGGAGCCGGGAAGCGGCAGTCAGCGCAGTGTGGACGTCTTTTTCCGCAGCATCGGCCTGGAGCCGTCCGCACTCAGCGTGAGCGCGCGGCTGAACGATCAGGAGAGCGTCAAGAATCTGGTCGCGGGCGGGCTGGGCATCTCCATCGTCTCGGAGATCGCCGTCCGCAGCGAACGGCACAGCGGACGGCTGCTGGTGTTTCCGCTTCCGAATGACGCCGCCTCGCGCAGTCTCTGCCTTGCCTGCCGCCGGGGCGACTATCTCCGGCCGCAGGCGCTCCAGTTCATGGAGTTTGCGCGGTCGTTCTATGTCTGACCTTCCTGTCTGACGCGCTTTTTCTTGCAGCTTTCCTTCTTTTTCTTGCAAAAGCCGGAAATTTCTACTATGATGGATGTATCAAAAACAGGGGGTGCGCAGTATGGCTCAAAGACTCCGGCAGGCTTCAAATTCGCGCGGTACGGTCGCGGGGTGGATCCTGCTCCTGCTTCTGCTGACAGCGATCATGCTGGGAGCGTTCGCCGTTCTGGAGGCCGCAGCCTCTTGGGAAAGCAAGGTTCGGACCAACGCCGCCGAGCGGCAGGCCTCGCTTTCCGTGCCCGCCCCTTCTCCCTCCGAGCTGGAAGCTGCAAATACGCCCGCCGCGCCGGAGGAGCTGAAGGCCCCTGCCGCCGAGGAGCCGGTCTCTCCGACGGAGGCCGTCCAGCCCGATACGGAACCGGAGGAGCCGGACGTACCGGAGGAGCCGGAGACCGCCCGTGTCACGCTCATGGCGCTGGGCGACAATCTGATCCACAACTGCGTCTACTGGTCGGCGCAGAAGAACGACGGAACGTATGATTTCACGCCGTTTTACACCGATATCCAGCCCACGGTCGAGTCCTATGACATTGCCTGCATCAATCAGGAGACGATCTATGTGAACGATCCCGCGATGTACGGCAACTACCCCTATTTCGGCTCCCCAACCGCCGTCGGCGACGCGCTCGCGGACGCGGGATTCGACGTCGTCACGCAGGCCACCAATCACTGCCTCGACAAGGGCGAGACGGGCATTCTCGACACCATCCAATTCTGGCGGGAAAAGCACCCGGAGATCACCATGCTCGGCATTCACGACTCGCAGGAGGACGCTGACACGATCCGTGTGGTCGAAAAGAACGGCATCCGCATCGCCATGCTGAACTACACCTACGGTCTGAACTACAATGCGCCGCCTTATGCCTACATGGTTGATCTGCTGCACGGGCGGGACGCCATCGCCAGTACCATCGCCCGCGCAAGAGAGCAGGCCGACTTTGTCGTCGTCTTTGCCCATTGGGGCGAAGAGGGCATTTTGGAGCCGACCGATCAGCAGAAGGATTGGGCGCAGTTCTTTGCCAATCAGGGCGTCGATCTGGTCATCGGCGCGCATCCGCACGTTCTTCAGCCGCTCGTCACGCTGACCGGCTCCGACGGGCATGAAATGCCGGTCTTCTATTCGCTTGGCAATTTCCTTTCGCATCAGGTCGAGCCGCAGAACATGCTTGGCGGCCTTGCCAGCGTCACGTTCGAAAAGGACGCGGATGGAACGCGCGTCACCGACTGTACGCTCGAGCCGACCATCAACGTCATGCTCGTCAGCAATACGACCGGCTTCTATGACTACCGCCCCATGCTGCTCACCGATTATACGGACGAGCTGGCCGCGCGGCATCATATCCCCGGCTGCGGCGTCGAGGCCATGTGGTCGCTCTACCGTCAGGTCACCGGCGAGGGCTGAGCGTCTCCCGGAGCCAGTACCCTGATGTGCCTGCCGCCGGTCTCAAAAAAAGCTTATATCGGCAAAACCGCCGGAGCGGATGCACAAAGCATCCGTCCGGCGGTTCTCTTTATACTGTTTATGCCAGCTCGATCATGTTCGTATACAGCTGATAATACCGTCCGCGCAGCTCAAGCAGGTCGTTGTGATTTCCGCGCTCCACGACGCGGCCGTTTTCCAGCACCAGGATCGCGTCCGCGTTGCGCACCGTGGACAGCCGGTGCGCGATCACAAAGACCGTCCTCCCCTTCATCAGCCCGTCAAGGCCGCGCTCGATGAGCTTTTCCGTGCGCGTATCGACGGACGAGGTCGCCTCGTCCAGAATCAATACCGGTGCCTCCGAGACCGCCGCGCGGGCAATCGCCAGCAGCTGGCGCTGGCCCTGCGAGAGATTCGCGCCGTCGGAGGTCAGCATGGTGTCGTAGCCCTGCGGCAGATGCGAAATGAAGTAGTGCGCGTTGGCGATCTTCGCGGCGCGGATGCAGTCCTCGTCCGTGGCCTCCAGACGGCCATACCGGATGTTCTCCATGACCGTGCCGGTAAACAGGTGCGTGTCCTGCAAAACCGTACCGAGCGAACGGCGGAGGTCGTCCTTGCGGATGTGGCGCACGTCGATGCCGTCATAGGTGATCTGCCCACCCTGAATGTCGTAAAAGCGGTTGATGAGGTTCGTGATCGTGGTCTTGCCCGCGCCGGTCGAGCCGACAAAGGCGATCTTCTGGCCGGGCTTTGCGTACAGCGAGAGGTCGCGCAGCACCGGCTTTTCCGGCACATAGGCGAAGTCCACGCCGTAGAAGCGCACGTCGCCGCGCAGCGGAACACGTTCGCCGTCCGGCCGGACCCAGAAATAGTCCCGCCCGGACTGCTCCAGCGTGACTTCGCCCTCGTCCACCTCCGGCGGCATATCCAGCACGTCGAAAATGCGCTCCGCGCCCGCAAGCGCCAGCATGATGGCGTTGAACTGCTCGGAGATCTGACTGACGCGCTCGGCAAAGGTACGGATATAGCCGAGGAAGGTGATGAGCACGCCGCCCGCGTTGTCGCCCGTAAGCCACAAAACGCCCACGGCGCAGGTCAGCGCATAGAAAAAGTGCGACAGATTATTGAGGATCGGCCCGACGATGGAGGTCACGGTCGTGGCCTCGGCGGAGGACTGATAGAAGCTCTCGTTGATCGGCTCGAAGTCCTGCATGACCTGCTTTTCATGCGTAAAAACCTTGACGTCGCGCTGGCCGGCGATCATTTCCTCGACAAAGCCGTTGACGCTTGCCGCGTCCTTCTGCTGCTGGCGGTAGCAGCGGCTGCTTTTCTTCGTAATGCCGCGCACAACGACGATGACAATTGCCGCCAGCACGACCATCAGCGAAAACAGCTTCATCGACAGCGCCAGCATCATGCCGATCGTACCGAGCAGCGAGGTCACGGAGATCAGCATCTGCGTAATGGCGTGCTGCAAAAGCTCATTCGTCGCCTCGATGTCGTTTGTGAAATAGCTCATGAGGCTGCCGTTGGTGTTCGCGTCAAAATAGCTGATGGGCAATCTCTGCATCTTGGCGAACAGCTCCGTGCGCAGCGCGCGCATAATGACCGTGCTGCACTCGAGCATCAGCCGGTTGAGCAGATAATTCGTCACCGCGCTGAGCGCGTACAGGCCCGCAAGCCCGAGCAGCAGCGCCAGATACTTCGCGTATACCTCGCTGGGCGCAAGGCCGGACTGCTTGAGCAGATTCACAAGCGGTTTCATGCAGTAGGAGGCCGCGATCGTCGCCGCCACATAGACCAGAATGGACGCGACCGCGCAGATCATAATGGTACGGCAATGCCTGAAATAGCGGAACAAGCGCAGGAGGCTACCGAAGGGCGTGCGCGCCTTGCGGTAATCCCGCAGCTCAACTCTGGGCATTTGCGTTCACCTCCTGCTTCATCTGGCTGTCATAAACGTCGCGGTAGATCTGGCTGCGCGCCATCAGCTCGTCATGCGTGCCGATATCGGACAGCCTTCCCTCGTCAAGCACAAGAATGCGGTCGCAGCTCAGGATCGACGCAATGCGCTGGGCAATGATGATCTTCGTCGTGCCGGGCAGCGCATTTTTCAGGCCCCTTCGGATATGCTCGTCGGTCGCCATATCGACCGCGCTGGTCGAATCGTCGAGGATCAGGATCTTCGGCTGCTTGATGATCGCCCGCGCAATGCGCAGGCGCTGCCGCTGACCGCCGGAAAGGTTGGCCGCGTTCTGCTCCAGCAGCGTTTCATAGCCGTCGGGGAAGCGGTCGATGTACTCGTCGGCGCAGGCAATGGCGCAGGCGGCCTTCATCTCCTCAAGCGTCGCGTCGGGTCTGCCCCAGCGCAGGTTCGAGGCGATCGTTCCGGAGAAGAGCGTGCCGTTCTGAAGCACCATGGATACGCCGTCGCGCAGATTTTCCAGCGTGTAGTCCCGCACGTCCACGCCGCCGACGCGCACCGTGCCGGAAAGGGCGTCATAAAAGCGCGGGATCAGATTCACCAGCGTGGATTTGCCCTCGCCTGTTCCGCCGATGACACCGACCGTCTCGCCGCTGCGGATGTGGAACGTAACGTGCCGCAGATTGAGCTTTTCCGGGTCGCGCGTATAGCTGAAGCAGACGTCCTCAAAATCCACGCTGCCGTCCCGGACGGTCTGATCCGAGGTTCCGTCCGCGATGTCCGGCTGCTCGTCAAAGACCTCGTTGATGCGCCGCATGGACGCCTGCGCACGCGAGAGGGACATAATGAGCCACGAAAGCATCGTCAGCGACGAGACCGCCTGCGTGCTGTAGGACACGATGCTCACAAGCTCGCCCGTGAGCAGGCCCGTCGTCTGGAAAATGATCTCGCGTCCGCCGAAAAGCAGCAGTAGAATGGTACACGTCCACATAATGCCCATCTGGATCGGGCCGGTCAGCGTGAACAGGCGCGCAGAGGCAAGCTGCGCGTGCCGCAGCTCCTCCCCCGTCCCGGTGAAGCGCTCCGATTCATAGTCGCCGCGCACGAACGCCTTGACGACGCGGCTGCCGACAAGGTTCTCCTGAATGGCGCGGTTCATATCGTCCATTTTGACCAGCATTCTGCGGAAGCGCGGCTGACCGATGCGCATCATGATCGCCAGCGTGATGGCCAGCACCGGCAGCGCGCCGACAAAGAACAGCGCCAGATGCGGCGAAATGGTAAAGGCCATCACCGTCGCCAGAACCAGCATGATGGGGCTGCGCGTCAGCGAACGGATGATCTGGTGCATCGTCGTGCGGACGGTGTTGACATCCGTTGTGGCGCGGGTGATGAGGCTCGGCGTCGAAAAATGGTCGATGTTTGAAAATGAAAAGCTCTGGATCTTATCCAGCAGCATCGTGCGCAGGTTTTTGGCAAAGCCCTGGCTTGCAATGGCGGAGCACCGCGCACTGAGCAGGCCGCAGGCCATGGACAGGCAGGCAATGCCCACCATGATCCCGCCGACGGTCAGGACGAAGCGGTCTCTCTGCGCGACAAGCGCGTCCGGGAACAGTCCGCGCAGCATAAAATCCTCCTCGCGGTAGAGGCCCCCGTCCACGATGACCGACATCAGCATGGGGATAAAGACCTCCAGCACGACCTCCAGTCCGCCAAAGATGGCGGCGGCCGTCGTCCAGCCGCGATAGCCGTTCAGGCATTTTCCGAGATGTCGGAGCGAATTTTGTTGTTTCTGTTTTTTGATAGCGCTCTACCCCCTGTTTCCCGCTGTCCATCCCTCACGGCGGCTACGATGTTTCCTTTTATTTTATCGGGGGCGCTTCCTTTTTGCAAGTAGAAAACGTTCCGACATACCGTTTTCCTATCCGTTTTGGACAGATCGCTGCTTTTTGAGACAGATCACGAAAACGGCATTGTTTTTTCCGGTCTTTTACACTACAATAATCGTGTTCATCCAATGCTGCGGCCGCTGGCCGTATGCCGCTCTATGAAGGAGAGAGATCATGAAACGTTCTGAGATCAACAAGGCTCTGAAGGAGCTTGAAGCCATGTGTGCGCGGGAGCACTGCTACCTGCCGCCGTTCTGCAATTTCACGCCCGAAGAGTGGAAAACCAAGGGGCATGAATACGACGAAGTCCGCGACTGTATGCTCGGCTGGGATATCACCGACTACGGTCTCGGCGACTTTGACAAGGTTGGTATGTCGCTCATCACCATCCGAAACGGCAACCGCAAAATGGCCGACAAGTATCCGAAGGTCTACGCCGAAAAGCTGCTGTACATGAAAGAGGGGCAGTATTCCCCAAATCATTTCCACTGGTACAAGACCGAGGACATCATCAATCGCGGCGGCGGAAACATCCTGATTCGCGTATACAACAGTCTGCCCGATGAATCCATCGACAAGGAATCTGATGTGACCGTCCACTGCGATGGCAGAACCTATACGGTTCCTGCCGGAACGCAGGTGCGCCTCACGCCGGGCGAAAGCATCCACATTCAGCAGTATATGTATCATGATTTCGAGGTCGAATCCGGCACGGGTGCTGTTCTGCTGGGCGAGGTCAGCCAGTGCAACGATGACAATACCGACAATCGTTTTAATCCACCAGTTGGACGCTTCCCGAAGATTGAGGAGGACGAGCCGCCCTACCGCCTGCTCTGCAACGAGTACCCGGCAGCGGAATGATCCACTCCGCTTTCTGGAATACACAAGGGCGCGGGCCATACGGCCCGCGCCCTTGCATATGGGGAACAAGATAGGAATGGGATGGGATGGGATAGGTCATTGTTCTTTGCGTCAGCTGACGCTGTGAGCGGAGGACGCTCAGCCATATCCGCAGCTCTGGACGATCATGGCCAGCAGCAGAATGCCGGCGGTCACAGCAAGCGTGGGAAGCTTTCTCCGGAGCCGCATCCATGCAAAGCGCATGACAACAGCGTTTATTCCGCCAGAGCGCGTCCGAGCGCACGGCACTTGTCCAGTGCCTCGTCATCCGGCGCCTCGCAGCAAATAACGCTCTCGCAGGCAAGGGGGATACCGGCTGCGCGGCAGTCATTCTCCCACTCGCGCATCCATTCGCCGTCGCCCCAGCCATAGGAGCCGAAGAGCGCCGTGGGCTTTCCGGCGAGAAGCGCCTTGCAGCTGTCGAACATGGGCTGGAATTCGCTCTCCTCCAGCACCTCGCTGCCCATAGCCGGGCATCCGAGCGCGACGGCGTCCAGCGCCGCCAGTCCGTCCGTGTGCACCTGCTCCGGCGTCAGCAGCTCCGTTTCCGCACCTGCGGCGCGGAGCCCCTCTGCGACAGCCTCGGCCATGGATTCCGTATTTCCGGTTCCGCTCCAATAAATAACAGCCGTTTTTTTCATATCAATTCATTCCTTTCTGAAATACGCGATCAGACTGCGACGGCCAGCCGCTCCATGTCAGAGCCGGCCTGCCAGAGCGCGCAGTAGATCTGCGTGCATTTGCGGTATTGGGCAAAAAGCCTTTTTGCGTTCGCTTCATCGCCGTACACCTTCCAAAGCCCGGTGCATTTGCAGCCGTCGTCCCGGTGCTCGATAAAGCCGCGCACATCCTCGGGCGGATAGCTGAGGAAAAGTCCGACCTCGTGCGGGAACTCCTCTCCCGCGCGGAAGCGCCGGATGAGCTGCGCCAGACATTTTGCGCAGCCGCCCTCGGGATATCCTGCCCGGCGCAGAAGCTCCGCCGCCAGCGAATCCTGAAGATCGCGGCTCAGACGCGCGGGCCGGTAGAGATAGAGCAGTGCGCGTCCGCCCGCAATGCGGAGCGGCAGCAGGCAAAGGCCCTTCGGCGTCAGCGTCCGGTTGATCCGCCGGATCTCGGTCAGCAGCGTTGCGCGGCATGCGCACGCACAGGGAAAAAGGCTTCCGGTCTTGATCCCGGCAAGCGTCGGCGCGCCCTGCCGGATCAGCAGTTCTTCTGACATTGCGCCACCTCCTGTGCTGTGAGCTTTCCACGTTTTTTCATTGTTTATTCCGCCACGCGGTTAATCTGCTCTAACCGCGTGGCGGAGGAACGGGCTCGTTTCGTTCACACCCATAGTATAGCGGAAGCAGAGGGCCGCATCCGCTCCAAATTGTGTGAATGCGGCTCCAAATTGCAAAATTCTGCGGCGCGGCTCCGGCGGAACGCAGCGTTTTTCTCCGCCCCCGTCAGGAATGAATGGCCTCCGGCGCGCAGCTGTCGCAGAGAACGCCGCTGCGATAGGCATTCGGCGCGACGCCGATGACGCTTCGGAAGGCCTTTGCGAATTTGCTGGCGTTGTCGTAGCCGAACTGCCCGGCGATGTCCAGCACCGTCCGGTCCGTCGTGCGCAGGAGCGCCGCCGCGCCGTGCATTTTCTGCGCGCGCAGGAACGCGGCGGGCGTCATGCCGTAGACGCCCCGGAAGCTTGCCGAGAGCTGCGCGGGCGAGACGCCGAAATGCGCCGCAAGCTCCGAAGCTGTGCCGCAGTCCCCCGCGTTCTGCTCCAGATATTCCGCCGCCCTCCGCGCCAGAAGGACCTGCGCCCCGCTGTAGCTCCGCCGTCCAGCGGGCAGCTCCAGCGCACTGAGGAACAGCAGCAGCTCCAGAATTTTGACCTTGAAATAGCCCATCCGGAACGCCTCCGGCACCTGATAAAGCTCGGAGAAAATGTGCTCTACCCGCGCGGAGGAACGCGCGGCGAAGTAGCCAGAGCGGTCGCAGAATTTTTCCGCCAGCATCGCCGGGCGGACGTTGACATCCTGCAAAATGCACGAAAGGCAGTCCGGCGCGCGCTTCGGATCGAGCGTGACCGTCACGCCGTGGTAATGGCCGGTCGGAAAGCGCGCCGTCCCCTGCGCGTCGCTCAAAAGCGTCACGGAGAGGTCTCCCGGCGCGAGAAAGTAATGTCCGCTCTCGTGCTGGCGCTCCATGCGTCCCTCTCGGCAGTGGTCAATGGCAAGCACGCCGTCGGCGGCGGGGATATCCTGCCCATACCAGCTCGCGTGAACGTCGTTGTAGCGCAGCTCAATGCCGGGAAAGACCGGGTAGGCTGTGATGTGGACGACGCCGTCCGTCCGCTCCGGACAGCGGATCTCCGGCTGCACGCCGGGTCGAACGGCCCCGGCTCCGAAAAACATTTCTGACATAAGGATGCTCCTGTCTGTAGACGGCAGTTAGATGCATTGAACCTCAGTATAAGGCTCCGCGCCGCTTTTCCCTATTTTGACACAATGCGTGAAAAAATGCAAGCCTTGGCTGCTCTGTAAGGCGCCGCCGCACATGGGAAAAGCCCGCGCAGACCGTTTCCGTCTGCGCGGGCATTTTTCATTCGTTATCTTCTCCGATTATCCCGCCGCGTCAGCAGTACGAGCCGCAGCAGCTGGAGAATGGAGGAAAAGAGCGAGGCGACATACGTCATTGCCGCCGCGCGGAGCACCTTTTCCGCGCCCTTCAGCTCGTCTCCTGCCAGAATTCCCCGTTCCTCGAGGATGCGGAGCGCACGGCCGGATGCATTGAATTCCACCGGCAGCGTGATCAGCTGGAAAAGCACGACAAAAACGAACAGCAGCACGCCGATCTGCACCAGCTGCATATAGCTCAGAATGAGTCCCAGCAAAATCACCGGCCAGTAAAGCTTCGAGCCGATGTTGGCAATGGGTACGGAGAGTGAGCGCAGCTTGAGCGGAAAATACCCCACCTTGTGCTGGATCGCGTGGCCGCATTCATGCGCCGCAACGCCGATGGCCGCGACGGAGGTCGAGCCGTATACGCTGTCGGAAAGGCGCAGCACCCTTTCTCCGGGCGAATAATGGTCTGTCAGCGAGCCGCCGATGCGCTCGATCCGCACGTCAAGAATGCCCGCGCCGCGCAGGATCATGGCCGCGACCGCCTCCGCCGTGAGTCCTCTGGCATTCGAAAACGCGCTGTAGCGCCGGTAGGTCTGGCTGATGTTCCAGGACGCCGCCGCGCAGAGCACCGCGCCGAGGATCACCAGAATATACGTTGTATCCCAAAACATACGATCACCTCATGTTTTCAGAGAATTCCCCGTTCGGGAATATCCTATGCACACGATGATACAGGGCTTTTGCTGGTTTGTCAATCACAGCGCGCTTTTGAGCGCCGCCGTTCCTGCTCACTTCCAGAGCGTTTCCGTATAAATGCCCTCCGCCTTCATCCGCGCCACGGCCTCCTTGACCGACGCCAGATCTTCGCGGTAGGTCACGCCGTACCATGTTTCCTCGCACGGCAGCACCTGCACGCTTGCGGACTTGTCTGCAAGCTGCTCGTTTACCACAAACGGCAGGAAGTATTCACACTTGAGCGGATTTTTCGGAATGGCATCCTTCAGGAACGCGCCCATGCGGTCCCAAAGCTCGTCGAGCACACGCGCCGAGAAGCCCCAGAGATTCATTGACACGATGGTATCGCCCGCCAGCGGGAAGAAATGCTCGCCGTCCTCGGTGTACTCCGCATCCGCGCCCTTTTTGAAGATCTTCGTGCGCTCCGTCACGCCGGTCAGCATCCCGTCTTCGATCTCGCATACGCCGCGCGCCACGGAGCCGAACTCCGTCACCGTATTTTTCAGGCGATAGCCGACCATGGCATACTTGCTCTCATCGGTCTGTGCCGCAAGGAAATCATAGATTTCCGAGAACGCCGTGCGGCCATAGAAATCATCCGCGTTGATGACGGCAAACGGGCCGTTCACCATGCCCTTACAGCAGGCCAGCGCATGGCCGGTGCCCCATGGCTTGGCGCGTCCGGCCGGGACGGAAATGCCCTCCGGCAGACGCTCCAGCTCCTGAAAGACATAGGAGACATGGAAATACCGCTCCATACGGTCGCCGATGCACTCCCGGAACTCCTCTTCCATCTCGCGCTTGATGATGAACACAACGTCGCGGAATCCCGCGCGCCATGCGTCAAACAGGGAAAAATCAATGATGATGTGTCCCTCCGGATCGACCGGTTCGATCTGCTTGAGTCCGCCGAAGCGGCTGCCCATACCGGCGGCCATGATCACGAGGGT
>ENA-ORNQ01002696-ORNQ01002696.1-human-gut-metagenome-genome-assembly--contig:-NODE-2696-length-11576-cov-2.614443_pt1 | contig 11576 bp, 5 predicted proteins | sample MGYA00242116_ERZ509024 | MGnify/ENA primary metagenome ERZ509024 (study PRJEB26280, sample SAMEA2338697) | human gut metagenome | biome: human gut; feature: human-associated habitat; material: faeces...
TGCGATTCGGCTGCGGCAGTTTTACAGGCTCCCGATAGAATGACCGACGTTGCCAATAATTTGGGTCGTGCAACGAAAGGAGCTGCTATGGGGTTGAAGTGTAGAGCTCTACTTTATGCGGCTAGCGATTTGTTTAATAAGCCAGAGGAGTGGGCTCCCGGTTATACTCATAAAGAATATATTTCCATGCAAGACGGGAAGAGCCAGCAAGAACGTTGGGAGGAGGCCGCTGCGGCTTGTAACGATTTTATTACGACTTTGGGAAATAAATATCCGATGGACGAGTATCGTTTAATACGGGATTATCAGAATGGTGAGATAATATTCGACAGACGATACGGTTCGACCAATACTTTTGAAAAGAATAATTATCCGGTTGGATATAATTTGGGACAGAGCGGGAATACGCCTTCACAGAATTTGGTGGATGCTTATGAGATGATTGACGGTACTCCGTTTGATTGGAATAATCCAGAGCATAAGTCCAATCCTTATGCCAATAGAGACCCTCGGTTAGCGATGTCGATTTTGACGAATAACGTGGAATTCAAGGATCGTACGATCGAAGCATGGACCGGCGGTCGAGATGGAAAGGGTGTTATTCATGCCACGCGTACCGGCTATTATATTTATAAATTCATAGATCCTAATTTAGATTTGTTGCAGAACCGTACGAGTGTGCATCATTGGGTAATAATGAGATACGCCGAAATCTTATTGAGTTATGCAGAAGCCATGAATGAGGCTTATGGGCCTACGGGTAATGTCGGTTATCGGTTAAATGCCGTCAGGGCTTTGAATCAAGTGAGGAATCGAGTCGGTGTTGAAATGCCGGCTGTACCTACGGCTATATCGAAAGAGGAGTTGAGAGAAAAGATTCGGAACGAACGTCGGGTGGAATTGGCTTTCGAGGATCATCGTTTTTGGGATGTGCGTCGTTGGATGATTGCGCCAGAGACATTGGGCACACCGCTTCGGGGCGTGGAAATAACGAAAATTTCAGATGAAGAGTTCGAATATAAACCCATTGAGGTGGAAAAAAGAACATTCGAGCCGAAAATGTATTTATATCCGATTCCTCAGGCCGATCTTAATACGACCGGTTGGGTACAGAATCCACTTTGGTAAAGAGATAATAACTAATAAACACGAAATAAGATGAAATCAATGATAAAAAATCGTCTTTTACTTGTGACTGCAATTTGCTTTTTGTTTGCGGGTACATCATGTCAATACGATGAAATTGTAGATATTCCTTATCCCGAATCTTTGGTTTATTTACCGATAGCTGTTAATGGGAGTATTTCACCTGACGGTATCTATACGATTGAAGAAGGAGCATCGACGGCGTGGGTTTCTCCTACGCCGGGACAACCGATGAAATATACAGTGAGGAACGCCGATAATGCCTTTGTCATTCCGTTGGGTATTTATCGTTCGGGTACGGGGAAAACTATTAAAGGCTCTGTAAATGTTTCGGTAATGTTGAATGCGGATACGGTTCAAACCTTGATAGATAATGGTGTTTTGACCGATGTGGAAGTTTTGCCTTCTGAATATGTCCTTCAAATACCACAAAATATCCAAATACCCGATGGGAAAAACGAAACGACTTTTGATGTTTCCGTGGCATTGGATTTTTTGAGAAAAGATGCTCCTAAAAAGTATGCTATGGGTATTGTGATTTCTGATGAGAATAATCGTGTGAATAAACAGCTGAATACAGGCATTATATTGATTGATACGAAAATAACGATACCAGTAGCTACATTTACTACACAACTCGACGGTAGCTCATTCGATACGTTCGTATTTACCAATTCTTCTCTTTATTGGGATTTCTTTTCGGGAGAGGAGCCTTTCTCTTGGGATTTTGGAGATGGGTCGGCGATTTCGCATGAAATTAATCCGAAACATCAATATGGAGCTGTTGGCGATTATAATGTAACATTGACGGTAAGGGGGATTACAGGCGAGACGGTTACGGTAACCAATACGGTTTCTGTGAAAAGTAATTAAACAGATAATTTAATTTTTATACGATGAAAAAGATATGTAGTAGTATTTTTAGGGTGTTGGTTATTCCGTATGTAATGTGCGGATTTGTTGCCGCCCAAAACAGTTACACGTTGAATGGGCTTTCGGAGTTAAAGGAGTTTACGGCCGGTTCGGTGGAAGAGACTGTTGAGAATTTGACTTTGATTGAACCGGAGGGAAGCGAGATGATTCCAGAGTCAGAGATTTTGAAATTGACCGATAGAGTAAAGAAAATTACGGGAACGTTGACGATGGAAGGTCTTTCTCAATTGACTACTACAACAGGGTTGATAGATGTGATCGATTGTAGTGAAGCCGGTTTTGTGTTTAGGGATTGTCCTGTATTGAGCGATATGGATGCATTTGCCGATGAAGATAAGTTCTCGGTTATTCATGGCGATTTTATTATAGAAAATTGTCCCCAAGTCATGACGGGGGCGGCTACGGCACATCTTGATAAATCTTTTTCGAAGATACGTGAGGTACAGGGCGATTTGAAGTTGACCAATATAACCACTGCAATGAATAAACCACAAAAGATATTCCCTTATTTGGAAAAAGTAGAAGGTGATTTTGTGGTCGATGGGTGTAGTCGTCTTTATTATTTCACCAATGGGGATAATACAGAGAACATGCCTTTGACTTATATCGGAGGAGATTTGGTGCTGACGAATAATCGGTCTTTGCAGCGATTGAACGGTTTTGGTTCTTTAAAACATTTAGGGGGTAATGTTTCTATTTTAGATAACGGTGCGATACCAGAAGAGCCCTCTGATGACAATGTTATCGGATTTTGTAAAATCAAATATTATGAAATGGCTGGTATATTGAACGAAGAAGCCACGGTACAGTTGGGGCGGTCGACCAGCCTGATTGATTTTAATAGTTTGTCACCGTGTCCTTACGAGGTGGTTGAAGATATAAGTGGAACGTTCAAAGCTGTGCCGGCCAATCGGTTTCTCAATTCCATTGGCATGAATACATCGATAAACAGTAGGGGTGAAAATGTGAATACCACCGAGGAGATTATGCGATATTTGGGTGCTCGGTGGATTCGTACGAGTGTGGGGGGCAGTGTGAGCTCGCTTACTAATCTGCCGGAGACTTCGTTACCGGGAGCCGGCACGTCGATAGCTTCGTATAAACAATTGTATGATAATGCCGGTATTCGGTTCAGTGCAGGACTGGGAGCCGGGGGACAGGAACGGAATATTCCCAATTTAATAAATAATGTCAAGCGAATTATCGATGCGACTTCTCCGGACGCAATTATTGCGATCGAAGGGAACAACGAGCCTAATAATAGAAATTGGTATGTAATTTTTGAAGGAGAAGTCGGCGGAGGGAATAAAGAAGGAAAAAATAATTGGAAGCCGGTGGCTCGTATGCAGAAGAAGTTGTATGAAGATGTGAAAGCCGATCCCGTGTTGGGGAAAGACGGGTATAATTATCCGGTTTGGAGCCTTACGTATGGTGGAGCTTCGGGAGAAAATGTCGGGTTACAGTATCTCAAAGTTCCAGAGGACGATATGGCAGTTCCCGAGGAATTCAGAGGAGTAACTTTTGCCGATGTCGCTAATTTACACAACTATTTTAATCATCCGAGTTTCAAGTTTCCACAAAATAATCAGACATGGAGAGCCGCTGAGCCGAGTACGAATGTGCCACCGGGTTGCGATGTGCTGTATCGGCATTTCGGTGTGACGTGGTTAAATAAATACAAAGGGTATTTGACCGATGAGGAGTTAGAGGCGTTACCCCGTGTCACAACTGAAACTGGGTCTACGATAAGCGATGCTGTGACGGAAGAGATGCAGGGGTTATTATATATGTCGCTTTATCTTGCACAATTCGCTCAGGGATTTGATTACACGGCCATGTATTTGCTGACCGACCGACGAGATGAATCGGGAAACCAAAGTTTCGGTTTTTACGATAAGTTTTATAATCCGAGACAATCGGCTCATTATCTTCATAATCTAACGACTATTCTAAAAGATGATAAAGATATTGACGAACCGGGTGAATTAACTTATTCTATTACAGGCCGCACGATAACTGTTCATGATTTATTGCTCCAAAAGAATAACGGGACCTTTGAATTGGTCATCTGGGGAGAGAAGTATGAAGGTGGTAGCGATCGGATAACTGTCGGTTTTGATCAAACTTATGACGAGGTATGGGTTTATAATCCGACTAAGGGGACTGCTCCCGAAATGGTATTGAACAATGTGAATTCAATAGAGTTGGATATCTCTAATCATCCTTATATTATTGAAATAGGGGAACATCCAGAGTCTTCTGTGGAGGATATGAAAAACGATGATTTCCAGATTCGTGCATTCCCGAATCCTGTAATTAGGAATTTAACGATTTATTCCGATACGGAAATAGGAAAAGTTTCCTTGTTCGATATGATGGGCAATTGTGTCTATACGGGCAGAGTATATGACAAAGTTTACACTGTCGATATGGATAACTTGCCTGCGGGTGCTTATATACTGAGTGTTCTCAATGAGTCGGGCAACTGTATAAAAAAGCAGAAAGTGATAAAGTCTTAATCTTGTCGGGTTGAATTGCTAATTTTTTAGATATCTTATATTATGAGAAATTTATTGTGGATATTATCAGGAGTTTTGTTGGTTACTGCATGTAATAATATTTCTTCATCTGATGGAAATGAAGACGTGCTTTCCTTTGTTAATCCGTTTATAGGAAATGCCGATAATGGACATACTTTTCCCGGATCATGTGTGCCATTTGGGTTTATACAGGCAAGTCCAGAAACAGGGAACGATGAGTGGAAATACTGTTCGGGATTTAATATTGCAGACGATTCTATCATGGGATTTGCCCAAAATCATTTGAATGGAACCGGTTGTCCCGATTTGGGAGATGTATTGATATTCCCTTTTAGCGGAGATGTGAAAAATGGCATATATAAAAGTGCATATGATAAAGCGACTCAAACGGCATCACCCGCATATTATAAGGTGAAATTGACCGATTCGGATATAGATGTCGAGGTGACAGCGACACAGCGTACCGCTTATTATGTATGTACTTATAATTCTGATGCGCCCGCACGAATGTTGTTGGATATGCAAAGTGGAGTCGTGTATAATCAGGACCATTTGAAAACACATGTTTTGTATGCCGACATGAATATGCCTGATAATTGGACTATAACCGGACACCAAGAAGTTAAAAATTGGGTACGCCGCCATTTCTTTTATGTGGTAAAGTTCGATAAGCCCTATACCGTGAAGGAGGTATTGCCAGCTCGTGAAGGGGAGAAAGCCAAACGAATGATTTTGGAGTTTGATTTAGAACCGGGAGAATCGGTACAGATAAAAGTCGCTCTTTCAACAGTTGGTATCGAGGGGGCTCAAAGTGCTTTGTTAACTGAGAGTCTCGATTGGGATTTCGAAGCGGTTAAAAAAGAGAGTCAGGATTTATGGAGGGAATTGTTGTCGAAAGTTTCTGTGTCAGGAACGAAAGAGCAAAAAACAAATTTTTATACATCGTTATATCATCTGTATATTCAGCCTAACGATATTGCCGATATAGATGGAAAGTATAGAGGTGTTAATGACAGTGTGTTCGTTTCTAAATCAGGCACATATTATTCGACGTTTTCTTTGTGGGATACCTATCGGGCTGCACACCCTCTTTATACGATTTTGATCCCCAAACGAGTACCCGGAATGATAAATAGTTTGTTGGATTATCAGAAGGTACAAGGGCATTTGCCGGTTTGGACGTTATGGGATAAAGAGACATATTGCATGATAGCCAATCATGCGGTTCCTGTCGTTGTCGATGCCTATTTAAAAGGGTTTAAAGGATTTAGTCCAGAAGATGCCTATAATGCGATTAAGGCTTCGTTGACGGTGAGTCATAAACAATCGGATTGGGAAACTTATGATAAATATGGTTATTATCCATTTGATATAACTACGGTAGAATCGGTATCCCGGACATTAGAATCCGCCTACGATGATTATTGTGCTGCGCAAATGGCAAAAGCAATGGGTAAGGATAAGGATTATGAGTTTTTTATGAAACGGGCCAGTGCATATAAATCGTTATTTGATCCCGGCACGAAGTTGATGAGAGGAAAGGACTCGAAAGGAAAATGGCGTTTTCCGTTTAATCCGTTTTTGTTGTCTCATGCAGCCAGCTGCGGTGGGGATTATACCGAAGGTAACGCATGGCAATATACTTGGCATGTGCAACACGATGTGGCGGGTTTAATTGATTTAATGGGTGGAAAGGAATCTTTTGCTATGAAATTGGACTCGTTGTTTATGTTGGATACGATAGCCGAGAATACAGGCTTTGTCTCGGACGTCAGTGGATTTATCGGGCAGTATGCACATGGGAATGAGCCGAGTCATCATGTCGTTTATTTGTATAATTACGTGGATCAACCGTGGAAAACCCAAGAGTTGATACCAGAGATATTCGAACGATTCTATAAACCGAAACCCGGTGGTTTGTGTGGAAACGACGATTGTGGACAGATGTCTGCATGGTATATTTTTTCTTCGATGGGATTTTATCCGGTAGATCCGATTAGTGGAGAGTATGTTTTAGGTGCTCCACAAATGGATAAAATATCCATTCAGTTGACGGAAGACAGAGCATTTGTCGTAGAGGCGAAGAATCTTTCCAGAAAGAATAAATATGTCAAATCGGTCGAATTGAATGGAAAGCCGGTGAGAGGGTTGACGATCAAGCATGAGGATATAATGAGTGGAGGTCATTTGGTATTTACAATGACCGATGAACCGGTGAAAAGAGTGTTGAAGTAATATAATAATGTTGCCGTATGAGAAGAATAATTGGATTTGTCACGATGTTTTTTTTAGCTGTGACAGTAGTTTTCGGGAAATCTCAGGAGAATGTTATAGATATTACATTTAATAAGTTAGGTGCTGTTTATCATAAAAACGAGTCTGGGAATGCAGTTTGTAAGGTTATAAAAGCAAATAACGATATTACCTATGAGGTTGTGGTCGAGATAGTGGATATCGATAAAAAACCGATTGGTTATAAGAAAACGTACACGCTGTCGAGTCCTTTCGAACGGTATTATTACGTTCCGTTCCAGTTCTCGGAATTGGGCTATTATTATTTGAGCGTAAGTTTTTTACACGGAGATAAAGTCATATTCTCGAAACAGGAAGGTTTTGGCGTGATACCCGATGTGACCCTTACGAAGAAAGATTACGATTCTCCGTTTGGTGTAGGAGCTCATTATGCTCGTTATGGAGACTGGCGGGTGGCCGAGATTCAGCAAGCATTGGGTATTGCTTGGGTCAGAGATGTTGCGAGATGGAAAGATTTTATCGGTACTGCGAGAAATACGCCCGATCCTTTTATCGATTATTTAGACCGTCACAATATTTGTTGGTTGCCTATTTTAGACTATGTGGATGCCAATCATGGCTGGCAAGATGAAAATGGTATCTGGCGTTGGGACGAAGATGTGACGAATATCAAAAAATATGTCGAGATGAATGGGAATCGTATTCTTGTTTATGAGTCGCAAAACGAGCCTAGTAATTTTGCAGGGTGGAATAAACGATGGCCCCATCCGCAAGGACAGAAATGGCGTCCGCAGGGTTGGGGTGTCCCTTTTACCGATCTGGTGAAACAGATGCATGATTCTATTAAAGCGGTAAACGGGGATATAAAATTGATTTGGCCCGGAGAGGAAGAGTGGATCGAATATTTCGACGACAATCGGGAAGATGTCGCCAATCATATCGATTTTACAGCGATACACCCATATATATTGTGGAGGAAATATCCCGAAACATCTCCATTCTATGATGGCTTTTATAAAATGCAGAAAGAGATGCTTAAAAAACGGAATATCCCGACCGAGATTTGGGTAACCGAAACCGGGTGGACAACTTATCTTCCCGATAGTATACGTCGTCATTTCCCACCTGTAACGGAATATCAACAGGCCCAGTATTTGGTACGTAATTATTTGGTACAGCTTTATTTTGGGGCGGGAAAAATGTTTTGGTATGAATTGGTGGAAGAGCCTTTCGGCGTTCATCATCCAGAGTCGGGATTCGGTATACTTCGATATAATACTATGTTGACTGTTAAGCCGGCAGCGGTAGCATTCGCCAATATGGTTAATAACTATCGATATTTGAAGCCGATAGGAAAGTACTTAGCAAAAGATCGCAAAACTTATGGTTTTATTTACGAGAATGAAAAAGAGAGCGGAGCTCCTGTACTGAGTATTTGGAGAGAGGCTGATGAAAAAGAGGAACTTATCCCGGTAAAGTATACGAAGTCATTGACTGGGGTTGATATATTTGGTCGTACCATAGAGATACCCATCATTGATGGTATAGCACATTTACCGTTATCCATGTCTGTTTTGACTGTAAGTGGATTCGATATGGACGATTTGAAAAACTTGTATGAACCCAAAGAGCAATATTGAAATGAAAAAGGTACTGTTGAAAATTTTGTTTATATTCTTTCCGATTATCTTGTTTGCCCAAAACAATTATTACGATGTGGTCGTGGTAGGTGGAACTCCGGGGGGAATTATGTCTGCTATCGCAGCATCGAGAGAAGGGAAAAAAGTGGTGGTTTTAGAACGTTCGGCACATATTGGAGGGCTTCCCGCTAATGGATTGGGGGCTACCGATATTGCGACGCGGGGAGCTACTACCGGTTTGTTCCGAGAGTTTGTGAATTATGTACTGGATTATTATATAGAAAAATACGGGAAAGACTCCGAACAGGTGAAGGTTTGTAGCGATGGGTATCATTTTGAGCCTCATGTAGCGGCTTTAGTTTTTGAAAAGATGCTTGAACCAGAGAGAAAGAATATTACTGTTTTGACCATGCGCCAATTCGATTCCGAAACGAAGAATGTTGTGATGGACGGTGCTGAGATTCAATGTGTCAGAATATACAACAGGGATACCAAGAAATGGGAACAGTATAGTGGTAAAGTGTTTATAGATGCGACTTATGAAGGTGATTTAGGAGCAGCGGCAGGAGTTCCGTATTCGATAGGTCGCGAAGGTAAGGACGAATATAATGAAATAGGAGCAGGGCGTCTTTATAAATTGTGGTTGGGCCCTGAATTAGAAGGAACGACTAATGAAGGCGATGGAAATATTCAGGCATATAATTATCGCCTTTGTTTGACGAATGATCCATCTAATCGTATTTTGCCAGAGAAGCCGAAGAGATATAATCGTAAGGAATACCTTTCTTTGGTAGAGGACGTTTATACAGGTACATTTGCCGGAGTAGAGATGTTGAGTGTTACTCCTGAGATGCAGGTAGCTAACCGAAGACATATCGAAAATGGAGGAACTACACAAATACCGGGCGATCCTTGGGGAATAGCGAAAATTACGAATATGGTTGATTTACCTAACGGAAAAACGGATGCAAATAACCAGCATTTAGCTCTAATCTCGACAGATTTACCCGAAGAAAATTGGCAATGGCCCGAAGAAAATTGGCAATGGCGAGATAGATTTGCTCAAAGATTGAAAGAGTATACGTTAGGATTATTGTGGTTTGCCCAAAATGATGAAGCACTTCCGAAAGCTTTTCGAGATAATGTTAGAGAATGGGGACTGGCAAAAGACGAGTATATCGATAATGGCAATTTCCCGAGACAAGTTTATGTGAGAGAGGGGCGTCGTTTACATGGAGAACATTTTTTTACAGCGAATGATGCTTATCCCGTGGCGAAAGGGAAACGTCCCCCTTTGTATAGCAATAGCATTACTGCTAGTCATTATGCTCTTGATTCACATGCTGTTCATAAACGGGAGAAAGGTAAGATTGCTTTGGACGGATTCTTTAACTATCAAGCGTCGGTCTATACGGTTCCTTTTGGCGTGATTCTGCCAAAAAAAGTCAATAATTTGTTGATTCCAGTACCTGCTTCTGCTACTCATGTAGGCTTTTCTACTTTGCGTATGGAGCCTTGTTGGATGGCATTGGGACAGGCTGCGGGTATAGCTGCCGCTCTTGCGATTGAGCAGAATAAATCGGTGAAAGAGCTCGATATAGAGGATATTCAAGCGGAGTTGCTAAAAGAAAAAACTACCTTAATGTATTTTAAGGATATAACCGTCGATAGTCCAGATTTCGAGATGGTTCAATATATGGGACTTCGAGGGTATATAACCGATTGGGTTGCCGATTTGGACAGACCTATGGATAGGGATACGGCTAAGTCTTGGAGTACGATGTCGGGTATAACGATAGAAAAATTTGAAGGGAAATCTCGTCGAGATATTCTTCAAGCCGTTTATGATTTGATCAGATAAATTTATACGGTATTATGGGGTATAAAAGTTTCTGTTGTTTGCTTTTGCTTTTAACGGGTAATGTTTCGCTTCTGGCGCAAGGTATAGATGATATTTCTCCTATGGCGATTTACAATATCGGGTTAGTGGGTTGCGATTCCATCGGTGTAAATGTTTTGAAGACTTTTATATCGACCGGTGAAGCTAGATGCGTGGCCGTATTCGACGAAAAGACTACTTTGGCAGAGAGCACGGAAAGAGAAATTACATCGATTCAAGATAAGGCTCCTTTATTGCAAAATGCTAGACCGGAGAGATTTGGATATTGTACTTATCGCTGTATCGAAAGAGGAACAAGACAAGTTCTTTTTGAAGGCTTGTGAGTATGATAAAAATATTTATATCGAGATATCCCAGTGTTTATCGCCGGAAGAGATACAGCCTCTTGTCGATGCAACACATAGAATGTCTGGTGTAGTACAGGTCGGGCGTAGCTCGTTGGGGGTAAACAATATGATTGCTCGTATAAAAGATTTTTTGTCTTTTTTGAGCGGGTTGAAAGATAAAACTTCATATCCGATAGAGACTGCTGTTTGTCTGGAATAATAAGAATAATAAAAAAGACAAAGAAGGTGTGCCGCTTAGCGGTGCACCTTCTTTATTATTTGAGGGTCGATTGGTTAAAGTGTCAGTATAGGATAAAAAAGATGTAGTATTTGCCTGAATCAAAAACTTCCTTTGTAAAAATTTTAGTAGAAAGGAATATACCATGAGAAAATTGCTATCATCTGTATTCTTATTTTTCGTATTGATTGCAAGTGCTAATGATAAGTTTTTAGTCAATGATTTTGAATCGGGGCTCGGTGGAGCCGGTAATGCATGGGGCGGGGTTTGCGAATGGATTGATAATCCTTTGAAAGATGTAAATAATTCTTCGTCGAAGGTTTTGAAGGTAAGTAGCAGTGAATTTGCAGCGACTTCGATTCCGTTTACCTTGCCTAATGGTAAGGTTTTGACGGACTATATGGGTGTGCGGTTACAATTGGCTGTTATCGATGCGTGTGGCGAGAATATACATTGGGTAGGGTGTGATTTGGGTGTACAAGATAATGTGGGAAATAAATGCTGGCCGGGTTCGGCTTCTTGGCAAACCGGTGAGTTAAATACATGGATAACGCTTGAATTCTGGTTGGACGAAACGATTCTTTCGGCTTGGCTTGCCGG
>ENA-ORNQ01002702-ORNQ01002702.1-human-gut-metagenome-genome-assembly--contig:-NODE-2702-length-11547-cov-3.900714_pt1 | contig 11547 bp, 7 predicted proteins | sample MGYA00242116_ERZ509024 | MGnify/ENA primary metagenome ERZ509024 (study PRJEB26280, sample SAMEA2338697) | human gut metagenome | biome: human gut; feature: human-associated habitat; material: faeces...
GCTCCAACGGGTCTTATGCTTTTAACCAAACTATGGTATGCCGTATCCAACCGCCGGTAAGTTCCTCAACGCCGCAGCCGAACCGGCTTTATATCTCGTCGCTTTATGCCCGCCGGCCGGCTCCCAGCTACGAATACGTAAGTGAAGGCGTGGTCGAAGCAGGACGCGACGAAAGTATCGGAGTAGGATGTTATTTCAATGCGGAGACGGTGGCTGCGTTCGCCACGACGGTTTGTGCCGGCATTTACCGCGACGGGGTCGTGGTGCCCCTTACCGTTGAGCGCGAAATGGCTGTACCTTCCAACAATGACGCCCAATGGTTCACTGCTTTTTTGGACTTGTCTTCTTTGGACGAAGGTTCCTATGAAGTGGGACTGTATTATAAAGGTGATGACGGACTTTGGTCGCCCATGCAAGCCGAACAGGCAAATGCTTCTGCTTTTCGTCTTGTGATAGGAACCGAGACTGTGACGATGGAGAAAATTCATCCTGATTTCCGTATAGCCTTGGCCGAAGATTTCCAACCGGGTATTTTGTATACGACCGGCCTGAAGACTTGGCAGCTTCATATCACGAATCCGGGGGCTGTACGACTTGAAGGATGGGTCGGCATACGGATGCAGAGTGAAGAGGCCGGAGTGGATACTCTTTTTGCTTCGTTGGCTTATTGTGAGGCGGGAGAAAACGTGACGGTCAATGTATTGGCTAATTTAGATGGCATGGCGGCTGTCGATTATCAGTTGACTCCGTATTATTGCAATGTGAACGGTATTTATGCCAAACCAACGGTGGCTAACAGTATATCTTTGGGTGAGAGCGTTACGGTGAAGGCTACGCGTAAACCGTTGGTCAGTGTAATGACTCCTTCCGACGGATTTAAGTTGAATCGGCGTGATGGGGGTGTGACAGTGGAAGTGTCTCAACCCTCTTCTAAGATACCGTTTGTAGGACGTATCTATGCCGAAATATTCCGCAAGACGGCTACGGGAGAGGAGACTACCGGTGTGAAAGTCTATTCCGGTCTCTTGGAGTTAACCAAACCATCGGTAACGGATGTAACGCTTTGGGCCTCTGAAACGGTAGATTTGCCTTTAGGCGACGGATATAATATCGTGTTTTATTTTGATGACGGCTATGCTACGGCATTTTCGTCCGGCTCATTGACGGTCGTGGACGAAGGTTCTTCGGTAGAAGAGGTCGAATGGGCTTCAGAAGTCACTTATCGGCGCTCAGAAGCTCAGGTGACACTCTGTGTGCCCCAAGCCGGACAAGTTTCTATCGTCAGCTTGTCGGGTATGGTGGTGCGTAACGCTTCTCTTGCGGCCGGAATCAAAACAGATATTTCCGTGAAAGACTTGCCTTCCGGACTGTATTTTGTTCGGATTGGAACGGGAGGCCGTGTGCAAATAAAAGAAATCGTGATACCTTAACCCATACAATTATTAAGATGTGTAAGAATAGGTTTTTACCATTTTGCGGCCATGCCGCGTGCGTGTTGACTTTGTGGGTGGGACACCCGTATTGTTCCGTAGTGCAGGCTGCAACTCCGGAAATGGCGGGACAAGTTACCCAGACAAGTCGGTATAAAGTGACAGGAACGATTATTGATGACATGGGAGAGCCGCTTCCCGGTGCTTCGGTCCGGATAAAAGGGACCGATACGGGTGCCATATCCGGAATGGATGGCACGTTTGAAATCCCGGTCAATGGCACGGGGAAAGTTACTCTGGTCGTTTCTTATATAGGAATGGAGAGTATAGAACGCCAGGCTGTGCCGGGAAAGAAATTGAATATCCGTATGGCACAAGAAGAGCGTATAATGAACGAGCTTATTGTGACCGGATTCCAGACGATTTCGCGCGAGCGTGCTACCGGTTCGGCCGTAATTGTCAATAGCGAAGACTTAAACCAAGTGCTGGCGCCCGACCTTGTGGCGAAACTGGAAGGTATTGCTCCGGGCCTGAGTACCTATAACAATGAACTGAGCATTCGCGGAGTTTCGTCGTTTGCCGTGGGCACGACTCCGCTTCTCGTGGTTGACGGGCAACCGAGCAGTCTGACCTTGGAAGACTTGAATCCGGAGACGGTGGAAACCATAACGGTGTTGAAGGATGCTGCGGCAACGTCGCTATATGGTGTGCGTGCTTCCAACGGGGTCATTGTCGTGACGACCAAGCAGGCTGAAAACGACAAGTTCAATGTCAATGTGTCGTTAGGTTACTACCTCAAACCTTTGCCGTCGCTCGACTACATGCACTATGCTTCGACGAGCGACATCATTGATTTGGAGCGCGACAACTTGCTGTCCGACCCGGAATATATCAAGAGCCCTACAGCTTATTTCTCAACGATGACGGCCAAATCGAGTCCGGCGTATATGACACAAGTGGACATGCTTTACTACCGTATGGCCATGGGAGAAATCACACAGGAAGAGGTGAATGCGGGACTGGACCGTTTGCGTGGTAACGACTATCGCCGGGAGTACCGCAAAAAGCTGCAACACCTGAATCTGACGCAGGATTACAACGTGACGCTTTCGAAAGGCGGGGGGAAGAACGACCTTTTTTTCTCGGCGCGCTATCAGGAACTCGGACAGTACAACCGGTACGACGAAGCCCGTAACATTTCACTTTATCTGAAGAATACGTTGTCGGTAGCTTCCTGGATGAAACTTACGTTAGGGATGGATACCCGTTTCAACCGAAGTGAGTTTTGTCAGGCTTCCGGAATGGGATATACCAGCGCCATGCCTTATGACCGTCTTTACGACGACGATGGCCAGCCGGTGAATCGTTATATTTATAATCAAGTGCTGGCTGAACAGTTGGCCACGCAGGACGGATATTACGATATGGGGTTCAACGCAGCGGAAGAGTCCAAGCATAACATCAAGAAGACCGACCGCCAATATCTGAAACTGTTCTTGCATACGGATTTCAACATTACCAAGGATTTGGATTTGGAGCTGAAATTCCAGTATGAACGAAACCATGCCGAAACCAATGAGTATGACGAGGAAAATTCCTATATGATGCGTTCCATCCTCAACGAATTTGCATCGCGCAACGATGACGGTACGCTGACTTATCATATTCCACGCGGGGGACATTTGCTCACGGGTAATACGAATGCCAGTTACTATAACTTGCGGGGGCAGTTCAATTACAAAAAAGAATTTGCCGGAAAGCATGATGTTTCTGCTTTGTTGGGAGGAGAAATACGGCAGGACAAGAACCGTTCGGCAAGTAGCGAACGTTACGGCTATGATGACATGCGCCTGACATATTCTATGGTCGATTGGGCCACGCTGTCGAAAGACGGAGTGGAAGGAGGGCTCTATTCCGCTTTGCGGCGCAGAAGTGAGGTCTTGAACGTCTATGAAGAAATGCATCGCTATGTATCAGCTTATTTCAATGCCGGTTATACCTACGACACCCGTTATTCTCTGAACGGGAGCGTGCGTGTGGAACAGGCGGATCTTTTCGGTACGGACCCCAAATATCGTTATCGTCCCTTATGGTCGGTGGGGGCCAGTTGGAATGTGACGAATGAACGTTTTGTCAAAGATGCGGGAATGGATTGGTTGGACATGTTCAAACTGCGCCTGACTTATGGTATTACGGGAAATGTAGACCAGACCTCGTCTCCTTATCTGTTGGCTTACTACCTTACTTCCCTTTATACGAATTCACCCATTACTACGTTGCAGACTCCTCCCAATAGCTCGTTGCGTTGGGAAAAGACCTCTACGCTGAACTTCGGTATGGATTTCATGTTGCTCGGCAGATTGACGGGAAGTTTTGATGTATACCGGCGTTATAGTTCGGATTTGTTGGTCAATAAAAGCATAGACCCTTCGTTGGGATTCGATGGAAAGGCACGTGCCAATAACGGAGAGATGCAGAATAATGGTGTGGAACTCTCTCTTTCTTACGATTGGTTGAAGAAGCGTGATATGTCTTTCACCACTTCTTTCTCGGCAGCTTACAATAAGAATGAAATCAAGAAAGTAGATTATGAACCCACCGATGCATTGGATATGATGCGTGAGCCTACATCCAACTATAAGATGGGAGATACTTATAACTCTCTTTATGCCTATCGTTATGCGGGCTTGACAGCAACCGGTGACCCGTCTGTTTACGATGAAAACGGCAATGTCATTTCCATAGAACAGGTGCGTAATGTGAATGCCGTGGTTTGTGTGGGGCAACTTACTCCGAAATGGAATGGTGCATTGCAGCTCGACTTCCGTTGGAAAGGATTGAATGTGTTTGCCAAAGTCGTTTATTATACCGGCCATGCTCTGCGTGACGATGTGGTAACGCTTTATGATCCATACAATGCTATCGAGGGAGGAGCGATTCACGAAGATATTTCACGCCGCTGGACTCCGGAACATACGGATACCGATATTCCGGCCATGGGACTGCATACCAATGTAGGGGAACGCAACTATCATTGGAAATATGCCGATGTGAATACGGAGAGCGCTTCGTTCATCAAACTGAGGAATATCGGAGTGTCCTACACTTTGCCTCAGGGACTTGTGTCGAAACTGAAAATGAAAGGCATAACAGTGAAGGCTCAGGTGGACAATCTGTGTTATTGGGCTGCCAACAAGCGTGATATTGACCCCGAGGCTTTCAATGCAAATACTGGAACCCGTACGGACGCTATCATGCCGAGCTATGTTTTAGGGCTTAATGTGAAATTCTAAAAAGAACAAATGATGAGGAATATAATAAGAAATTGGACGGCTTGTATCGGCATGGTCGTAACGTTGGCGGCCTGCGACGACTATTTGGATATTACGCCCAAAGGTAAGGCTTTGCTGAAATCTACCGAAGATTATTTGGGATTGATAGAGGACAGGTCGCCCGAATATGATATGATGAATAGCTGGATTTTGGCCGGTGAGGCCAGTTGGTATAAGGCCGAAGAGTTGAAAAGTTATACCAATCCGTTGAACTCGGTAGCCTATTTCTGGGACGAGTCGTACGATCGTGCCGGGGATATGATAGAGAATGCAGCTTACAATGCATGTTATGACCGTATTACGAAATTCAATGTCGTGGTGGACGGTATTGCCTCGTCCGAGGGAAAGGAAGAGGACAAACGGATGGGAGAAGCTCAGGCACGAGTGTTGAGAGCATACAATTACTTTTTCTTGATAAACACTTTTGCCCGCCCTTATGATCCTGCTACGGCCTATCAGACTCACGGTATCATTGTCAGGGAAAAGATGTTCGAGAGTTTGGAAGATGTGGGGATACAGCAGTCGGTAGGCTATACCTATGATTTTATACAGCGCGACATAGAAGCGGCTATACCTGATTTGCCGCATAAGGCTACAAATTCGTTTCGTCCCGACAAGACTTTTGGATACGCTTTCAAAGCCAAGGTACATTTATTCCGACGGGAGTTCGAACAATGTATAGAAGCGTGCGATTCCGCACTTGCGGAGGCCGCCCGGGCCGGGCACGAGTTGTGGGATATGACGGAAGGCTATAACACTTTTGCTCCGATGCTTGTGGCGGCAGGGTACCCCGAAATGGCGATAGACGAACCTCAGTATGCGGGAGTGAACGACTTTGTCGAGAATGTATGGAAAACGAGAATACCTTTTGAGTATGATGCCCCGGAACAACTGTTGTATCAGTTCGGTTCCACTTATACCGATCCTTATCCTATGTACGTGCCCAAGCAAGTGCTGGATCTTTTCCAGAAGGATGCGGATTTGCGCTATCGTTATTGCATCCGTTACAAGGCCGAGCACGAGACGGCTCCGGCGGGTGACAGTAATTTTTCAACGTTGGCTGTCAAGTGGAATCCCGGCGGGATGAGATTGTCCGAAGTCTATCTGATGTTGGCTGAATGTTATGCCCGTAAGGGAAACACGGCAGATCTGTCTAAAGCCATGGGATATATGGAAACATTGCGTGCCTGCCGTATGGTTCCCGGTCGCTATCAGCCTTTTGCGCCGACCGATGCGGAAGAAGCATTACGTTTGGTACGCGAGGAACGTAAACGTGAACTTTTCCTCACTTGTAACGGTTTCTTTGACCTCAGACGTTTTGCTACGGAGTTCAACGAGACGCAGACACGTGTGATTGAAGGGAAAACCTATACTTTGTCTCCTGCGTCTCATTTGCTAACGTATCCGTTCCCATTGAAGGCTATGCAGACGAGTAATTTGATTCAAAATAGTAAATGACGATGGAAAGAAAAAGATTGATAAGCTTAGTCGGCGGTTTATGCCTGACGGTGATAGGGACCGTAGGGGCCAAGGCACAAGAAGTGTATATAACGGTCGAGAATAAAAGTACGGAAGACGTGTTTCTGCAACCGGAAGATACGACGGGGTATCGTAAGGTTCTTCCCGGAACCACCGTAATGAAACCGGTCGTGGACGGTGCTTGTTATTATCGCTTTGTGGATGCCAATTCCAATTTCTACTCTTTATACGTGGAACCGGGAGACACATTGGAATTACTGTATGACGGGAAAAAACTTTCTTGGAGCGGTACGAAAGCCCGGGTACAGACTTTTCTGGACGAACATCGTTATATAGGCCGTGCTCCGGAACCTATAAAAACTTATTCTCAAGAGTGGGTGCATTATAATGAAGAGAAGCTGGGAGAGCTATACGGCCTATTGGACCGCTCCGGTTTGCCTGCAAACTTTGTGGCGGTTCACAAAGAATATCTTCGTTTTGTGTTTCTGAATCTCAGATTGAATGCCCGTACCATGCAAATGTTCGGACATGGAGCCGATGCAGGTCGGGATTATTATGACTTTTTGAGAACGCTTACCTTCGGAGATTCCCTTATTCTTTGCCTGCCCAAATGGTTCTCCGTAATGAAAGACGCTATGGAAGAGATGGAGAAACAAGGCTTTTTGACGGTTTCCGCCACCCATTATCTTCCGATTTATGCGGAGCGCATTACAGACGAGAAGCTACGCTCGAGATTTCTGGTGGAGATGCTGAGATTCACTTTACGTAAGGGATTCTCTGACGATTTCAATGTATATGTAGATGATGTGCGTCCGTTGATTACCGACAGGAAAGCTTTGGACGATTTGGCGGAAATAGAAAAACAGTACCTTACCTTGCGCGAAAAAAACAAAGACTTGCTCAGGGGGATGGAAATGCCGGACTTTACGGCTTATACCCAAGACGGGAAAGCTTATACCTTATCCGACATGAAAGGCAAGGTGGTAGTCATAGATTTTTGGTTCACCGGCTGTATTCCTTGCCGTGCGGAAATGCCTTACTTCGACCGTCTGGCAGAAACATTCAAAGACCGTCCGGTTCAATTCCTATCCGTTTCGTTGGATACCGGCGACCAATTGATGGCACTGTGGAAAAAGATGGTGTCGGAGAAAGACGGGAAATCACCTGTATTGAATTTGAATCTGCCCGGAGGTTTCCGTTCCGATTTTACGGCAAGAATGAACATCCGTTCTGTTCCCCGCGTGGTATTGGTGGATAAGGATGGACGTATCGTGGATGCCTATGCGAAACGACCTTCCGATCCGAAGTTGAAATTACAGTTGGAAAAGTTGATGAAATAACGTTCCCTTCTCTTGTTGAGAGGGAACAGCCACGATGCCCGGCCTAAGCTTACTTGGACCGGGCATCGTGGTTTGTCGGATTATTCTTCCGTTTCCGTGGAGTCTGTGGCTACCACCGTGTCCAGGACTTCATCTTTTGTAATTTGATAACTGCCGTCGGGCGAGATGGTGATGGACAACGGGATGTAGATGTCCGAAGCCGGATAGCTGACACTGGTGGCAAAACGCAGGTTGTTGCCGTCCGCTTTATCGAAGGCCATTCCCTCCAAAATGGCGTGGGATATGAATCCTTTTTCCATATAGCTTCTGAAGTGGTTTTTGGTAAAGACTTTATTGAAGATTTCTTTTCCTTCGCGGTTCACGCGCAGCCGGATATAGTTGTCGGCATAGCGTTCGCCGTCGTCCCCCGTCACTAACGGAAGCGTATCGTTTACCTCCCGTACGATGTCGTACGTATATCGCGTTTGTCCGACTTTGACTTCTGCACTGTAATGATAGTCTTTCATTTCCTGCACGGAATTTGTCGTGTCCGGTTTTTCATATTCACTGTATCCGCTGGTGGTTTGCGGGTTATTTCCGCCGCAACTGTAGCACAGCAATACGGTGCATGCCATACATAGGAATTTGAAATGTGTCTGCATTTTCTTCTTTTTCTCAACAGTTTCACAAAGGAACAAAAAAAAGGTGAGTTGGACAAGCCGGTTTATTATATTTTTAGGTCTTCTTTTGTTGCCTGTTAGTCTATAAATGTCTATCTTTGAAGTCCCCAAGCATTTGCAATGAAAACAACATTTTACTTTGTCATAGTTTTGTGCCTGTCTCTTTTGTCGGCTTGTCGCGGGGAAGAGACGCAAGCAGAAGCCGTCCGGGTCGATACGCTCTCTTTGGTTATGCAGGTAAAGGAGTGTGCCCGTCTTTATACGGCCGAATATGAAGTCCATAAATTAGTGTTGAAGGACGACCCTTTGCGGGTGAAAGGAAATCTTTTTCAGCGGGCGTTCGACGTAAAAGTTCCTATCGGCGAACGCAAGGTCATGATACCTCTCGATGTAACTCTGAAAGCTTATATTGACTTCACGGGCTTCGACGAGAAGAATGTGTTGCGTTCGGGCGACCGTATTGTGGTTACTTTGCCCGACCCACGGGTGGTCGTGACCTCCTCGCGCATCAATCACGATGAGGTGAAGCAATTTGTGTCTTTGACACGTTCGGACTACACTTCTGCGGAGTTGGCCGATTTTACGCGTCAGGGGGAAGACGAGATTCTGGCTTCCGTACCGCAGTTGGGCATTTTGGAGATGGCTCGTGAGAATGCGGCTCACGTGTTGGTGCCGATGTTGACGAGGTTAGGCTATGACGAGCGGAATATAGTGATTTCCTTCCGTAAGGATTTTACGACGGCGGATATGCCGTTGCTGTTGGATCGTGAAGGCCGGACTGAAAAACTGAAATGAAATGGGAAAGTGGTTGAGTGCACTGAAGTGGCTGGTCGTGGCCGTCGTATTGGCTGTCTTTATCGGGCTGCTGATAAAATGGAATCGTAAAGGAGGCATATCGGTGGAGGTCGGTTTTGATGACCGTATCGAGCTGACCTCTCAGGAGATACGCCGTATCGAACAAATCGGACAATGGGAATTTTTGTCGGTTCAGTCTGAAGTCGTGGCCGATACGTTACGCAAAGGGTTCTTTACCGACGACCGCTTGGTGGCTGTGTACACCGGAGTTCCCCGCATCGGGATCGACATGAACCGGGTGACAGGAGAATGGGCGCAGGCGCATGGCGATACCGTGACTCTCCGTTTGCCAGCCGTGCATTTGTTGGACAAGAATTTTATCGACGAAGCCCGTACGAAGGTGTTCTATGAGAGTGGAAAATGGCCGAACGGCGCACGCCGCGATTTGTACGACCGTGCTTACGGGAAGATGTTGCGTCAATGCCTGACGCCGTCGAATATGCGTCGGGCGGAAGCCAATGCACGCAATCAGTTCACGGCCTTGTTCCGTGCTTTGGGTTTCCATACGGTGGAAATCTATTTTATAAGATAACCCAACTTAATACTAATTCACAATAAATGTTATGAACTTAAGTCTTATTAAAATTGTAGGAGTAGCCGTAGGGGTTGCCGGAATGACGGTAGAGACCCGGGCGGCTGAAATGCAGGAGTATGTGGCCGAACGGGACAACACTCAGGTCAGTGTGTGGAAGAGCCATCGGCCCGAAAAACGTTTGTTCACTTCCAAAGCCGTAGAGGAGCAGATACAACGTGCCAAGAAACTGTTGACGAATACAAAATTGGCATGGATGTTTGAGAATTGCTTCCCGAATACGCTGGATACGACCGTCCACTTCGACGGGGTGGACGACACCTTCGTGTACACGGGTGATATCCACGCCATGTGGCTGCGGGATTCCGGTGCGCAAGTGTGGCCCTACGTACAGTTGGCCAATGAGGATCCTGAACTGAAGAAAATGTTGGCCGGAGTGATTCGCCGTCAGTTCAAGTGTATCAATATCGACCCATACGCCAATGCCTTCAATAAGGAGGCGACGGGAAGCTATTGGGCGTCCGACATGACGGATATGAAGCCCGAAGTGTATGAGCGGAAATGGGAAATCGACTCGCTGTGTTATCCCATTAGGTTAGCCTATCAATATTGGAAAGTTACCGGTGATACCAGCATATTTGGCGAAGAATGGATACAAGCCATTACGAATGTACTGCGGACCTTCAAAGAACAGCAACGGAAAGAAGGCAATGGCCCCTACAAATTCCAACGTAAAACAGAGAGAGCTCTTGATACAATGACCAACAACGGATTAGGAAATCCGGTAAAACCCGTCGGACTGATAATCTCTGCGTTCCGTCCCTCCGATGATGCCACGACATTCCAATTTCTCGTTCCCTCAAATTTCTTTGCCGTAACTTCATTGAGAAAATCTGCTGAAATCCTGCGGAAGGTAAATCACAACGAGAAACTGGCGAAAGAATGTTCCGATCTGGCCCAAGAGGTAGAAACCGCCCTGCAAAAGTATGCGGTTTATAATCACCCGAAATACGGTAAAATATATGCCTTCGAAGTCGATGGATTCGGGAACCAACTGCTGATGGACGATGCCAATGTTCCCAGCCTGCTGGCAATGCCCTATTTGGGTGATGTGGACATAAACGATCCTATTTATCAAAACACCCGCAAATTCGTATGGAGCGAAGACAACCCCTATTTCTTCAAAGGTAGCGCCGGTGAAGGCATAGGAGGCCCCCACATCGGTTATGATATGGTATGGCCTATGAGTATTATGATGAAGGCATTTACCAGTCAAAATGATCAAGAAATAAAAGAGTGCATAGAAATGTTGATGAAAACGGATGCCGGAACAGGATTTATGCACGAATCGTTCTATAAGGATGATCCGAGCAAGTTTACCCGTTCCTGGTTCGCCTGGGTCAACACGTTGTTCGGTGAAATGATCTACCGTTTGGTGAATGAAGGCAAAGTCGATATTCTGAACAATTTAGGATAACAGATAAATATCGCTTACGAACAGAACTGATCCGGGCATGGATTACATAAAATCCATGCCCGAACTATATATAAAAACATCCTAATACACCACTCCGCTACTTAAAATCAGAGAATGTTGGGAAATCGGAATAATTTTTCTTTTCTATATTTGTAAAAAATATAAAACAACAGCCTTATGAAAAAGAAATTAGTCGTACTGACCGGTGCCGGGATGAGCGCCGAAAGTGGTATTTCGACTTTCCGTGACTCGGACGGACTATGGGAAAAATATCGGGTGGAAGATGTGGCACCCCCAGAAGGTTTTGCTGCCGATCCGGAACTGGTACTCAACTTTTATAACCAACGACGTCGAGAATTACTGAACACGAAACCTAATGCCGGACATATCGGACTTGCCGACTTGGAACAAGAATTCGACGTCCATATCATTACGCAAAACAT
>ENA-ORNQ01002704-ORNQ01002704.1-human-gut-metagenome-genome-assembly--contig:-NODE-2704-length-11538-cov-5.233040_pt1 | contig 11538 bp, 15 predicted proteins | sample MGYA00242116_ERZ509024 | MGnify/ENA primary metagenome ERZ509024 (study PRJEB26280, sample SAMEA2338697) | human gut metagenome | biome: human gut; feature: human-associated habitat; material: faeces...
CATTAGAATTTAAAATTTATCTATTTTATGAGTCCTTTTTCTTGACGTAGTACCACTTAATGTTTTCTAGGCCACCGACATCTTTTAATACTCCCTTGGCCATTTCAGTATATTTCGCCATAATTAATTTTCCTCCTTAACGAAATCTAATATTTCTCAGAGGTTTGGCCAGCATAACCTGTCACCATCCAGTACATTGTGATATACACTTCTGTATATCTAAAAAATTGATACCTCACTTTCCATTTGAAATAAATACAATGTCTCTCTCTTCTATTTTCACATGTATTTATTTATATAATATTTCTGCATTAAACAGAAATTATTAACTGGTTAATTTTACTAAATGTAGCAATAAATACATCTTTTCATCATCTTCAATTGCATAATCATATTTACGTTCAATATATTCTACGATTTTATTTACACAGTTTAATTGATCTATATACAAGCTTTTCATCACTTGGAACATAGGCTCATATGTTGAAGGATCCTTTTCTAAATACTCTCGATTTACTATTCTTTGAACAAAGAAACGACAATGCGTAATAAATCGATCATAGAATTGATTATCTTCTTTAACTATATCGAATTCATTTTCAACAACAGCTACAATTCCTTCCATAATTGTTGTAATTTCATACATTTGCATCATATTTGAATTCAATTCGGCATTTACTATATGTAAAGTAATAAAATTTGCCTCCGATTCATCAATGTTCATATCCAATCTTGTTCTTAATATATCAATTGCACCTAAAGCTACTTTATATTCATCTTTATATAAAGATTTTATATTCAATAAAGCAGCTGAATCAAAATCAATTCCCTGCCGTAAACGATCAATCATATTTACAATGTGATCTGTCAACGTTACATAAATAGAATCATCAATTTCTTTATTGCTTGTTTTCTTAATGTAGTTGATCACATCATCACAAATTAATATTTCTTCCATTGAAACATCTTGAATTAATTCCTGAAATTTATGGTTAACTTCTTTTTTTAATTCAAATTTCTTTTCAATTTTTTCTGTATTAATTAAATCACCTTTATTCAATCCAAAAGCTAATCCTTTACCAACTAATATAATTTCTTCTCCAGATGCATTTTCACTCAAAACAACGTTATTGTTATAAACTCTTTTTGCAATTTGTTTCATTTGAATAACACCTCCTATTTTTTATATTGTAAATAAATTATCTCCTGAATTAACTTTTCCATATGTACCATTCACAGTGATATCACTACCAATACAAATTACTGGTACAACAGTATCGCAGCCTTTTAATTTAATATAAGTCCAATCAACAACTGTTAATAAATCACCATGTTTAACAGCATCTCCAACTTTTACTTTTGTTTTAAAAGGTTTTCCCTTCAAATTAACTGTTTCAATTCCAATATGAATTAAAATATCTTTACCATCATTTGTTTTTAATCCAATGGCATGTTGCGTATCATATACCATAGTTACAACTCCATCCACTGGTGAATATATATTTTTGTCTGAAGGAATTATAGCTACACCATCGCCCAACATTCTTTGTGAAAACATTTCATCCGAAACGTCTTCAATATTTATCAATTTCCCTTTTAATGGGCTATATACTTGTTCTCCCATACAAACCTCCTATTAAAAAAGTCTATCCACAACAATGTACAAAAGCCTCATCGTTGTAAATAGACTATGCTTATCCCTTAGAAATAATAACATCTCTATCAATACATTGACATTATGTCATCATATGTAAGCGATGTCAATAAAAAAATCAAACTTTTTTCTTATACGCAAAAAAAGCAGAGTGCCTTAAGCACTCTGTGCAAAGTTAAGAAATTTGAAATCCAACTATGGAAATAGGCTATATGTTGGAGGTTTTAGTTAGATCTCTCTTTTCTCAACTAGAATCATTCATCTAAATATAAATATAAACCTTTTATACCTAGATGAATGACAAGGCATTAAGCCTTATCAACGAGCCATTATGCTAATAATACGTTCACCAGCATCACATGCGATAACGACAACTGATTTAGCCTTCTTAAGCTTGAATATATACTTTTGAGGATTTTGTCTCACATCATTAAATCCTCGTAAAGCAAAATTCTTAACAACCATTACCTTGTTCATAGTATTACGCCTCCTCATTAAATACTACATTGTAGTTTTCGTAACCCTTAAGTGAATGAATATAATCAGTAATAACTACCTTAGCATGTTCAGCAGTCTTCTCATACAAACCACCTTCGATTGCTGCTTCTCTAGCATGTTCAATCATTTCGAGTTTCTTAGCATGAATATCATCCACTCCAATATTAGCTGTGATTTTTTCATCATCCCAATACTTTGTAAATGATTTTTCATCAACCTTCGGTTCATAAACTGTAGCCTTAGGCAATGTCACCGTAATAGTCTGAGTTAATTCATTACCACCATCATCCTTGATATCTTTCAAATCATACCCAGCTTCAACTGAAATGTTATATGTAAAGACACAATTACTTGTTGTAAGAGGATTATCAAATTTAACTTTTCCAACCTCTATCGGTTTATGAATAACTCCAACCTCAGTACGTGTAGCTTCTTGGAACGAAATCTTTTCAATATCCTGATAACTCACAACAGTTTTTTGAATTGTGCCATCTTTCTCTGATCCTTTAAAATATCCACTAAACCAAACACCAAATGCAACTGCCATAACACAAACTAGAACTAAAGCTCCCTGCAATCTCTTGCTACCCTTTACTTTTCTAAACCCTTTAGAAACACCATTTTTAATTCCTTTTAAAATACTAATCAATGCTTTCATATTCTTTTTCTCCTTTTGTATTTCGAGTCTGTTTTCTAACAACAGACTTTAAGATTGATCTGTTACTCACATGCATCTCATCTGCTAACTTTCGATTTCTTTCAATCTTCTCTATCAAACGAATCATTCTTAATCGATTATCAACACTCATCATAAGTAACACCAATCTTTCTATTTCTTACTTGCTTCTTGATATCTTTAAGCATCTATATCATAATTTTGTTAGAGCATTTTCTACAGACAAAAGAATGCGTAAAAAAATATACTTTTTCGCACTTTTTGCGAAAACAAGAAATGAGGGCATAATAATGAGTGAACAAACAAAAAAGGAGTTTCAAACTCCCTATGAAGAATATAGAATAAAGGCTGGATACACCCGAGAAAGTGCTAGTGAAGAACTAAATGGTATTTCCCCAGACAAAATATATAGAATTGAAAAAGGCAAACAAACCGCTGAACCAGACATTGTTCTACAACTAGCCGATTTATATCATGCTCCAGAACTATGTAACTATCACTGTACACACAAATGTGAAATTGGACAAAAATACATTCCACAAGTAGACGTACAAGATCTTCCAAGCATTGTATTAAGTACCGTTGCAACACTCAATGAAATCCAACCATTAGTAAATCGATTAATTCAAATCACAATGGACGGAAAAATATCCGATGACGAAATCCCAGACTTTGCACTAATTAGTACAAGACTCGATGAAATCTCAACCGCATCTGACGTACTAAGACTATGGATCGAGAAAACAATCCAAGTAAACAAACTAAATGGATCATTATTCTATGAAGAAGTAAATAAGTTAAAAAAATAAATTTTCCACACAAAATGGCAGACTAATTTTATAATGAAATATGTATACAAATAGATGACTTCATGTTAGACTAATTATGTTGATTAACTCACTAATCAACATCTCCGAGAGTTGGCGCCATTTCACATTTATTTAAGCCAACTCTATTTTTTATCTAAATCAAAAGAGACTGTATTTTAACACAGCCTCTTTCTTGTTTATTCTTTTAAGAAAATAATCAATGAAATTATGATTGCCAAGCCTCCTAAACCTTTATTGAATGTGAGTGCTTCATTCAACCATGAGATGGAGGTTATTGGTTCTAATAAACATATGAAGCTAGCTCTTGTACTTCCAAATAATAGTACGCCTTTTTTGTAGTAAAACGGTTGCTAAAAAGGATGAGGATAAAGCGAGTACTAATAATAGGCCATAGACAATCGTATCCATTTTAAATACAACATCTTGCATAAACGGATTCATTGTAAAAATTTCTATTGTTGTAAATAGTGCTAAATAGGAGGATAGCTTTAAAGCGTTCATTTTCACTAATCCCGTCTTATCCATTTTAACCAAGTAAAAAGTATACGTTAATCCGGATGCGATAGCTAAAAAGTATCCAAATAAACTACCACATCAAAACAGATCGTTTAATTTATTTCATTGAATTTATTGGTCGCACTCAAGACAATCACATTGTGGAATACACAAAAAGCTTTATGGATACAAGTAAAATTAGATTTGAATACACTTTATCTAAAGACTAGAGAAAAAAAACAGAGGTTGTAGATCGCTACAACCTCATTTTCATTATGTTTTATTTAAAATATGAAATTTTAAAGCCTTCTTCCAAATACTCCACATCAAGATCAGGAAGCTTATCATTGAAATAATTCACCATGTTTTTTAAACCACCAATTTCACAACCCGCATGATTTACGACAATCATAGGCAAATCATTATCAATCGCATATTGAGCATCTTTGTAGTTTGTGATTCCATCATCCGCCACAATAACTACGTCTGGATTGAACTCTAACATTTCAAAGATATCCGTTCCAGCACCAGTACCCATAGCTAAATGAGATACTTGTTTATTTATATCCCCAAAGACATAAACTCCCTCTTCACCATCTTCTTTTAATACATTAGCCACATGCGTTGCTAATTCTGAAACAGTTTGTTTAGGAATATTTGCAGATTGATAATAAGAATTGATTACTCTATTTCTAAAATCAAAACCAAGCTTTTTAGCCCATACATCACTCACACCATATTCAGGAATAGAATCCCAAACATCATGACAACGATACACACAAATATTACCCTTACTTAATAAATCTTTCTTGTATTCAATAGACTCTACTAATTTAGTTTCCAAATGCGTTCCTGTTGTATAGAAAATATTCTCATGAGAAATAATAAAGTTAATCCCCTTTTCCAATGCCTGTTCAATCACCTTATTTGTAGCCACCCAACAAACACCAATCTTCTTTACTTCTTGATCATCATCACCAAATAAAACACGATCCCTTGTACAACGATTCCAACGAACCCAAGTACCCTCATTCTTTAAGCATTCAATTACATCTTTAATCTTCATAACCATAAAACCCCTCGATAATCTTCTTAATCTCAACCAACTCATGATTGAAATCATCAAATTCATCCACTAAGACCCTTACTTCTTCACAATCTAGTACTACATCACTACTATTTTAGCTTATTCAATACACATTCCAACAATTCATAATCCTCATCTGTCATCTACCTTAAGCGTAATAAAAGCCGTCACATTATGCAACGGCAAGTCTTCTATGAAACTTATATATATGAATAGCTAATAAGATTATTAATACGATCGACACTGTTCTATGAAGAAGTAATATTATTGGATGTTCAACCATAATCAATCCTAGTGTTCCTAAAACAAAGAATAATATAGTTAATACAATAATAAGAATATACTTCAAATCCAATCTTTTTCTATACAGGAACACTTGAATCAAAGCCAATACTAAGAATAATGTAGAAGCCAATTTATGAACTATGATTCCAGTAATTGGAACCATAATAGTCAAAACAAAGCTAATAGCGAGTAAATAATTCAAAACCCTTCTCATACTGTCTTTACTCCAAACGTAAAATAAACCATATGAAAAATCCAAACAATCAATAAAACAATATTACCAACGACAATGCCCTTCAATCCCATCATGATAAATCCAATGCTCGTCAATAAAGTTACTGAACACATAATACGAACCTTTGCTTGTTTCGTCATACCATTCTTCATATTGTTATCTTCATACAACTTCGTATTCTTAAACCAACCATCCAATTTTTCACTTGATTTTGCAAAACAAAAAGCTGCAAGCAACACAAAAGGAACCGTTGGAAGAATCGGTAATATGACACCAATAATTCCTAACCCTAATGATATGCATCCAATCATGATATATAGAATCTTTCTCATTATGCCTCTATATATAACTCATATTTTATAAGAGAAGTCATCTCTTGTTAGATTCGACTAACTTTTGATTATTCTACTGAATTTATGACTTGTTGTCAATCAGTTTGCATAATCCCCTATTTATAGCTATAATACAAATACAGAAAGACTACTGGATACAGTGGTCACTCTGAAATCATTCTAATGCGAAGGCACTAGTTTAACTTCTTTGCGTGAAAGGTGGACTAGTGTCTTTTGCATTTTTCTATAATCATCAACGTAAGTCGTAGTATTTGAACTATGACCATTAAAGTCATGGCAACGTCAATATAAAGATAAATGTACATATGACAACCTCCTACAATAATCGGAATCGAGCCGAGAACGCAAGCTAAATTACTTTTAATTTCAGAGGTACCACCCTACTGTACACAGTAGCCAATTCCAATTATAAAACTTCAATGTGAAAACATTATTAATTCCAATAAATTTGTTACGATTGTTTCTATTTCATCTAAAACGACTAATTTTCATTGATTTAGATAGAGTTAGCATTGACATTTAAATATATCGATTATTTAATATACATACAGAAAGACTACTGGATATAGTGGTCACTCTGAATTAAAACATGTCAAAAGACACTAGTAATCCATTGTGGGAACGGGAACTAGTGTCTTTTACATTTTTCTATAATCAATAATGTGATTTTTAGTATTTCTACTATAGCCAATAAACACATGGCAACATCAATGTATAGATAAATATACATACAACACGTCCTCCTGCAAAAAAATTGAAGGATCTGTCGAGAACACAAGCAGATATCATTTTTAATTCCAAGGGTAGCCGTTACTACATCCAGTAGCCAATTCCTATTATAAAGGTTCAATGTGAAAACATTATTAATTCCAATAAATTTGTTGTGATTGTTCCTATTCCATCTAAAACGACTAATTTTCAACAAAATAAAAGAACGTCGTGCAGGCGTTCTCTTGAAGAAATTCTAAAACAATAATTGCAATCCCATCACGATGACCCACATATAAGTACAAGTCTTAGAAATCATCAATAAACCAATCTTTGGTTTTGTCTTAGGCCACAATGTAACAAGGATGTAGCAGCCAAAAGAAATAAGGATGGCTGCAACCATACGGTTCATATGTAAATCGTACATATTTCCTGAAATGGCATAAAGAGGAATCACACCAATTCCAGTTACGGCAAACACGACATTACGAATCACAGACAACTTTCTGTTTCCTTCTTCTGAAGTCCAGTTATTTTGTGGCAAGAAACAAACAACGATACGAATAATTGTTGAAATCCTAATCATAGCCTCGACCCAAAGTGGAGCTTGAAATGTTGGAAATGCTAATTTCCAGATAAACAATAATATAATATAGAACACTGTCATTGTGATTGAAGATACCTGCAATCCAATTCCAAGCTGCCTTTTAATTTTATCGTTTGTTCCATATATTGCTCTTTTAATACGAGGAACCAAGCGGAGTGCGTCTCCACCACACAACGTTAATGTTAATACACCATATAATACGAACAATGGATTTCCTTTCGAATATACAAAACATAAGATTCCAGTAATTAAGTCAAAAATCAAGTAACAAGCATCAAAAATGGTTTCCATTAAATCAGGCATTTTTTTCTTTTGAAATCATCCTTTCTGCATTGTCATACACCTTTTGAAATACACTCATAAACACTTTGATTTCTTCTTCACTAAGACCTTCAAACATATCTTGCGTAAACTCCTTTTGCGCCCATATTCCATCTTCAATTCCTTCATTAGTCAATTGTAGTAAATGAATAGTTAGATGCTTTTTATTGTCTTTGTCGTTTCTTTTCTCAATAAAACCACGACCTTCTGATACTTTAAGTGAAGTCGAAACATGAGACTTTGTAGACTTACGAATACGAACAATGTCCGCAGCTGTATTATACGCAGGATTGTTGTAAATAAACATTAATATATCATTCTCCAACTGTCTTAACTGATATTTTTCGCAAACACCAGAAACCTTCATCTCATAATATCTCGTTATCGTTTTATGTCCATCCCAAAAATGCATATGCACCCTCCTCATCGTTCTATTAAGAATGTTTTCGTTCTATAGCTACTCTATGGGTTTGTCAACAACTTTTTATTGACACTTTTTACGTAAAAATACTATGCTAACTATAAGGGAAGGGATCCAAATATGCATACACAAAAATCCAACTTTCAAACAATGAAATATTTCTTTTACATCTTAATGATTGCGATTTTAGGATGGTTTTGTTTCATGCAATTATTTGGTGCTAACGAACAAAACTATAACAACTCATCCAAATCCATAATCTATTCCGGTTCCTTTTACTGGAATAAAGAGGATGGTACGAAACAAAAAATAAAGGTTCCCGGAACCTATGAAGTAAAACCAGGCCATACCATGGTCCTGACAACAACCTTACCTAAAGACTATGATGAAACGTCTTTTGCGATTCGATCTTCTTTGCAGGACATTCAGTTCTACATAGGAGATTCATTACGCGCACAATATTCCACAAAAGATAAAAGAATGGCTGGTAAAAATTCAGCGAGTCGCTACATCTTTTGTCCTACAACCCATAAAGATGCAGGAAAAACATTACGCATTGAACTGACAACCTACACTTCAAATTATTCTGGCATTGTCAATGAGGTGTATTGTGGTAATAAAGCCGAAATTTGGCAAAATATATACAATACTCATGGAATATCCACATTTATTGCCTTCTTTATCTTATTTACCGGCATCACATCCATCCTGTTTGGCATAGCCCTAAAACATGTCTACCATACAACATTCGACATGGAATACTTTGGATGGTGTATGGTCATGGGCTCTGTCTGGATGCTTGGAGAATCCAAAATCCGACAACTCCTAGTTCCTAACGCATCCGCTTTAGCTGCTTTATGTTTTTTGATGATCATGCTGAGTCCATTACCCATCTTGTTCTATGCGGACAACATGCAAAATGGCAAGCACCAAAAACTCTATCAAAATATTGGTTATGTAGTCATTTTAAACTTTATTGTTTCTTCCTTTCTCTATCTTACAAAAGTCAAAGACTTCATTGAAACATTGCCCGTTGCACAATTACTACTCGTCTTTGTGTTTACCCTAATATTCATTCATTTGATGCAATACATACGCAAAAATAAACAAATAAAATCCGACTACCTTCTATTGATTGGACTCTTTCTAGTCCTAGTCTGTGTTGCCATTGAATCTGTATCTGTTTATTTTGTTGCAACTATTTCAGGTATCTTTATTGGCATAGGCATGATTATATTGCTCTTCACTAACATTATTCGTACCATCCAAAAAATTCATATCATAGAAGAAAATCGTCATCAAACGGAGTTGGAAATTGAAAAGAAAGAAAACAAAAAAATAACACTTCAAATGATGGAATCCCTTTCTACTACCATCGAAGCCAAAGATGAATATACGCGTGGACACTCAAGGCGTGTAGCCCAATATGCAGCCTTGATTGCCAAAAATATGGGTTGGACAAATGAAGAGATTCAAAACCTTAAAAACTGTGCTTATCTACACGATATTGGAAAGATTGGTATTCCAGACCAAATCTTAAATAAGCCTGGCAAATTAACAAATGAAGAATTTAATTTAATCAAACAACACACTACAATTGGATAAGACATCTTAAAAGATATAACGATCATTCCGCATATCGATGAAGTCACAAGAAGTCACCATGAAAATTATGATGGTACTGGCTATCCAGATGGACTTAAAGGAAATGAAATTCCAATACAAGCACGTATAATTGCGTTAGCCGACAGTTACGATGCCATGAATTCAAGAAGAATCTATCGTAACGCATTAAGTCATGAACGAATTTATCAAGAAATCCAAATGAATGCGGGTACGCAATTTGATCCTGAAATCACAAAAGTCTTCTTGAAATTAATGGACAACGGATCTTTATTTCACTTAGAACACGAAATACTTCCATCCCAAGAAGACACAATCAATAAGTTTATTTCCGATGTTGTGACAACCATGCAAGATCAGGAAGAAACAAAAAACATCGATTATCTTACAGGTCTTCCTGTTCGTAATGTAGGACAAAAACGCATTGCGAGCGCTATGCAAAAGACAAATGGATGTCTGATCTTCTTGGATATGGATAATCTTAAAAAAATCAATGATGTCTATGGACATAAAGCTGGAGATAGAGCCCTAAAAAGCCTGGGAAAACTATTGTTAGACATTTCAATACCTAAGATCGCATGTCGTATGGGAGGGGATGAATTCCTTCTGTTCTTACCACAAGTGAATACAGAACAAGCCGAAAATACAGTTTCAAATGTGATTGAACAATTCAAAGAAATCATTCAAGACGATAGTGAAATCCATTTTGCAGCCCTTTCTGCAGGCATGCTCATGTGCACTCGAAACGACACGTTTGCGGATGCCTATGCAAAAGCCGACAAAGCCTTGTATTATGTGAAACAAAATGGTAAGAACAACTATTCTTGGTACAACCAAATCCATTATGGAAACACAGCCAACACAAGCTTAGATTTGAAACAAATCGCAAACTCCCTACAAAAAAGTGGAAGCTATTCAGGCGCATTACACCTAGAATATCGCGATTTCACAAGACAATATGAATACATACACCAATTGATGACACGAAACCAATGGAACTGTTATCTAGTCATGGTTACTATGGAAACTGTACAAGATACACTTCCATATATTGAAGAAATCGAAGAAGCCCTTGACCATATGGGTGAAGCTATTCAAGACAACATTCGAAAGGTGGATGTATGTACACGTTATAGTGCTATGCAATATTTGATTATTCTATCTCATCCTGCAGAAACACAAATTCCAAACATCATGTCACGCATTTTTATGGAATACTACAAGCTTCAGGATAGTCAGCACTTCACGCCTAGCTATGAATATATTTCTATGAAGAAATAATGGAGATCGACAATTTAGTCAATCTCCTTTTAGTTTGACAACTATCACCAACATTCTGAACCTCATCTAAAAACAAGTATGGTTTTCCTTTCAAACCAGAAAATTCAATGCCAACTCTAACAGACGCTCATCTTCGAAGTTCACATATATGATTTGCAGCAATGGAATTCCATCATTCATTAATTTATGAATCTTTTGATACATCATATACGATTTACCCGTTCTTCAACCCCCACAAAACAATAATTCACATTATCTTCTAAATCATAATTTCTAGAAATAATAGGATTATATAGATACATCCCTTTTGATCTACTATTAGCTGTTTTAAAATATCTCGATTCATAGTAAGCGCCAAATAAAATGATGTAGTTAAATAAATAAAAGAATCAGTTGAACATTGCTAAATGATGTTAGCTGATTCTTTTATTTACAGTTCTTTTGTACGAACTCGCTCCATGGCA
>ENA-ORNQ01002711-ORNQ01002711.1-human-gut-metagenome-genome-assembly--contig:-NODE-2711-length-11478-cov-4.735884_pt1 | contig 11478 bp, 10 predicted proteins | sample MGYA00242116_ERZ509024 | MGnify/ENA primary metagenome ERZ509024 (study PRJEB26280, sample SAMEA2338697) | human gut metagenome | biome: human gut; feature: human-associated habitat; material: faeces...
CCGGGTACACCCTTGAAAAATATGAGAGAATTTACAGACAGGCTTTTTATGATGCCGCAAAAAAGGCTGATCCTAACTGGGAAATTGGTAAGCCAATCAAAGCTGGAGCACTTGATGATGTTACAAGAGAGACTGCAGAGACAGGAAAATCCCCTGCACAGGCAACACTTGATACTAAAATCTAAAGCGTATAAACTATTCTTTTTGAGAAACAAAGGTAATCAGCTATATTGAATTAACAGATGGTATAAAAGTAATGGAAGGCTCTCTTATGAAAATAGAAGCAATTTCATAAAATCTTACTTACACACTTGACAATATCCCTCTGAGGAAACAGATGAAAAAGATATTACAGAGAATCGGACTGCTGGCAGCGACAGTGCTGCTGCTTGCAGCTGCAGGTCTGGTGACATTCGGAGGAATTCTCCGCAGACATAGTAAAATTCATCTTTAAAGGGAAAATTCACATAAAAATTGTGTAAAAAGTAGATATATTTTTAAATTGACGAGCACATGGCTGTTGGATATACTATAACTGTATCACGTTTTAAACGACGTGATACGGAAAGCAGGATCCGACAGCCATGAGCAGTTTACAAAAGAAAGAAACATTATTAATCGTTGATGATTCAAAATTTCAAAGAGTAGTGATCAGACAGTCTCTCGGGGAGTATTTTAACTTCGCAGAGGCTGTTTCCGGTGAAGAATGTCTTACGATCATGGAGAAGGAAAGCGATGCCATTGATCTGGTGCTGCTGGATCTGGTCATGCCGGGGATCGATGGCTTCGAGGTATTGCGCCGCAGACAGAATATGGAGGGCTTCAAGGACACGCCGGTTATCGTTCTGACGAATACGGAATCGGTGTCTTCCCAGTCGGAAGCATTTGCACTGGGGGCGGATGAATTCATTATCAAACCGGTAGATGCCCGGATCGCGCTTACCCGCATCAATAATACATTGGGTGTAAAACGCAGACTGCAGAATAGCAGAGATGAGCAGAAGGCCTGGAAGACAAAGTCGCAGATTGACGAGATGACCAGTCTGTTCAACAAGATGACAGTAGAGAAGCTGATCACGAAGACTCTGACAGAACATGAGGATGGTCTGCATGCTCTTATGGTGATAGATATCGATAATTTCAAATCCATAAATGATGTATACGGTCATACTATGGGAGACCATGTGATCAGCGTCATTGCAGGAGTCATTTCTTCACAGTTCCGCAGCACAGATTATGTGGGACGTATGGGTGGAGATGAGTTCGCAGTATTGATGGGAGACATTCCGTCCAAAGAGATCGCACTGATCAAGGCAGAGAATCTGGTCAACCTCGTAAAATATAAAGAGAACTTATCCATACCGGAAAATATATCCATCAGTGTGGGAATAGCATTTTCCGATCCAGAGGATCATTGCTACTATGATCTTGCGGCAAAAGCAGATCAGGCATTGTATGTATCCAAGAAGTCGGGAAAAGGACGCTACAGCGTGTTCGGTGAGGAAAATCAGACCCCTGATCAGAAATTACAGGCTTTTGTGTGGTCATCCTCCCGTAATGTTACCAGCATGCTGGAGTTTGCACTGCCGGAGTTTGTTCATCTGAAGAAAGTAATCTCGGTGGAAGAGATCAGAGAGAACATGGGAGAGAAGACCGGCGAAGACATTCTGGGCCTGTTCGTGGATGTATCAGAAGAAGAGGACGGAGGACAGGCACGCTGGCAGGAGCTTGGAGGATTACAGAGAGAACATGCGCTTTCCATGATCGCCATCTGCAAGGAAGGGAATCTTGCACAGATGAAATGTGCGTTGGAGACGGAAGGGATCCAGGATCTGCTGCTGGCCCCACTGGAGGCAAATGTACTGAAGCGGCGGTTGAAGATTTGGACGCAAAAATAGAAACAGAGGATGTGATCATATGGATTTATTTGAATATATGCGAAGTACCAATATGGAAAAAGAGGCTCCTCTGGCGGCGAGAATGCGTCCCCGGACACTGGATGAGGTCGTAGGGCAGGAACACATCATCGGTAAGGATAAGCTGTTGTACCGCGCCATCAAAGCAGACAAGATCAGCTCCATTATTTTCTACGGACCGCCCGGCACCGGCAAGACGACGTTGGCGAAGGTCATTGCCAATACCACCAGTGCGGAATTCCGGCAGATCAATGCAACGGTAGCCGGTAAAAAGGACATGGAAGAAGTGGTGGAAAAGGCTAAGGAACTGCAGGGAATGTACGGAAAACGTACGATCCTGTTTATCGATGAGATCCACCGTTTTAATAAAGGACAGCAGGATTACTTGCTCCCATATGTGGAGGACGGTACGATCATCCTCATTGGTGCAACCACAGAGAATCCTTATTTTGAAGTGAACGGAGCTCTGATCTCCCGCTCGGTGATCTTTGAATTAAAGCCGATTCCAAAGGAAGCAATCAAAGAACTGTTAAAAAAAGCGGTCTACGATACGGACCGCGGAATGGGTGCCTATAACGGAACCATAGATGAAGATGCGTTAGATTTTCTGGCGGATATCTCCGGTGGAGATGCCAGACACGCGCTGAATGCCATTGAACTGGGAATTATGACTACTGAACCTTCCGCTGACGGGAAGATTCACATTACTTTGGATGTGGCACAACAGTGTATTCAGAAGAGAGCAGCACGATATGATAAAAATGGTGACAATCATTACGATACCATTTCCGCATTTATCAAAAGTATGCGGGGGTCTGACCCGGACGCGGCGGTATATTACCTGGCGAGAATGTTGAATGCAGGAGAGAGCGTGACTTTTATCGCAAGACGTATCATGATCTGTGCTTCGGAGGATGTGGGAAATGCAGATCCACAGGCACTGGTGGTAGCGGTAAATGCATCTCTGGCGGTGGAACGGGTAGGTATGCCGGAGGCACAGATCATTTTGGCTCAGGCAGTAACCTATGTTGCCACAGCGCCTAAGAGCAACCGCAGCTATGAAGCGGTATCTCAGGCAATGCAGGAGGTACATGCCACCGGAGATCTGCCGATTCCGACACACTTGCAGGATGCACATTATAAAGGAGCAGCAAAATTGGGACACGGCACAGGATATAAATATGCACATGATTATCCGAATGATTATGTGGAACAGCAGTATCTGCCGTATGAACTGAGTGGCAGGGAGTTCTATCAGCCCTCGGGTAACGGTTATGAGGTGAAGATCAGAGAGCATATGGCGAGAATCAAAAAAGAAGCCGCAGAGGCTTCTTCTAAAAACAAAGAATCATAAAATCAGGTACCTGATTGCGGGATTAGAACAACTCCGTAATCAGGTATTTGTATATTTCCTGATTTTTTTTCTGCCAGTTGTCGCAGATAGCAGCCGCAGTTTCTTCCACGGGAACGGATAAGGTGATGTCCACCAGATTGATACCGCGGTCTTTTGCTACCAGATGAGCCTCGTATTCACCGGAGGTGGATTTATAATAATCCCCCAGCACAGAGACTTCGTTGCGCAAGGTGAACTCGTTTTCCTGAAAATAGCTGTCAATTTCCTGCTTGATGGTATCACCGATGCGGTTCTCGAAGAAATTCAGAGTTTCCTTGCCCTCGGCAGTGATGGACAGGTGGGTCCGGTTGCGGATTGACTGGGTGGCGATCATTCCGGCATCCGTCAATTCGTTGATCACCTGCTGCAGCGTCAGGAAGTTGGTATATTCTTTTCCTAAAATGAAATCGCTGACCTGCGCGGCCGTGAGAGGGAAGGTGACACGATTCAGCATATAGAGCACAATGAGTTTATATAGGGTAAGCGGATCTTGTAACATAATGTCATAACAGCCTTTCTTATACAATCTTGTATTACGATCTTATATTTGATACAGGTCACCCTGACGGATGCCCTGTTTTTTCATGCGATGATGCAAAGCATTTAACACCCCACGTTTATCCAGGCTCCATTTCGGAGCGATCAGCAGATCCTTCGGACCATCACCGGTGACACGGTGGATCACAATCTCCGGTGACAGATGAGCCAGACAGGAGATGACCAGATCCAGGTAGGCATCCAATGTCAGAACCTCAAATTTCCCGGCAACATAATCTTCGGCCAGGTCCGTGTCTGCCAGAACATGAAGTAATTGCAGCTTGATGCCGAACGGAGAGATCCGGTTCAGATAATTTATGGTCTGAAGAACCTGTGTATCAGACTCCCCGGGAAGCCCCAAAATCGTGTGAACAATGATGGGAATCTGTAGCGTCCTCAGATCAGCACAGGCTTTTTCGAAGCAGGATAAAGGGTAGCCTCTGCGGATATAGGAAGCGGTCTCTTCATGAATGGTCTGAAGACCAAGCTCGACCCAGAGAAATTTATCACGGTATTCTTCCTTCAGGCGAGAGAGCAGTGCCAGTACCTCCGGTCCCAGGCAGTCCGGTCTCGTGGCGATGGAGATACCGCAGATGTCCGGATGATCCAGGGCAGAACGATAGACCTCTTCCAAATACGGGAGAGGTGCGTAAGTATTGGTATATGCCTGAAAATAAGCGATCAGATCCTGTCCGATGGATTTATTGCCGAAATTGGAAATGCCTTCCGCAATCTGTTCTTCCATCGATTTGCCGAGGATGTCTACGGCAAAATCGCCGCTGCCGCCGCGACTACAGAAGATACAGCCCCGAGTGTCCAGGGTGCCGTCCCGATTGGGACAGGACATCCGGGCATTCAGGGCTATTTTATAACATTTATGGTGAAACGTATTTTTACAATAGGAATCCAGAGAGTAGTAGGGTTTACCGTGCCAGTCTCTTGCTATGTCTGTCCGTTGCATCAGTGAATATGACTTTTCACAGCGTCAGCCACAACTTCGGCTACCTGAGGATCGAAAGCTTCCGGCATAATATTGTCGTCAGACAGCTTGTCTGCGGGAACCAGGCCTGCAATGGCTTCTGCGGCTGCCAGCTTCATTTCCTCGGTGATCTGGGTAGCGCGACCTTCCAGAGCACCCTTGAAAATACCGGGGAATGCCACCACGTTGTTCACCTGATTGGGGAAATCACTGCGTCCGGTTCCTACGACACGGGCACCTGCGGCTTTAGCTACATCCGGCATGATCTCGGGCACGGGATTGGCCATGGCGAACAGGATGGAATCGCGGTTCATGGAAGCTACCATTTCCGGTGTGACAATGTTGGGAGCGGATACACCGATGAAAATATCAGCACCCTTCAGAGCATCTGCCAGAGATCCGGTCTCGTTGTTTAAATTGGTTACTTCTGTCATTTTTTTCTGCATCCAGTTTAAACCTTCGGTGTCTTTGGATACGATACCTACTTTATCGCACATGATAATATTGGGGAATCCATAGGTCAGAAGCAGCTTCGTAATAGCTACACCGGCGCTGCCGGCACCGTTTACCACGACACGGCAGTCTTCTTTTTTCTTGCCAACTACCTTCAGGGCATTGATCACACCGGCGAGAACAACGATAGCGGTACCGTGCTGATCGTCATGAAATACCGGAATATCCAGAATCTCCTTCAGACGTTCCTCAATCTCAAAGCAGCGGGGAGCGCTGATGTCTTCCAAATTGATGCCGCCGAAGCCGGGTGCCAGATAAGTTACGGCTTTGATGATCTCCTCAGTGTCCTGGGTATCCAGACAGATGGGAACTGCATTGACATTGCCGAATTCCTTGAAGAGGACTGCCTTGCCTTCCATAACGGGCATTGCCGCATAGGGACCGATATTACCGAGACCGAGAACCGCACTTCCGTCGGAGACGACAGCAACGGTGTTGGCTTTCATGGTATATTTGTAAGCGGCTTCTTTGTCCTTTGCAATTACTTTGCAGGGTTCCGCAACACCGGGAGTATAAGCGATCGCAAGATCTTCACGGGTCTTGACGGGAGTCTTGGAGACGGTTTCCAGTTTGCCGTTCCATTTTTCGTGCATCAGTAATGCTTTTTCGTTGGTTGTCATGACAATACCTCTCTTAATTGTATTAATAGTTGATCTGTCATACAGATTTCTGTGTTTGACAGCTATTAGTAATGATATAATAGAATCGATGTCTTAGCAAGGATTTGTAAAAAAATAATTTTGGGACTTCCTATTTGAAAAAAAATATATTATAATAGACGCAGATGTTGTTTTTATATCTTTTTAATTCATCACACATCATAGGTAGATCAAGATGTAAATCCCCTTAGTTAACAGTTTTATGGACGATAATAAGGAATAGAGGAGGAGTTTATGAGAGAAAAATATGAATCATTGCCGTTAGTTCAGTTAAAAGAACTGGCAAAAGTACGCGGTCTGAAGGGTACTTCTACGATGAAAAAGGCAGAACTGGTAGAAGCTATGCTGGCGGAGGATGAGCGGCTGAAAAAAGAGGAAGAGGCTAAAGCAGCAGAGCAGAAGCAGGAGTCTGCGACAGAGACCGTCAGAAGCGAAGAACCGCAAAAGCAGGAGAGATCGGAACGTCCTGTCAGACAGGAGAGGAATTACAGACCGGATCGCAATTATCGTGGGGAGAGTGCGGAGAACGTAGGCGTGCGGAGCGAAGCCTACACCAAAGAACGTACTTTCAATCCCAATAATGTGGCATATGATGAGAGTCAGTATCCCAAGGAACTGGACAGCGGTATCGAAGCCAGCGGTATTCTGGAAGTCATGCCGGATGGCTATGGATTTATCCGTTGCGAGAATTATATGCCCGGTGAGAATGATGTCTATGTGGCACCCAGTCAGATCCGCCGTTTCGGACTGAAGACAGGAGATATTCTGAAGGGTAACAAGCGGATCAAGACCCAGCAGGAGAAGTTCAGTGCGCTTTTGTTTGTTAAGAGCATTAACGGATATACCGTAGAAGAATCCTCCAAGAGAATGGCATTCGAAGATATGACTCCGATCTTCCCCGATGAGCGGATCAAAATGGAGACTCCCGGCTGTAGCATTGCTATGAGAGTTATGGATCTGGTGAGTCCCGTCGGTAAGGGACAGCGTGGTATGATCGTATCCCCGCCCAAGGCAGGTAAGACAACGCTGTTGAAGGAAGTGGCAAAATCTATTCTGCGCGGTAATCCCAAGATGCATATGCTGATTCTGCTGATCGATGAGCGTCCCGAGGAAGTTACCGATATTAAGGAAGCGATCCACGGAGATAATGTGGAAGTGATCTATTCCACTTTTGATGAACTTCCTGAGCATCATAAGAGAGTATCCGAGATGGTGATCGAGCGTGCAAAGCGTCTCGTTGAACATAAAATGGATGTCGTGATCCTGCTTGACAGTATCACCCGTCTGACCCGTGCGTACAACCTGGTGGTTCCTCCCAGTGGACGTACTCTGTCCGGTGGTCTGGATCCTGCAGCACTCCATATGCCCAAGAGATTTTTCGGTGCAGCCCGTAATATGCGTGAGGGCGGAAGCCTGACAATTCTGGCGACCGCACTGGTAGAGACCGGAAGTAAGATGGATGATGTGGTATATGAGGAATTCAAAGGTACCGGTAATATGGAAATGGTTCTGGACAGAAAACTGTCCGAGAAGCGTATCTTCCCGGCAATCGACCTTGCAAAGTCCGGCACCAGAAGAGAAGACCTGCTGTTAACTCCGGAAGAGCTGGAAGCCATCAATATCATGCGTAAGGCACTGAATGGATTGAAGCCGGATGAGGCAACCGACCGGATTCTGGATATGTTTGCCCATACACGAAATAATGTGGAATTTGTGAACATGGTGAAGAAAAATCACTTTATTTAATTATCGCAAAAAATGTTAAAATAAGTCTTGCACCGTATCTCCTCTTATGGTACAATAATACCGCTGTTTGTGGTTCCATAAGCAGTGAGGATGAGAACAAGAACTTATACACGACATTTTTATAGAGAGGTGAAAGAAATGAAAGAAGGAATCCATCCCGCTTACTACCAGGCAACTGTAACCTGCAACTGTGGTAACACATTTGTAACCGGCTCCACCAAGCCTGAGCTTCACGTAGAAGTTTGCTCCAAGTGTCATTCATTCTACACTGGCCAGCAGAAGTCTGCAAGAACCGATGGCCGTATTGATAAGTTCAATAAGAAATACGGTGTTAAATAAGATTGCAAGCGAACGGTTGAGGTATTCTTATCTCAACCGTTTCTTGTCGTACAGAAAGTGCTTTCCTATACGACAAAAAGGATTCTGTTTTATATTGCATTACGAGGACAAAGTTTATGGCTAGAAGGAAAAGTCGTTATTCCGGAATCGGCGGTCAGGCCGTACTGGAAGGCGTTATGATGAAAAATAAAGAAAAATACGCGGTGGCGGTCCGTAAGCCGGACGGCGAGATCGAAGTGGAAGTTGAGACTTATCAGGGGCTGGCTCACGGCAGTAAGATCAAGGAGCTTCCCTTTATCCGCGGTATTTTTAATTTCCTGGATTCTCTGCTCCTGGGAACCAGGGCGTTAAATTATTCTGCTTCCTTTTATGAAGAGGAGGACAGTAAAGAGACAAAGTTCGATAAAGCAATGGATAAAATGAGCGGCGGTAACGGAGAGAAATTATTATCCGGAATCGTGACGGTGATCTCTGTCGTGCTGGCAGTGGGACTCTTCATTGTACTTCCTTATTTTATTTCATCTCTGTTTGAGAGCTTTATCCGCAATCGTTCTCTGATGTCGATCATCGAGGGTGTGATCCGTATTGCCCTGTTTTTACTGTATGTATGGGGCATCAGTGCCATGAAGGATATCCGCAGACTGTATCAGTATCATGGTGCGGAACACAAGTGTATTAACTGTATCGAAAAAGGCAGACCCCTTACGGTGCACAACGTGATGCATAGCTCCAGGCTGCACAAGCGTTGCGGAACCAGCTTTATTTTCTTTGTTATGCTGGTAAGCATTGTGCTGTTTTTCTTTATTCAGGTGGACAATGTAGCGGAGAAGGTGATCTTTCGTATTCTGCTGATGCCTGTTGTGGCAGGAATCTCTTACGAGATCATCCGCCTGGCAGGGCGCACGGACAATATCTTTATTAAGATTCTGTCGGCTCCCGGTATGTGGATCCAGCGTATGACTACCAAGGAGCCGGATGAGAGCATGGCAGAGGTAGCTATTGCATCTGTAGAAGCAGTATTCGACTGGAAGAAATATTTACAGGATACCTTCGGCTACGAAGTGGACGAGAGCTGGATGAAAGATGAGGCTTCCGCAGAGCCGGAGGATTAAGATGACCTATCGGGAATGTTACGAACAGGGCTGCCGCACCTTACAGGCAGCGGGAATCGAGGAAGCTGCACTGGATGCGAGACTTTTACTGGAAGCCGTGTGCGGTACGGACCGCAACGATCTGCTGGTGCACGGCGAACAGCCGGTGGCACCGGAAGCGGAAGAAAAGTATCTGAACTGGATCCGTCAGCGCGCGGAGCATATTCCCCTGCAGCAGCTGACTGGTGAACAGGGTTTCATGGGGCTGACTTTTAGCGTCAATGAGCATGTGCTGATCCCGAGGCAGGATACCGAGATCCTGGTGGAGGAGGTCCTTAAGGAACTCCATGACGGGATGCGTGTGTTAGACATGTGTACGGGATCCGGGTGCATTCTGTTAAGCCTGCTGCATTACAGCAATGATTGTGAAGGACTGGGTGTGGATCTGTCAGCTGAGGCACTGGAAGTGGCAGGACGGAATGTCTTGAAGGTGCTTACCCCGGAAAAAGCGGAGCATGCGCATTTTTTACAGAGCGATCTGTTTGAAAAGGTGGAGGGAAAATTCGAGATCATCGTGTCGAATCCGCCTTATATCGCCAGTGCGGAAGTGGAGAAACTGATGCCGGAGGTACGGGATCATGAACCCAGGATGGCACTGGACGGTACAGAGGATGGTTTATATTTTTACCGCCGTATCATCGAAGAAGCAGGAAAACATCTGGTGAGCAGTGGAATGCTCTTTTTCGAGATCGGATATGACCAGGGACAGGCTGTATCGGAGCTGATGCGCACCGAAGGGTACTGCGATGTACAAGTGGTGCAGGATTATGCCGGTCTGGACCGGGTAGTTTTTGGAACGTATGTAACAGTTCAGCCCGCACCATTCGCAAAGTCGCGCTGACACGCTTTCCGTCACTTCGTGACTACCTTTGCTCATAAACCTGGCGCTTAGTTCATGAACATATTCGTTCACAAAATCATGCAAGCATGATTTTTGCTCTCCAATATGTTCATGGCTGAACTGTTACAACTTATATTGAGAGGAATTAGTTATGTTTGACAAGTTAGAAGATTTATTGATTCGTTTTGAAGAGATCATGGGCGAACTGCATGAGCCCACGGTCACGAATAACCAGGAACGTTTCCGCAAGCTGATGAAGGAGCAGAGTGATCTGACTCCCATCGTGGATGCGTATACAGAGTACAAAAAGTGCAAACAGGATATCGAAGATTCTCTTTCCATGCTGGAAGAGGAAAAAGACGAAGAAATGCGCGAGATGATCAAGGAGACGTTAAACGACAGCAAGAAGCGCGTAGAAGAGCTGGAGCAGGAGCTGAAGATCCTGTTACTGCCCAAGGATCCTAATGATGACAAGAATGTAATCGTGGAGATCCGTGCCGGTGCCGGCGGCGATGAGGCTGCACTGTTTGCAGCGGAGATCTATCGTATGTATGTGCATTATGCCGAGAAGCAGCGTTGGAAGGTAGAGTTGATCAACGTGGATGAGATCGGTATCGGCGGTATGAAGGAAGTACAGTTTACCATCAGTGGACAGGGTGCTTACTCCAAGATGAAGTATGAGAGTGGCGTACATCGTGTACAGCGTGTACCGGAGACCGAATCCGGTGGACGTATCCATACCTCTACGATCACAGTAGCGGTGATGCCGGAGGCAGAAGATGTAGATATCCAGATTGATGAGAAAGATATCCGTATCGATGTTATGCGTGCATCTGGTAACGGTGGACAGTGTGTCAATACCACGGACTCTGCTGTACGACTGACACATTATCCGACAGGAATTGTAATCTACAGCCAGACAGAGAAATCTCAGTTACAGAATAAAGACAAAGCGTTCGCTCTTTTACGCGCGAAGTTATATGATCTGGAATGCCAGAAACGTCATGATGCAGAAGCAGAAGCAAGAAAGAGCCAGATCGGTACCGGAGACAGATCGGAAAAGATCCGTACTTACAACTTCCCACAGGGACGTGTGACAGATCACCGTATCGGACTTACATTATACAAACTGGATAAGATCATGAACGGTGATATTCAGGAGATCATTGATGCTTGTATCGCGGCTGATCAGGCAGCAAAACTTGCAAATATGAATGAAGAAATGTAAGAAGCCGGAATATAAGATTTTAGAAAGAATCCGGAAAATTAAAGAAGGTAAATACAGAATATGGGAGCAACACAGTTTAAACGTGCAGAATTAGAGGATCAGGAGATTATCTCACATTACTTTGAACATCATACCAGCAGAAGCTGTGAGAGAACATTTGCCAATGTGTATCTCTG
>ENA-ORNQ01002714-ORNQ01002714.1-human-gut-metagenome-genome-assembly--contig:-NODE-2714-length-11464-cov-3.145236_pt1 | contig 11464 bp, 10 predicted proteins | sample MGYA00242116_ERZ509024 | MGnify/ENA primary metagenome ERZ509024 (study PRJEB26280, sample SAMEA2338697) | human gut metagenome | biome: human gut; feature: human-associated habitat; material: faeces...
TGCTGAGATTTACTATGAAAATGCGAAAAATCCGACATTAAATGACAGTATTGATATGTCCGAATGGTTTGTGGATGCGGTAGAAAAAGCGAATGAGGCACCTTTCCCATGGAAAAAGGTTTTAACAATCGGTATTCTTGTAGTTGCCGCTCTTGCAATTACTATTTTGATTCTGTGGTGGATGAGAACCCATAAAGAACAGCGCACACGCCGAAATCGATACAAGAGAGAAAAGAAAAATCGAAATATCAATGAAAGAGGATACTATTATCACAAAAAATAGATAGCAAAATAATATTATGGAGGCATCATGAGAAAGACAAAAATTATTTGCACACTTGGTCCGGCAACTGACCGGGATGGTATTTTGGAACAATGTATCGAAAGTGGTATGAATGTGGCACGCTTGAATTTTTCGCATGGCAGCCATGAAGAACAGCAAAAAAGAATTGATAAGCTGTATGAATTAAGAAAGAAATATCAAAAGCCAATTGCTGCTTTGTTGGATACCAAAGGTCCGGAAATCAGACTTGGTGATTTTAAAGATGGCAAAGTAAATTTGAAGCAGGGACAGAAGTTTTCTCTTGTAACAAATGAAGTGTTAGGAGATGAGACGAAGGTATATGTCACATACAAACAACTTCCGGAAGATGTTGAACCGGGAACTCGCATTTTGATGGATGACGGGCTGGTGGAAATGATTGTTGAGGCGGTTGACGAAACACAGATTGACTGCGTGGTTGTTGGTGACTGTGAATTGAAAAACCACAAAGGTGTTAATGTGCCGGGACTTCATTTGAATATGCCGTACATGAGTGAAAAAGATAAAAGTGATATTATCTTTGGAATCAATAACCACGTAGATTTTATTGCGGCTTCATTTGTGCGCACTGTGAAAGATATTGAAGATATCCGCGCTTTTCTGCATGAAAATGGGGGAGATGGAATTCATATCATTGCCAAAATCGAAAACCGTGAGGGCGTTGAAAATATTGATGGAATTATTGCAGCGTCGGATGGCATTATGGTTGCACGTGGTGATATGGGTGTGGAACTGCCGGAAGAAGAAGTTCCTATTTTGCAGAAAATGATTATCGGTAAAGTATATGAAGCAGGCAAGCAGGTAATTACGGCAACGCAGATGCTCGATTCGATGATGAAAAACCCAAGACCGACAAGAGCAGAAGTTGCCGATGTGGCAAATGCAATTTACGATGGCACAAGTGCCATTATGCTTTCAGGTGAAACTGCTGCCGGAAAATATCCGGTAGAATCGGTTCAGACGATGGTGCGGATTGCGAATCGCACGGAAGCGGATATTGATTATGAAAAACGTTTTTATCATCGTGGCCGCCATGAAAAACCGGATGTTACAGAGGCTGTTTGTCATGCAACCTGTACAACGGCATACGATTTGAATGCTTCAGCCATCGTTGCGGTGACAAAATCCGGAAGAACCGCACGAATGATTTCCAGGTACCGCCCGGCATGTCCGATTCTCGGTGGAACGACGTCGAAGAGAGTCTGGCGTCAGATGGCAATGTCGTGGGGTGTATGTCCGATATTACTGGATGAGAAAACGGATGTATTTGCTTTGTTTGACCATGCGGTAGATAAAGGAAAATGTTCCGGACTTTTGAAATCAGGTGATTTGGCGGTGATTACATCGGGTGTTCCAATCGGAATATCCGGAACGACAAATATGCTTAAGGTTGTGAATGTAGAGTAAAACGAATCTTCTAAAAAAATATTTGATATGCTGGATTTATTTTATGCGAATAAGCATATGTGTGAAAAGATTCAGCACAAGATAAGTTTTAGGGGGTAAGTTTAATGCTGGATTCACGAAAGCGCGAAATTCGTATAAAAGCTGATTATTTTAGGGCAAATTGTAAAATTGGCAGATATGGTATCATTAATCTGTTCAAAGAATGTGAAAGAATGGGTTATAAATTAGTTAGGTATCCGCTGGGAGAAAATGCAGATCTTGGATTTATGATGAAAAAAGATAACGATATCGTTATCTTTACAAATAGCTGTAGCAGACTTTCTAGAGAAATATTTACACTTGCCCATGAAGTTGGACATGTGATTTTACATTTGAATGATGAAAACACATTTATTGATGATAGTGTAACAATAAATGGGAGAAGTACAGATGAAAAAGAACAGGAGGCAAACTATTTTGCCGCTTGTTTGTTAATGCCATCCGATGATGTTCATAGATTTATTGATTTGGAGATTCAAAATTTTCAGGAATGTGGATTATCGGCAATGGATATTGCCAGAATTATGTCTGAGTTTAATGTTAGTTTTGATATGGCATTAAATCGATTGGAAAGCCTAGGTGTGATTAATACAGACCAAAAGATGCGGCTTGATAATATTAAGACAGAGATGAAAGTTGGAAATTTACTTCGCGCGGTTGGTGGTAATAGCAAGCTGAATGAGCCTAGCGAAGTATTTGATATACCGCATGAGTATATTGATTATGTTATCTATAATTATAATCATAATGCAATTCCAAAAGAAACATTGGAACGCGTACTCGCTTATTATAAACTTGTCATAGATGATGTAAGTGACAAAATTGTTGAGTTCTCTGATGACGATGATGATTTGGATGATTTGATAGGAGGAATAGACGATTGAGAGCCTCTTTAGATACAAATGTTATTATTCATTTCTATAAGGCTGGTCTTGAGAATATTTTGTTTGATTTCTTTGATGAAGGGGTATTTATCTACGAGCAGATTCGCAATATTGAATTATATACAGATCAGAAGTTGAAGGATTTACAGATATATAAGATTTTTGAATATAATTTTTCGGAAAATAGAAACCTGTATGGTACTGGTGATTTGGGTGAAGTATATGTCATTATTACAATTTGAAGATGAGGTAATGCCATTTACTTTTGCTGATGTTTTGATATTACGCTATTTGGTTGGCAATGCTGATGAAAATCAAACAGTGAATGACTTTAACATGATTAATAACTCATCAAGTTTGAATTGGTCTTTTAAGAGTCAAGTGAGTAAGTTATTGTAATTGATGTAAAATGCTATTCCTAACAAAGAAGTCACAAAACATATTTGACAAAATACAAAAATAATCATATACTAACGATAAGTAAAAAATGTATTTACTTCTTGAAAGTAGGTGACAATATGTTATATGATTATTTAGTTAACAATTATGAAAAAGGCGAACCAATTTTTCTCATGGATATTGTTATTAAAGGAATGACAGAGGAAAATATAAGGTATCATTTAAAAAAAATGACAGATGAAGGGATAATTGACCGATTTGATTCAGGAATTTACTATATTCCTAGGATTAATATTTTTGGTGAAAAATCTACTATTTCTGCTGAGACAGTTGCGCTTCATAAATATGTTTATCGTAGGGGAAAGAGAGTTGGTTTTTATTCAGGCTACACTCTTGCAAACCGGCTTGGGTTATCAACTCAAGTACCAATTAAGGAGGAGATTACTAGTAATTACGCACCTGCACAGGTTAGAGAAGTTAGCATTAAAAATCAAAAATATTTGATTCGAAGACCTGCGGTTACAATTACGGAGGAAAATGCATATGTTCTTCAATTACTTGATTGTTTGAAGGATATTGATAAATCAGCAGAGGAAGATATGAAAAAATGTGGAAAGATTTTGACAAACTATGCTAATGAACACAGAATTACAAGAGAGCAGGTGGATAAGTTATTGGCATATTATCCATTGAAAATCTATAAAGCAATTTATGAAACAGGGGTGAAATATGTATCTGCATGAAGATAAAGAAACATTTAAAGAAATTATTGAACAAGTGTCAGATGATACAGGGCGTACTGCGATTGTGATAGAGAAAGATTATTATGTTACAATGATATTGCGATTGTTATCACAAAAACTTTCAAATGTAGTATTTAAGGGTGGAACTTCGTTATCAAAGGGCTTTAAGGCAATTAACCGTTTTTCTGAGGATATTGATATTACATTTGATGAACATATTGGAGAAGCACGTAGAAAGAAATTAAAACATGTTGTTTTAAAAGGTATTAGCGAGGAACTTTGTATGCCAATTTCTAATTGGAATGATACAGAGAGTGATAAAGATTATAATGCGTATTTATTTACATATCAATCGGTATGGAAAATTGAGGGTGATAGAATGTTGCCATCGGTGAAACTTGAGACGGCACTTGGTTCATATGCGTTTCCAACAAAAATTGTACCTATTAATAGTTATATCGGAGATTATTTTATAAAAAAAGAAAGAGCAGATTTTGCAAATCGGTTTATGTTGGATGTTTTTAATATGAAATTGCAATCTATTGAACGTACTTATATTGATAAGATATTTGCTTTATGTGATTATTATGTTCAAGGCAAGTCAAAGCGATATTCTAGACATTTGTACGATATTTATAAATTAACGAATAAAATTGATGTGGCAAATGCGCTTTCAAATCTCTATAATGAAATTAAGGTACATCGTAAACAAATGAAGAATTGTCAATCTGCGCAGGATGGTGAGGATGTTTCAGGATTGATTAATGCATTTTGTGATGAGGATTTTTATAAGAATGATTATCAGGAAATAACAAATTATTTTTCAGACGATTATGTTGCATATGAAGATACAATAAAACAAATGAGAAAATTGGCAAAGATGATAAAAGAAGTCACTTGATAAATAAACTCCCCCTTCGTTGTCATAACAGCGTATATTTTCCTATTATTATACTATATTAAGTGGTATACTAATATCACAGATATACAGGAGGAAATAAAAATGGCAGGAATAAAAAATATGGATATGGCGAAGGTTTTGGTTTTAAAGGATGAAGTAGCTTACCAGCCAGGACAAGTAGTATCAAAGACATTAGCGCAGAATGAGCATTTGAGTGTAACTTTATTTGCATTTGATAAGGGCGAGGAAATCAGTACTCACGAATCAGGCGGTGATGCCTTTGTTACTTGTCTTGACGGCGTTGGCAAAATCACAATTGATGGTGTTGATTATGAACTTCATGAAGGGGAGTCTATTGTTATGCCGGCAAAACACCCTCATGCTGTATTTGGAATAGAGCAGTTTAAAATGTTGTTAGTTGTAGTTTTTTAATTAAGGAGATTTACCATGCCATTTCAGTACAAGGTATCAGAAGATAAAAAAGTCCGTGTCATTATTGACACGGATGCTGCCTGTGAGGCAGATGACCCATTTGCAATTGCCCACGCGTTGATGTGCCAGAAGTTTGATGTGAGGGCAATTTTTGCTGAGCAGTTTAATCGAGAGGGGAGTACACGACAGAGTTACGAAGAAATTCTGACGGTTTTGCGTGCAATGAAAAAAGAAGTTCCTGTTTTTATGGGAGAGGAAACAAAAATTTCTGAGAAAAAACAGGGCGAGGAAGTTTCACCTGCGGCTGACTTTTTGATTGAAGAAGCGATGGATGAAAAACCATTGTTTGTGCTATGCATTGGGGCAATTACCAATGTGGCGAGTGCGATGATGAAAAAGAAGGAAATTGCAAAACACATGACGATTGTGTGGATTGGTGGACAGGGGAATGCGTACAGCACGCCTGAAGTGCGTGAGTTCAATGCGGGAAATGATGTTGAGGCGATTAACTACGTGTTAAACAGTGGTGTGAATTTTTGGCAGATTCCAAATGATGTGTATGGAAAAATGAGAATTAGTCTTGCTGAGATTGAGAGGCGGATTGCACCATGCGGAGAAATTGGAAGACATTTATTTGAAAATATGGAAACATATAATCATTCGGAACATGCGGGATGGACAGCAGGGGAGAGCTGGACATTAGGTGATTCGCCGGCGGTTGGTGTGGTGCTTGATCCGGATTGTGGATTTTATCATGAAACCGAGGCGCCGATTATACTTGATGACACGACCAATAAATTTGAAAAAGGAAGACCGAAAATTCGGGTGTATACATCGGTGGATTCGCGGTTTATTCTGGAGGATTTTATTGCAAAACTGGAAGTTTTATACGGAAAGGGTTTCGATACAAAATAGATACAAAAAAGATGTATGATAGCAGGTGGTAAGGAGGATGTAAATGATAAAAACAACCAAATCTATAAAATAGACACATTTACATAAAATATCCGCCTATTACTTTTTTTCATGGCAGATTATAATTATTGTGTCGGGGGGTGAAAGAATGCTTCGAATGGAAATTGCGCTTATTATCATTTTAGGATTTATTGCGTATATGTATTTTTCGACAGAGAGAAAACATACGAAATTACACCGGACATTTTCTGTTTTGCTGCTGGTTGTAATCGTTCATCTTGTTTTTGATGCGGTAACGATTTATACGGTAAATCATTTGGAGCAGGTGCCAATCGCAGTAAACGATGCATTTCACCGGGTGTTTGTCGGAACGATGGCAGGTGTTTTGTACTTGTTTTACCGGTACATTGCTGCTGTTGTGGAGGAAGAGACCAAGAAAAAAATGATTTTTGACTGGCCGGCGAAAATCTTTTTGATTGTGTTGGAAATCATTGCACTTGTTTTTCCGATTGTATACATACAAACGCCAAATGGAAACTATTCGGCAGGTGCTTATGTGATTGCCAGTTATGGCGGAGTCGCGATTTATCTGGCACTGTGCGCAGGAATTTTAATCTGGAACTGGAAACAGATTCATGTGAAGAAAAAGTTTGCGATTGGAGTAGCACTTTGGGTTGAATTTTTGGTGTGCGGCTTGCAGGGGGCATACCCAACGTGGCTAATCAGTGGAATGGGAATTACATTGATGACGTTGTCCTTTTATCTGACTTTGGAAAATCCGGATATTCTCAGGGCTGAATTGACGGAGCAGAAAATGTCGATGCTGTATTTGAAAAGTCAGGTAAATCCACATTTTCTTTATAACACACTCGACACAATACGAATTCAGGCGCAGCTTAACGGGGATAAAAAAGTGGCGGATTTGTTGATGCGGCTAGTCGATTTTTTCCGCATCAGCGTAAAAGTGGACAGACAGATGGTAGCACTGGATGATGAGCTGGAATTGTTAGAAGCTTATATGGATTTGATGTGTTACCGATATCCGAATCTTCATTGTGAATACGATATAGACCCGGATTTGGGAGGAAGTCTTGTTCCGAATTTTATTTTACAGCCACTTGTTGAAAATAGTTTGCTGCACGGCTTGAAAAACAAAGGGTACCGGGGGGAGGTTGTCATTACGGCAAAAAAAGAGGGGAATGCAATCGAAATCCTGATTCGCGACAGCGGAAGTGGATTTACGGATGGCAGGAAAGATATCATTGATGAGATGCTTCTTCACTACGACAAGAAGCAGGCAAAACTAGAGGGAAACAGCATTGGTATTTTAAATGTGCAAAAAAGAATCAAATTGCTGTGTGGTCCAAAGTATGGACTCAGTTATATGGAAAATGAAACCGGCGGAGTGACGGCACGATTACTGCTGCCGCATGAGGAGGACGCAAAATGAAAAAACTGCGAGTGCTGCTGGTCGATGACGAGATAATGATTCGGGAAGGGTTTAAAAAGTTGTTTGACTGGGAAGCCCATGAGTGTGTCGTTGTCGGCGAGGCAGCGGATGGAATGGAAGCAATTACAAAAATTGATGAGGAGCAGCCTGATATTGTGATTATGGATATTAATATTCCGATTATCAACGGTCTGAAAGTGATTCAGTTAAGCCGGGTGAAATATCTGTCCATGGCTTTTGTGATTGTTTCCGGTTACGATGATTTTTCATATTGCAGGGAGGCTCTGCGGCTGCAGATTACGGACTATATTTTGAAGCCGGTCAATTACGAGGAATTTGGCTCTTGTATTGACCGGTTGAAAATTAGTCTCTATAATAACGAAGTAAAGGAAAAACCGGTTGTGAAAAAAGAACGTGTCATAACCGGAATTACAAAATATATGCAGGAACATCTTTCGGAAGACGTTAGTTTGCATATTCTTTCGGAAGAATTTCATTTAAATTCGCAGTACATCAGTCAGTTATTTAAAAACGAAATAGGAGTAAATTTTCTGACATACCTTACAAACATTCGGATGGAGCATGCAAAAAAACTGTTGCTTTCATCCTCGCTTTCGATTGCGGAAGTTTCAGAGCAGTCCGGTTATGGTGATTACCGCGTGTTTACGAAAGTATTTAAGAAATCAGAGGGAATTACACCATCGCAGTACCGGCGTGACTTCCTTTCCCAATAATTATAAGGAGTGAAAGAAAATGTTAAGAATAGAGAATTTGACAAAAACGTATGGTGAAAAAAGGGCAGTAGATAATCTTTCCCTTCATATTGCGCCGGGTGAAATTTATGGTTTTATCGGTCACAATGGAGCGGGAAAAACGACAACACTGAAAGCGGTTGTCGGGATTCTTCAATTTGATAAAGGCGAAGTTTTCATTAAAGGAGAATCCATCCGCAAAAATCCGCTTGCCTGCAAACAAAAAATTGCTTATATTCCGGATAATCCGGATTTGTATGAATTTATGACAGGAATCAAATTCTTAAATTTTATTGCGGATATTTTTGGCGTGCCGGAAGAAAAACGGCAGGAGAGAATCCGCAAATATGCTGATTTGTTTGAGATGACAGAAAATCTTGCGCAGCCGATTGCTTCCTACTCACATGGTATGAAGCAAAAACTTGCGATTATATCTGCGTGGATTCATGAGCCAAAGTTAATTATAATGGATGAGCCGTTTGTCGGACTTGACCCGAAAGCAGCACACATTTTAAAACAGATGATGCGTGAGATATGTGATGAGGGAGGTGCTATCTTTTTCTCCACACACGTACTGGAAGTGGCAGAAAAATTGTGTGACAAAGTGGCGATTATCCGTAATGGACAATTGATTCAATCCGGTACCATGCAGGAAGTAAAGGGTGACGACAGCTTAGAAGAGGTATTTTTGGAATTGGAGGGAGAATGATGTTTCGTATACTTTTGAAAAAACAGATGACAGAAATTTTCCGTGCCTATTTTTATGATGCCAAAAAGAACAAAAAACGATCGGTTTTTTCTACCGTTTTGTTCTTTGGTTTTTTCATTATTCTTATGGTTGGTATTGTGGGAGGAATGTTTGCTTATTTGGCAGATTCTTTATGCAAACCATTTGCCATGGTAAATATGAAATGGCTGTATTTTCTTATTATGGGAATGATTGCAATTGCACTTGGCACATTCGGAAGTGTGTTTAATACCTATTCCGGTTTGTATTTGTCAAAGGATAATGATTTATTGTTGTCCATGCCAATTCCTATCCGGAGTATTCTGACAATAAGGCTTGTCAGTGTGTACTTAATGGGACTCATGTATTCGGCAATTGTGATGCTGCCGGCAGTTATTGTTTATTGGATTGAAGTTAAGGCAACACCTTTAACCGTTGTTGGTCCGGTGCTGTTGATTTTGTTAATTTCTCTTTTGGTATTAATTTTATCCTGTGTGCTTGGCTGGTGCGTGGCAAAGATAAGCTTGAAGTTAAAGAATAAAAGTTTTATTACCGTGATTTTGTCACTATGTTTTTTTGCCCTGTATTATTTTGTTTATTTTAAAGCGCAGGATTTGATTCAAAATCTTCTTATGAATGCGGCTGTTTACGGAGAAAAAGTAAAGGGGAGTGCATATCCGGTTTATTTGTTTGGAAAAATCGGAGAAGGTGACCTTTTAGCAATGCTTCTCTACACGGCTGTCATTGCCGTGTTATGTGCACTGACATTTGTTGTTTTGTCGCGGAGTTTTATTAAGATTGCGACTTCGAGCGGCAGTGTGAAAAAGGTTGTTTACAAAGAGAAAAAAGAAAAGAGAAAAACGCCTTTTATGGCAATTTTGCAGAAGGAGTTTGGGCGGTTTTTATCGAGTCCGAATTATATGCTCAATTGCGGGCTTGGTGTGATTGCACTTCCAATTGTTGGTGTTGTCATGCTTTTTAAGGGAAATGACATTTTGGATTTCATGAATATGATTTTCGGAAGCGAAAGAGAGGGCATGCTGATTGTCCTTGTTGTGACTGCACTTAGTTTATTAGCGTCGATGAATGACATGGTTGTTCCGTCGGTATCGCTGGAAGGAAAAAATATTTGGATTGCACAGTCATTGCCAATGGATTTGTGGCAGGTGCTCCGTGCCAAACTTAGCGTGCAGCTTTTGCTTACCATCGTGCCGCTTATTGTGTGCGAAATCTGTTTTGTATTTGTGATGCCAAGTCATGGGATAGAAACTATTCTTGGTTTGATAGTGCCGATTGTGTTTGCAATCTTCCTTACATTGTTTGGATTGTTTCTCGGATTGCAGATGCCAAATCTATCTTGGACAAATGAGCTGGCGCCGATTAAGCAGAGTCTTAGCGTTGTGATTTCGATGTTTGGTGGATGGGTTGTTTCCATAGTGCTGTCGGTGCTTTATTACACGACGGCGTATCCAATGGGAGTTTCTTTGTATTTTGCGGTGATTTTGGTTGCATTTGCGATAGCAAGTGTGGTACTTTGTATATGGTTGAAAAAGAAGGGAACAATTATTTTTGCCAATTTATCAGCGTAAAGTCAGAAAGGGAAGCATTATGAGCAATGGATTTGTTATGATAACGGGAGCAAGTTCCGGGATAGGAAAAGCGTTTGCTGCGCAGTTCGCAAAAAAAGGTTATGATTTGATTCTGGTGGCGAGACGGAAAGAGCGATTGCAGGAACTCGCAGAGGAATGGACGAAAAAAGGACGCAAATGCTTTGTTCTGACGGCTGACCTTGCGAAGAAAAAGGAATGCCGCAAGATAATGGAAGAAGTACGAAAATTACCGGTAAAGGTATTTATTAATAATGCAGGTTTTGGCGACTGCGGCAGTTTTTTAGAGACGGATTTAAGTAAAGAAGTGGAAATGATTCACGTCAATATCCGTGCCATGCATTTTCTTATGAAGCAGATGCTTTGCCAGATGGAAAAACAGGGAGAGGGCTCGATTCTAAATGTTGCATCTTCTGCAGGACTCCTCCCAGCCGGCCCCTATATGGCGACTTATTATGCAACGAAATCTTACGTCACAAGTCTGACGCGTGCTGTGGCACTCGAATTAAAGGAAAAGAAAAGTAATGTGTATGTGGGTGCACTTTGTCCGGGACCGGTTGACACCGAATTTAATAAAGTGGCAAATGTAGAATTTGCGATACCGTCCATCACACCAACATATTGCGCTTCTTATGCAATTCGTAAAATGGAAAAACGAAAAATTGTAATTGTCCCGAAAAATAAAATGAAAGTGCTTGCCTTTATCAGTAGAGTTCTGCCGCAGAGCCTGGTCATCCGCATGACCGCACGGCAGCAGAAGAAAAAGAGGAACTGGTAGGTTTTGGGGGAGGCGTAACTTATCAAAAAAAAGGGTTGCGTTTTGTGAGTACAAACACGTGGGTATCTGGCATTGCGTATTTTGCATGCCGATACCCTTACGCGTTTG
>ENA-ORNQ01002726-ORNQ01002726.1-human-gut-metagenome-genome-assembly--contig:-NODE-2726-length-11417-cov-2.496656_pt1 | contig 11417 bp, 7 predicted proteins | sample MGYA00242116_ERZ509024 | MGnify/ENA primary metagenome ERZ509024 (study PRJEB26280, sample SAMEA2338697) | human gut metagenome | biome: human gut; feature: human-associated habitat; material: faeces...
ACCGCGCCGCCGACGCGTCTGCTTCAGCGTCTTCTTCCGCGTCCGCAAAATCCGATTCGGACGAATCAACTGAAACGGCAGAATCGTCCGCGCAGGGCACGCAGAGTACACAAACTACGCAAGGCGAACAGACCACGCAAGCCACGGAAAACGGCCGCGTCTCGTCCGACATCATGGATAACAACGGCACCGAATTCCGTATCGCTGGCATCGTCGACACCGGCGGCAACGAGGATTCCATCATCTACGCCACTACCGCGGACGTGTCCAAACTTGCGGGCCACGAGCGCGGCGCCGACGTGGTCGAATACTCGGTGAACGCCATGGGGGATGAGTTGAACGCCATCGTCAACAGAATCAACAAAAATACAAACACTGCCGTCAAAGCGCAGACCGTCACCAGAATCACCTCGTCCGACACCCGCATCATCGCCATGCTGCAGACCCTGTTCTGGATTGTCTCGCTCGTCGTGCTCGTGCTGACGCTTGTCGGCGTGGGCACCACCATCAGCTCCATTGTGAGCCAGCGTCGCAACGAAATCGGCCTGCGCAAAGCCCTCGGCGCCGACTCGCGTGCTATCGGCGTCGAATTCTATGTGGAATCCGGTATTTACGGCCTAATCGGCGGACTGCTCGGCACCGCCATCGGTTATGTGCTGGCGCGCGTGCTGTGCTCCACCGTTTTCGGCCGTGCGCTCGGCCTCAACTGGCTGCTTTGCGTTGGATCGCTGTTGCTTTCCGTGGCGATCGCCGTCATCGCCTCCATTCCACCGGTCCGCCGCGCTACCCGTATCGACCCCGCTATCGTTTTGAGGGAGGAATAATCATGGAAAACGACCACATGTTGCTTGAACTTGACCATATTTCCAAGATTTATGGTGATTTGCACGCTGTAGACGACCTGAGTCTGACCGTTCCGCAAGGGCAATGGTTGGCGATTGTCGGCTCGTCCGGTTCCGGCAAAACCACGCTGATGAACATGATTGGCTGCATGGATCGAAGGGTTCCGTCATGCTTGAAGGCCGGCGATTGGAGGATTTGAACGCCCGCCAGCTTGCCGATGTGCGTAAGAACATGATCGGACTCGTGTTCCAGAAGTTTTACCTCGTGCCGCATCTGACGGCGGTGGAGAACGTGATGGTGGCGCAATACTACCATTCTGTAGTCGATGAGAAGCAGGCGATGGAAGCGCTGGAACGAGTGGGGTTGAAGGAGCGTGCGCATCACCTGCCCGGCCAGCTGTCCGGCGGTGAGCAGCAGCGCGTGTGCATCGCCCGAGCGCTCATCAACTGCCCGAAGCTGATTCTCGCCGACGAGCCGACCGGCAATCTCGATGAGAGGAATGAGAAGATTGTGCTCGACCTGTTCCGTCAGCTGCACGAGCAGGGCACTACGATCATCGTCGTGACGCACGATGCGCTCGTCGCCTCCTGCGCGCAACGCGAAATCATGCTCAACCATGGTGTGCTCGTCGGTGAACAGTGGAATGACGAGGAAGCTCGACGGGCGTACGAGGTGGCTGGCGGCGAACCGGCGCACACCGGCTTGGACGCGGAGGGCGCGCAGAACGGCGGTGTCGCGATTTCGTTCGCCGACCCTACGAAGGCCGCAAAAACCGGAGATACGGACGCGGACGCCGACGGCACGGAAGGGGAGCGCGCATGAGCGCCGCACAATCGAACGCAATCAAAGTCATCGCACTGTCCGCGGCGAGTATCGCGCTGTTGTCGGCATGCGGCGAACCGAAGGCAACGCCGATGGACGACGAATACGCCGGCAATTCCGGTGAAAGCGTGCAATCGCAGGAAGAGAAGTCGAAAACTGACGGCAAGGCGTCCGGTGACACGGCAGACGACGGCGACGCCACCAAAAACCGTGCCGACGCGAATTCCGCAACATCTGACAAGCAGGACACCGGCAACTACGCGGATGGCGACTATTCGATCAACGGCCAGTACGGGCCGGTCGGCGAGGATACCATCGACGTGCATCTGACCGTTAAGGACCAGAACGTGACGGCCGTGGAAATCGTTGGACATCCGTTCACGTCCATCTCCAAAAAGCATCAGAACGACTTCGCCAAAGCCGTACCTGACGTGGTGGTCGGCAAGCCGTTGAAGGATCTCAAAGTAGACAAGCTCGCCGGCGCCAGCTGGACCTCCGAAGCCTTCAACAAGGCGTTGGAAGTGGCGCGTCAAGAAGCGTCAATCCAATAGCCCATTCCTTCTGAAACCGACACGGCATGCCCGTCTTGCGTCGGTGCGGACGGTTTTCCTGTGGTTACCGTGCGGATTCGGCGCATACGTTCGGCCAGAGCAACGTGGCCATGTTCTCGGCCCAGGAATCAGACTTGCGTTCCTTGCCGGATTGCCGTTCCCCTCCGGCTTCCTGTCCCGCCAACGCTTTGCAAGCCAGCATGGAACCCAGCACCGTGCTGAACAGGAACGTGTAGTCCAAACGGTTTTGAAACACTCCGTCGGCGATGCCACGTTCCATGAACCCCACGAACCGTTCTTCGGCCGGCGCTAGAACTTGTGCTGCGATCGCCTTCAGCGTGGCGTTGTCGGAAGACAGCACCACGCCCACGGCTTTCAATCCGAGTTCGCTGTCGAAGCAGTCCTGGATGCGTCGCAGCATGGTGACCAGTCCGCTCCGCGACGGCTTCAAATCGTTGAAATTCGGTAGTCCGGCAACTTCCGGTTGGATGCGTTGCAATAAATCGTCGGCGTTTCGGTAGCGTCGGTAGATTGTGGTCTTTGCTACCCCTGAACGTCGTGCGACCTCTTCGATGGTCACCGCTCCGATACCATCGGAAATCACTATCCCCAATGTGGCTTTCATGATTTTGCGGTCGGTTTGCTCCCGTAATCGCTCACGTCGGCCACGTACTGTGCCGACGTCTTCCTGCGTGGTTTTTTGCACCGTCTTTCGCGTGCCCTCTTGCGTGGTTCCGCCCATCATGCCGCGATCACTTTCGTGCTTTCCAGCTTGCTTACGTACCAATGGTTGAACTTGACCAGTGGAATGCGCAGTAACAGGCCTATCAGCAGCAGCGGCGGAATGAACAGCAGTAGCGCGCCAATCGCAAACCAGTAATCGTTACTGTAGATTCCGCCGATCGCCGCGCGCATTGCTGTGATTGAATGCGTCGCAGGCAGGAACGGGCTGATGCTGCTGATGATTTTCGGCAGCACGGCCAGCGGATATGCGCCGTTCGCTCCGGAGATCTGCATGACGAGAAACAGCACGCCGATGGCTTTGCCGACGTTGCCGAAGCTGGCCACGAGCGTGTAGGTGAAGAACGAGAACACTAGGCTGCTCACCCAGCCGGACAGCATGAACAGCAGCGGATGCACCGCCTGGACATGGAGGAACAGCAGACTGCCTCCCAAGGAGAACGTGCTCTGCAATAGTCCGATCACGCCGAACACACCGTAATGTCCGAGAAACAGCTGATGCGGTTTCGGGTCGCCGAGTTCCTTGCGCACCTTACGCGAGACGGTGGTCTTGAGCGTCACTGCCATGAGCAGCGAACCGACCCACAGCGGCAGGATCGTGTAGAACGGTGCCATCTGCGAACCGAAGTTCTTGACTGGGAACACCGCGTTGCGTTTCACTTTTACAGGGGCTGCAAGCGCGGCGGCCAACGAGTCGGTATTATCGCTGAGCACATCTTTGACGGCGCTCATATCGCCGCTGTTCAGAGCATCGGTCAATGTTCCTGTGAATGCGCCCAGTTTTTTGCCCGCGCCGGCCAGACTATCGGCGGTGGAATCCAACACGCTGCTGATGGCGGTCAGATTCTTATCCGCGGTCTTGGTGGTGCCGTTCAGATTGCCCAGCGCGCCTTTCAGATCGGCCGCTGTGGCATTGAGCGCGGTGGTGGTGCTGGTAATGGACGTGGCGATATCGTCAAGTTGCGGTTTCAGTTGGCTCTCATAGTCGGTTTTGATGCCACTGACGGACGTTGCCGCCTGCTGCGCCAGTTTCTTGATCTCCGCACGTTCGGCCGTGGTATCGCTTACTTTGGCGTCGATGTTGTCGGCGCTGCCATTCAGCGCCGATGCTAGGTCGTTGAGCTGTGTGATGGTGGTGCCGACGTTGGTTTTGAGATGGTCGATGGCGTTCCTCACCGCTTCCGGCAGCTTTTCGTTTGCGCTGAACGCGTCGAGCGAATCATAGATCTGCTGGTAGCTTTGCGCCTGCTTGCTGATGTTCGTGGCCTGGTTGCGTAATGCGTTGGCGGTGTTGCCGGCCTGCGTGCCCGCATTGCCGAATAGGCTGTCCACATCTGCTTCCATGGCTGTGAAGCTGTTGGCGGAATCAGTCAGAGCCGTGCCCAGCGCGGTGGTGCCGGTCTTCAACGCGCCCGTCAGATCCTCCACGCCGCTGCCGGCTTGCTTGAGTGTTGTTCCTGCGCTTTTCGCATTGCCGCTGACATTGGCGATCAGACCGTCGGAGGACTCAAGCAGATGCCGTGCGCTTTGGGTCAGCGTGCTGAACGTGCGGAGCGTTCCGGAAGCGTCGGTGAGCGTTTCCGCGAAGTCGCTGATATTGCCGTTGAACTGCGTGAGTTGTTCCTGCGCGGCTGGCTTGTCGAGTTGGTTGGCGAGCTGCGATGCCACACTCAGCGCGGTGCTGGTCAGTGTTTCGGAGAACGTCTCGTTGACCTGCGCGCTGACCGTATCGGCGCCTTGGCCTGTGATCTTCGGAGCCAAGGCGTTCTTCTTTTCATTGTTGTAGTAGGCGATTTCGGCGTGGTTGCCATCGGATGCGAAGAACGTCATCATACGGGTGCTGAAGTTCTTTGGAATCACCACAGCTGCGTAATATTTGCCGGATTTGGTGCCGTTGATGGCTTCTTTTTTGGTGGTGAAGGTCCAGTCGAGCTGATCGTTGGAACGCAGCGTGTTAACCACTTGGTCGCCGATGTTGATCTTCACTGGAATGAGGTCGGACCGGTATCCGTCGTCCTCATTGGCTACGGCGAATTTCAGATTGCCGGTATTGGCGAACGGGTCCCAGCTGGCGGCCACGTTGAACCATGTGAAGATGCCGGGGATCACAACGAGTCCGATGACGATGATGATGGAGACGACGTTGCTGGTGATTCGCCGGATGTCGCCGACGAACAGTTTCCAGATGGTTTTCATGCGTTGCTCCTTTCCTCGGTGTTTTCGGTTGTCTCGGTTGTCTCGGCGGTCTCGGTAGTCTCGGTGGTGTCCGTGGCGGCATCGTTCGCGGCGGCGCTTGGACCGGTCGTCTGCATTTTCTGCATTTTCTGCACCAGTATGGCGATTCCGTCATCTTCATTGTGGTTGACGCCCGTCACGTTTTCCGTCGTTTCTTTGATGACGCTGGTATTGCGATTATCGGATGTCGTGCGTTTGCCGCTGGTGCGTTTTCGCGTTTTGCGCAGCAGTCTGTTCCGCCGTTCCTGTTGCGCCCGCTTTTTGCGACGGATGCGTGCCGCTTGGCGCTCCACCAGCATGGATTGGATCGATTCATCGCTCAAATGGCCGAGCTCCACTTGACGGTTCAGATTATCGCGCATGTATTCGATGACCATGAGGAAGCCCATGATGAGCAGAATCCAGACGACCCACGTGGCCAGTACCACCACTTTCTCTCCGTTGGTGAACGAGAACACCGCCGCCAGAGTTACCGGCACGACGAATCCGATCACCAGAGCTCCGCGCTTGAGTTTCGGGTACAGTTCCGCGAACCGACTTGCGCGTTCCTCGATCACCTCGCGGTAGCCGCCTTTGTCGGCCAGCACCTGAATGGCTTGGGACATGTTGTATCCGCGTTCCGGAAGCTCCACTTCCTCGCCGATAATCATGTCGCTTTCCTTGATTTCGCGGGCGAACAGTCGGTTGAGGTTGACCAACAGAGGACGGACCGCCAGACCGATGACGAACGCCATGGCGGCAAACAGCAGCAGCGTGCCGATCGCCTTGGTCCAATGGCCGTCGTAGAAGCCGGCGATGGTCTCGCGGAATGCGTCTATCGAATAGCTGAATGGCACGAACGGATAGACCATGCGGAAGAATTTCGGCATCATCTCGATCGGATACAGGCCGGAAGCGCCTGGAATCTGCACGATCACCAACGCCACGCACAGGCCCTTGCCGATGTGCATGAACGTGGTGGACAGCGCGTACGTGATGCTCAGATATACCAGCGATGTGATCATGCCGGTCAGTATGAACAGTGGCGCGCAAGCCGTCTGCACGCCGAGTATCAGATCGCCAACGGTGCAGATCGCGCCTTGAATGACGCCCATCGTGCCGAGCAACAGGTATCGGGCCAGATACTTTTCGGTTGCGGTCGGATCGAGACCCTCAAGCCCCTCGTCGTCCACCTCCACTTTGCAGATCACCACAAAGGCGAACGCGCCCACCCACAGTGCCAGATTGGTCATCAGCGGAGCCATGCCGGAGCCGTAGGAGTTGACGGGATACACGTTCTTCGTGTCGATTACGGTCGGGGACTCCATGAACGAGGCGATCTTATCCGCGTCAAGCGAACCGCTGCCGGTCAACGATGCGAGCAGATCCGCAGTGCCCAGCGCCTTCAGGTCGGTGCTGACGGTGGTGAGCTTCGTCTCCATCTTCGCCAGCTGCTGGTCGGTTTGCTCAAGGCCGATGCGGGTGTCTGACGCCACTTGGTCGAGTTGGTCGAGCACGATGTTGGTTTGCCTGACCACGCTGTCCTGGCTGGTCACGGTGCCGGCAAGTGTTCCGGCCGTCCCAGCCAGCGAGCCCAGCGCGGAATTCAGTCGCGGCAGTGCGCCTGAATTGATGGCGTTGCGCGCCGTGCCTGCGCTTTTGAGCGAGTTCTGCGTGCCTATGTTGAAATCGGTGGACAGTTTGGATACGCTGCCGGCTGTGGCCTGTGTGTTCTCGCTCAGGGTTTTGAGGTCGGCGAGTGTTCCGGCTGCCGTGTTGTTGGTATTCTCCAGTTTGCTGATGATTTGCTGGTATTGCGCGTTGTCGCTGGCGGATTTGAGCTTCTCGAGCAGTTTCGCATTGCTGTCGGTGATGTTTTGCATGCCGGTCACCGCCTGCTGCGCCGATCCACTTGCCGCGGATACCGCCGACGAGATCTGGTTGATGCTGGCTGTGGATTGCGCCGTCGCTTGGGAAACAAGTCCGGATCCGGTTTCCAGCGCGCTGTTGGCGTTGGACGAAAGCGTGTTGAGCTGGGTTTGCGCTGTGCCGATGGCGGTGGATGCGCCTGCTAGTCCTCTGCCTGCGCTCGCCGCGGCCAGCTGCACGTCGTTCAGGGCATTGCGTGCTGCTTTTGTCTGCTGTGGCACATTGGCTAACTGGGTGTCGAGATCCGCGATTGCGGAGCGGATCGTGCCTACGTTCCGCTTGGTGTTGTCGAGTTCGCCGATGGTTTCGTTGGCGATGGCGTTGGTGTTGCCGCTGATGGTGCCGTTGGCCGAGTTGACGGCTTTGACGAGCACGTCGCTGACGGTGGAGACGAAGGTGTTGTTGACGGTGCGGTCGACCACGGTCGCGCCTTGGTCGGTGATTTTCGGCGAAATCGGACTCGCCTTCTCGTTCACGTAATATTCGAGCGTGGGGCGATGCTTGCTGTTGGTGACGACGTTGGCCAGATCTTCGCTGAAGTCGGAAGGGATGACGATTGCGGCGTAGCAGTCGCCCGACTCCACCGCTTCCATCGCATTGGCTTTGCCCATGAACTCCCAGCCGAGCTGGTCGTTGCTCTTCAGCGTGCCTTCGATTTGATCGCCGAGATTGACTTTGCCAAGCAGCGCGTTGTCTGTGCCTTCGTCCATGTTGGCCACGGCCACTTTGATGCTGTCCGTGTTGCCATAGGGATTCCAGAACCCGTAGATGTTGAACCATGCGTATAGCGGGGGAATGAGAATCAGGCCGATCATAATCACCCACGCGGCGGGTACGGTGACCAATCGTTTGAAGTCACGGCGCAGGATCTGCAGTACGTTGTGCATTGTCTCTCCGGTTTGGTGAATCATTCCTCTCATAGCGATACGTATTTCGTAGCGCTACGCGGTACGTATCGTATAACGCGCTCCGGGACAATCGCCATCGCGTTTCATGGATGACGGAAATCGGGTCGAGTACTGCGGCAAAGCCTCGGCAAAACCATCGCCGGCTGACGTAGCCCCTTCCGCTCACGTCCGTGACAAATCGCCATTTCTGTATGTCCGTGAGCGAAAGGTGGTAATAAATCGCTATTTTCCGTCCGTATTTATACCCCCATTCGCTCACGATGCGCTATGCATCGCCATTTCTTGCGGACGTGAGCGAAAGGTGGTGTGCGAATGGCGATTGCAGCCAGCTGACGTCCCCCTCTTTTGCTCGCGTCCGCCAATAATCGCACCTGAACCGCTTTTCTTGCGGCGGATATTGCCTACGTTTGGTAGCGTGGGCTGAAGGAAGGAGCGGCATATGAGCGAAACCGCACAATCTGAATCACGATCCGAGGATTCCGCCGCGGGCAAGACGGATGGAGAAATCAAGGCGATTGCCGCCGAAACCGAAATCGCGGCTATCGAAGAAGGCGGAAAGCAGGGCACTGGCGAAGTCGGCAATCCCGCTGACCGTCGTCTGCCGTTAATCGTTCGCATTTACGGCATCGTCATGCTTATTGAAGGCGTGGTGACGCTGCCGATCATCGTGCTGTCGTGCCTGTACGTCGTGCAGGCCGTGCTTTCCGGCGATATGACGTTCGACGCGCTGAGCCTCACCACGATTCTGTCGGCGATTCACGCGGTCGTGCTGATGGTCACCACCGCGTGCCTGACGGTGTTCGGCGTGCTGCTTTTCAGGAACAAACGCCGGCACATCGCGCAATGGACGTACCTGCTGATTCCGCTTACGCTCGCCGAAGGCCTGCTGTCGCTGGCGTTGAAGGGGCTTGGCCTGAACCTTGTCAGCCCGGCTGTCCAGCTTGTCGTGCTGATCGCCCTGCACATCACCGCCGACCCATCGCTGCGGGAGGAGCGCCGGCTGCAGTTCGCGTTGCGGCGCATGGACGCCCGCAGCGCGTATGAGAACGCCGCCTCCCAAGGCATGGCCGGCCGCGACCTGACCGGCAAAGGCTATATTTCGCTGGATTTCTTCAATCTGTTCTGGCTGTTCACCATTGGTTGTGTGTTCGGTTTGGTGATCGAAACCATCTACCATTTCATCCTGTTCGGCGAATACCAGGACCGTGCGGGCTTCCTATGGGGGCCGTTCTCGCCCATCTATGGTTTCGGCGTGGTGATCGTCACCGTGTTGCTCAACCATTTGTGGCAGTCGAATTGGTTGCTGATTTTCTGCTCAAGCGCGGTGATCGGTGGCGCGTTCGAATATTTCACCAGCTGGTTCATGCAGGCCGCGTTCGGTATTCGCGCATGGGATTACACGGGGCAATGGCTTTCGATTGACGGGCGTACATCCGGCAAATACATGTTCTTCTGGGGCGTCCTCGGCTTGGTTTGGGTCAAGTTGATTCTGCCGCGATTATTGCGATTGATCCAGCGTATTCCGTGGAAGATTCGCTATTCGTTGACGCTGGTCTGTTTCATACTCATTTTCGTCGATGGCGTGATGACGCTGATGGCGCTTGACGCTTGGTATTCCCGCATGGCTGGGGTTGCGCAGAATTCGCCCGTTTCGCAGTTCTTCGCCACGTATTTCAATGACGATTTCATGGCCCACCGATTCCAGACCATGAAGATCGACCCGTCCACTGCCGGTCGTATGTAGGCTGGTTTTTGCGTTTTGCGGGTTTTGCTAAGCGGCTGGTCGGGCGATGTTCCGGCTGGCCGCTTTGCTTTGGGTGGCTGATTTTGAACGATTTCGGACGATTGCAGTGGGGTTTTGTTGCGGGTTTTGCCGCGGGGGATTTGATTCTTCCGGATTATTGCCGTTTGGGATTCGTGCCTTCCGGCTGTCTGGATGCTTGACTGCTGTTGCCGCGCCTACGCCGCGATGCTTTGCGCCAGCTGGCGGATGAGGTCGGGGCGATGTCCGCTCCATGAGGAATTCGGTGAGATGACGACCGGAATTTGCTTGAAGCCGGCGTCCTTGATCTGTTCGAATGTGGACGGATTCTGCGTCAAATCGACCGCCACGTACCGCACTCCCAGTTTGGAAAGCTCTTGTTCGGTGGCCTCGCATTGAGGATTGTTCGGATTGGTGAAGACGGTCACGGTCATTACTTTTCCTCCCTATGCAATCGGCTTCCTTTGGTGCGGAAGATCTTGTCGGCCACGTTTTTCGATTTTGCCCGGCTGCTCGGGCCGTTCATCAGTATACACTACCCGTAGTGGCGTTTCGTACGTTTGCCCACTGTATATAGTGGGGAATTTCCCGTAATACCGAATCTATACGAACAAATGTTCGATATATTCGAGTCTATCATTATCCTCGATTGCGCCACGCCGGTTGCATGCGTATGGTCCGTCCGCGAATCGCCCGCGGGCTGTTCGCTGTTCATTTCGGAACACATATTGCGATTTCGCTCGTTTCCTTACGATTGTGAGCGAAAGGTGGTGCCGCATAGTGCGGTAGGGGGTATAAATCGCCTTATTTTCCATACTTTTCGGCGCACGTCGCGAAATAATCAACCGAAATTGCGATTCGTGAGCGAAAGGGGGTGCGCGATATGGTGCGTTCCGTATTGAAGTGCTGAGACCTCATCCCGAAACAAATGAAAAAGTCCTGAGAACCATCGGCTTCCAGGACTTCGAACCTGTGCCCCCCGTGGGATTCGAACCCACAACCCACGACTTAAAAGGACGCTGCTCTAACCGTTGAGCTAGAGGGGCAACAGCAACATAGTATACAGCATATTCGGACCAATCGCCACCGCGGGCGTCTGACGGGCGTCGAAATGGTCTTCGGAGTGTTGGTGTGCCTACAATCGAAACCATGTCATGTACCACAATTCTTGTAGGCAAAAAAGCAAGTTACGACGGTTCGACCATCATCGCCCGAGATGACGACTCTGGTTCGGGACGTTACGATCCCAAGAAATTCGTAGTCGTCGCACCGCAGGAGCAGCCGCGGCACTACCGCAGTGTGCTGAGCCACGTTGAAATCGACCTTCCCGACAATCCATGCCGGTACAGCATCGTACCGAACGTGCTTCCAAATCGTGGAATCCTTGCGGAAGCTGGCGTCAACGAACGCAACGTGGCCATGAGCGCCACCGAAACCATCGCCGTCAACGAGCGCGTGCTCGCCGCCGACCCGCTGGTCGCACTGCAGTCGGCCGACGAAGCCAATGGTAAGCCGGAAACCCCAGGCGGCATCGGCGAAGAAGACATCATCACCCTCGTGCTGCCGTACGTCAACACCGCGCGCGAAGGCGTGAAACGTCTGGCCGAACTGCTCGAAACGTACGGAACGTACGAATCGAACGGCATC
>ENA-ORNQ01002729-ORNQ01002729.1-human-gut-metagenome-genome-assembly--contig:-NODE-2729-length-11401-cov-5.267671_pt1 | contig 11401 bp, 10 predicted proteins | sample MGYA00242116_ERZ509024 | MGnify/ENA primary metagenome ERZ509024 (study PRJEB26280, sample SAMEA2338697) | human gut metagenome | biome: human gut; feature: human-associated habitat; material: faeces...
GGCCGTTGCCGCCGCAGACGAGCTCGAGCGGGTGACCGAGCAGGGCGCACGCCTCGGCAAGCGTGCCGCCGGAGACGCGCGTTTCGCACGGCGTTCCGGCAATACGAACGGTGTATTCCATAAAAGCAGCCTCCTGTTTACGGATTCGTGTCCCGGCGCATATAGCACGAGAGATTCGGGCATTTGGAGCAGTCGTGATCGATGGAGCGGTCAGGGAGGCCGGTGCCCGCGCCGTAGGCATAAAGCATGGCCTTCTCCGGCTGGAGCATGTAGTGCTCGGTGAGCGTGGCGGGGAACGGTTCGCCCTGCGTGAGCAGGGAGAGGAACTGCGCCTGATATTCCATGTTCAAATGGTTCTCACCCGGCGTGAGGCGCGTGCTGAGATGGTAGCCCTGCGCCTTGAACTCGTTATAAAGCCGGCGGTTCATCGCGTTTGAGGCGTTGAAAAGCACCTCGTTGGCGAGGTCGTTGAGAATGTAGCCCTCGAGAAAATCGCTCTTCGCCATGAGATCGTCCACACAGTCTACGATTTTCTGCGTGGCGCCGCAGTAGCACACCGCGAGCATATCGCAGCTCGAAAGCTCCGGCGAGGCGATGGTCAGGTCGTTGTCTGTAATGTTGTAGGAAAGAACAAGCTCAATGTTCTCACGCAGCAGCTCCACGAGGTACGGGAAAATGCTCTCGGCGTAGGCATTTGTGTTGGGATCCGCCCGCAGCTTGAGCCGTGTGAAGATGCGATTCTTGTCGTATTTGAGCTCATCCACGGAGACGGGGAAGAACGTCATATCATTTACCTCCTATCTGCGGCACGGGGAAGCCGCGGATGTACTCGTTGTCGAGCAGCTTGTCCGCACTGGCGGAAACTTTGAACTGCCGCGGGGTTTTCCCTGTGATTTTTTTGAAAACTTTGGTAAAATAGCTCTGATCGTCAAAGCCGACGCGTCCGGCGATCTCCAGAAGGTTCATGTCCGGCTGCGAGAGCAGCTCTACGCTCTTCTGGATGCGCAGGCTGTTGAGATAGTCCGTAAAGCCGACGCCGAGCTCCTTTTTGAAGAGCTTGGATAGGTATGATTCGTTGATATGGATGCTGCCGGCCACGTCGCGCAGCGTGAGCTTTTCCGCGTACCGCTCGCCGATGAGCTCGATGGCCTGCGTGATGAGCGGAGAATAGACGGGCGCGGGCGGCTCCGGCACGAGCGAGAAAAAGTGGTCGATCAGCTTCTGCGTCCACACGGCCAGCTCCTCCACCGACTGCGCCTGGTTGAGCGCCTCGAGCGGGTCGAGCCCGGCGGCGAGGATCTTGTTCAGATTGATGCCGGAATCAAGCGCGGCCTTGGAGAGCATCGTGAAAAGCTCGATGAGCCGCATGCGGATGAGATCGAAATTTCCCGCTTCCACGAGAAGAAACTCGTCAAAGAGGCCGGAGGCTGCCTCGTTTACGGCCTCGCGGTCGCGCTCGCGCAGACCGGCGAGCAGGCGCTGCCAGAGCGTTTCTTCCGTCTCGCCGCCGGTGCTGACGGAGAGCTTGAACTGCTGCACCGTCTCTCCGGCGCTGATCTGGCCGCGGCTGCGGGCGCGGATGTGTTCATATTCCTCCCAATTCTGGCGCGAGCTGAGCACCGAGGCGTAAAGAAGCGTTGCGATCTTCTGTATCTGCTCGGGCGTGCTCTCCTTGGCGTTCTGGAGAAAGAGAGCCACGCGCGGGAAGAGCGCCGAGTCGTCCGGATTGAGCTCCATGATGCGCGCGAGCAGCTTTTCGTCCACGCTGCCGAGCACAAGCGGCCCGGCCAGCACGCAGCCCTTGCGCGCACCATTATATAGTATGGGAACGGCGATCTCGACGAAGCCCGCCGGACAGAAGAATATGTACGGCTCGCCGAGCGCGAAAGACTCATCCATCGAGAAGGTCAGATATCCCTGACAGCCCTCGCTCTGGCTGAAATGCGGGAACAGGCGGCAGACCTTCTGTTCCGCGTTGAATTCCCGCGTGATCCGGTTTTCCGTGTCGTACACCGTCACAGGGATACCGGTACAGCTGCTGAAAGCATCCAGCGCGTCGTAGAGTCTGTCCATGGGAAAAGCCCCGCCCTTTCTTTCTTTATTACAGCGGCTATAGCGTTACAGCCCCTATAACTGCATCATAGGCGATAGCAAAGGCGTTGTAAAACAAAAAATGACGAAAAACAAAGATTTTACCAATTCTGCTAAAAATTCTACAACAAAAATCCGTGAGACGGTTTATATTACGGCCAAAACGGCAAAACACCCCTGCTGCGGCAGGAGAACCTGACCGGTATTTTACCATTTTTGTTCCTCTTTTTCAGAGAAAAACCGAAGCGGATTTCTTATACTGGACACAAGGTACTGGAGGAGAGTTCCCATGGAGGAAAAAATTCACCACCTCGAACAAGGCGTTCTTTCGGGCGACCGCGAAGCGGTCCGCACGGCCTGCCGGCAGCTGCTGGAAGCCGGGATGCCGCCGCAGAAGATCGTAAGATTCGGACTTCTGCCGTGCATGGACACGCTCGGCCAACAGCTGTCCCGCCGCGAGAAATTCATCCCGCAGATCATGATGTCGGCACGAGCCGTGCAGGACGGGATCGACCTTCTCTCGCCGCTTATCGTGGGCCCGGACGTCCTCTCGCTTTCGGAGACCGTTGTGCTCGGCACCGTCAGCGGGGACATCCACACCATCGGAAAGACGCTCGTTTCCATCATGCTCCGGAGCGCCGGATTCCATGTCGTCGATCTTGGGACGAACGTCCCACCGGAGAAATTTGTCGCCGCGGCGCGGGAGAACAACTCCCACATCATCGCGATCTCGGCAATGCTCACCACGACGGTCACCGGCATGAAGAAAACGATCCGCGCTCTCCGCGAGGCGGAGGAAAGCGATCAGTGGCACATCATTGTCGGCGGCGCGCCGGTCAACGGCCGGTTTGCCCGCGAGCACAATGCGGAATATGCCGCTGACGCGGTGGAAACGGTGAATTTGGCCCTGAAAGCCTGCGGGATCGATCCTCTCCCAGACGAAGAATTGTAAAAAAAGATTTTTTTAACGGAGGAAATCACGCTATGTCCACTCTCAATGAAATTTCCCAGATGGTAATTACCGGTCAGATCCGCACCATCAAAGCCAAGGTCCAGCAGGCTCTCGACGAGGGCATCGGCGCCCAGGAAATCCTCGACGGCGGCCTTCTCCCCGGCATCAACGAGATCGGCGAAAAGTTCGCCAGAAACGAAGTGTTCGTTCCCAACGTCCTGCTGGCCGCGAAGGTCATGAACATGGGCGTGGAAGTCACCCAGCCGCTGCTCGCCGCCGGCGAGTCCACCAAGCTCGGCACCGCCGTCGTCGGCACTGTTAAGGGCGACCTGCACGACATCGGCAAGAACCTCGTTGCGCTTATGATGCGCAGCGCCAACCTCGAAGTCATCGACCTCGGCAGCAACGTTGACGGCGCGAAGTTCATCGACGCCATCAACAAGTACAACCCCGACGTCATCGGCCTCTCCGCTCTGCTGACCACCACCATGAACGAGCAGGGCCACATCATCCAGCAGCTCGCCGACGCCGGCGTGCGCGACAAGGTCAAGGTCATGGTCGGCGGCGCTCCCGTAACGCAGATGTGGGCGGACAAGATCGGCGCGGACGCCTTCACCGCCGACGCGGCCGAGGCTGCGCAGTGGGCGAAGGCCTACGCCGCTTCCAAGGGCGCCTGAGCGCACGAAAGTTAAGGAGGATAAAGATTATGCATCAGCGTATTAAGTACGACGTTCTTTCCCAGAAAGAGCTCGAATACATGAAGGGTCGCCTCGAGCAGATCCTCATCGAGCGCGGCGTCCACCTCGACCACGAGGAGATGCTCAAGGCTCTCGAGGAGAAGGGCTGCATCGTTGATATGGAAGCGCGCGACGTGCGCTTCACGAAGGAGCTCATCGACAAGGCCATCGCCGCCGTCCCCGCCGAGTTCACGCTCTACTCCCCCGACGGAAAGCACGACCTGAAGTTCCCCTCCCCCGACGGACGCTTCTACACCCGCACCTGCACGGGCGCGCCCAACTACCGCAACATCAAGAACGAGACCCACTACATCAAGCCCGAGGAGGAGCACGAGTGGTATCATCTCACCAACAAGATGGAGAATCTGGACTACGTTACGCTGCCCTCCGTCTCCGGCGAGTACTACCCCGGCGATGCGATCGACGTTTACGTTCTCGCCGACGCTCTCAAGCTCTCCGGCAAGCACATCTGGATCCAGCCCTACGAGGCGGACAACGTACAGTTCCTCATCGACATGGCCGCGGCGGCCGTCGGCGGCTACGACAAGCTCCGCGAGCGCCCGATCGTCAGCATGATCGCCTGCAGCGTCCCGGCGCTGACCTACAAGCACATGGACGCCGAGATCCTGTACCTCAGCGCGAAGTACGGCGTGCCCGTGCAGCCCTGCGCTCTGCCCACCGCCGGCGCGAACACCCCCGTGACCGCCCAGGGCACCGCGTTTGTCGCCTGCGCCGATGTTCTTGCCCAGATCGTCATGCTCGAGCTTCTCTGCCCCGGCCTGCCGATCATCGCGACGACCCTGCTGTTCTCCATGGATATGCAGAGCACCTACACGCTGCAGTCCAACACCGAGATCACCTTCGCCCGTCTCATCTGCATGGACCTCTTCGAGCGCGGCTACAACATTCGCGCCCATTCCTACGGCACCGGCACCGACAGCCTCTGCCTCGACGCGCAGAACTTCATCGAGCGCACGAGCCTCATCCACGCGATGGCGATGTCCAACGCCTCCGTCCTCGGCGGCATGGGCCAGCTCGAGACCGCGAAGACCATCTCCCCGGTGCAGCTCATCATCGATAACGAGATCATGGGCATTGCCCAGCGCCTGCGCGCCGGTCTTGACGTCAACGACGAGACCATCGACTGGGATGAGCTCATCGAAGGCATCGACAAGGATCCCGCGTTCAGCTTCCTTATGAGCGAGCACACCTTCCGCCACTTTGAGGAGCCCCACCGCCCCGATATGTTCAACCGCGACGGCGTCGTCCGTTGGGAGCGCGAGGGCAGCAAGACCCTGCTCGACAAGGCCGAAGAGAAGTATTACGCCCTCATGGCCGAGGAAGCCGACTACGCGCTGCCCGCCGACAAGGCTGCGGCCGTGGACGAGGTCCTCAAGAAGGCGCACGCCGCTCTCGTCAAAGACTAATTTCAGCAGCTTCCTGCCGGAGGGCGTATGGATCGCCTCCCGTCCGTTCTCCGACAGGATAAAATAATGTTCATTGCGATGGAACCAGCCCTGCCGGAGGCCTAATACCGGCAGGGTGGAGTTTCTGTACCCTTTTTCCCGCGATCGCCGCCAAAAAACGAGTAACAAGGAAAAGGAGAGAAACATGAAGATCACCAAGACCGAAGGGATCTGGCTCATCATCACCACGATCCTCTACATCGCCTACAACATCCCCGGCGTTCCCCCCTACAACCAGCCGACGGCAACGCTCATCCACGCCGCGCTCACGGTGCTGCCCATCTGGGTCATCACCTACATCTTCCTCCCGAAGGTCTATCGCATCTACAAGCTGAGAAACGAAAAGAAGGAGGATAAGTAAGTTATGCTGAGTCCGACTACTATCTGGATCGCCTTTGCGCTCTATATGTGCTTCCTTCTGGGCGTGGCTGTTTACGTCACCGTTCAGGACAAGAAAAAAGCCGCGGGCGGGAGCCTGCTGACTGCGTCGGTCAAATGGCCGGTGCTCGTTATGACCTACATCGCCTCGCTTATGAGCACGTGGGTATTCTTCGCCGGACCCGGCGCGTACTACCGCGGCGGTCTCGGCTACTGGATCAGCGAAATGAGCTACATCGCCCTCTTCCCGATCATCGCCCACTTCACGATGAACAAGGTGTGGATCATCAACCGCGAGATGGGCGGCACGTTCTCCACTCCCGCGGACTTCTATGACGCCCGCTTTAAATCCCGCGCGCTGCGCATCATCCTTGCGCTCATCTTCCTGTGCGCTTCGTTCCCGTACATCGCCTCGGTGCTCGTGGCCATCGCCAACGCCGCGCAGTACGCTACCGACGGCGCGATCAACTACCGTCTCGCGGTCATCGTCGTTGGCCTTATCATGACGGTGTTCGTTTGTGTCGGCGGCGTCAAGTCTGCCGCCACGGCCGACACGGTGCAGGGTCTCCTCTTCATTCTCCTGCTCTGGGTCATCGTTATCGCGGCTCTGATCGTCGGCTTCGGCGGCTCGCTGAGCAAGGCGGTCACGAAGCTCTGGGATGACGTCCCCGCCTTCTTCTCCTACCCCGGACCGGACGGCTGGGTGCCGTATGCTTCCCGCTTCGGCTATCCGTTCTCCTGCGCCATCGGCTGGACGATCATGCTGCCGCATGTGTTCGTGCGCTCCGGCTATTTCGGCGACGATCTCAAGGCGCAGCGCCGTCTCTCCTACATGACGCCGGTCCTGCAGGGCATCGTCTGGACGGGCACCATGCTCATCGGTCTCATCGGTCTCGCCCTTGTGCAGGGGCTGCCGACCTCCGAGACCGAGCTCATCATCCCCTACATCGTAAAGAACTTCGTTGTGAGCTTCAACCCGGTGCTCGCGAAGATCCTCATGGTCGCGTTCTTCATCGGCGCTTCCGCCGTCGGCCTTTCGACCTCCAACGCGTTCCTCTCGGTCGCCTCGGCCATCGTGGCGGACGACCTGCTGCGCAACACGTTCCACATGGATCTCAGCGGCAAGAAGGGCGTGAACGCCAACCGCATCATCATCGCGGTGCTCGGCATCGGCTCGATGCTGCTCGCGCTCGATCCCCCGGAGCTCATCTTCACGCTCATCATGTTCTCCATCGCGATCGTCATGCCGCTCTTCCCGGTGCTGGTGCTCGGCATCTACTGGAAGAAGGCGACGAAGCAGGCGGCCATCGTTTCCTCCATCGTCGGCACGGTGCTCGTGCTCGCGACCTACTTTGTGTGGAACATCGGCGGCACCTGGTACGGCGCGATCGGCATGCTCGGCGCCGCGGTCTGCATGGTCGTTGTGAGCCTCTTCACCAAACAGGACAGCAAGGATTCCGAAGCGTTCTTCGCTGCTCTCAAAAACGGCATGAACCGCAGCTACAAGATCGAAGACAAGGCTGTTGCGGCGCAGGCCGGTATGAGTACCGAAGACTGAACCACCAGCGCATTTACGCCGGCGCGGCAGCGAAAAGAGCCGCGCCGGCTCTCTTTATGCCCCTATGAGGAATGGACGAAGGGCGTCAGCAAGTGCGCCGAAGCCATCATCAAGGCGACCGGGGAGATCCGGGCCCTCAACCCGCGCGAGACATCGCGCATGAGCGGGCACATCGCGCCGGCCCGTGCGCCCGGTGCATGGTTTCCGCAGACAGAAGCGGCGGTGTGTCCGGTAAGCGCTTGACGCGCGGGGCACAATATGGTATTCTGTCATAACTATATAAAAATGGAGTGTGATGACCCCACATGGACGGCGACAGTTGGCTGTCTTGGATACCTATCGTTTTTCTTCTCTGCATGGCGGCGTATTTTGCCGTGGCAGAGACGGCCGCCACGTCCGTCAGCCGCATCCGGCTCAAGACGCGGCTCGATCAGGGCGACCAGAAGGCGAAGAGAGCCCTTTACGTACAGGACAATTTTGACCGCGCAATTTCCGCGATCCTCATCGGCACGAATATCGTCCACATCTCCACCGCTACGCTCACAACGGTGCTCGTTACGCGCACCTGGGGCGCGAGCTGGGTGGCGCTTGGCACGATCGTGTGCACGATCGCGGTGTTTTTTGCCGGAGAGATGCTCCCCAAGAGCATCGCCAAGCGCTACAGTGAACGGTGCGCCCTTGCGACGGCGCCGTCCCTGTGCTTTTTTATGCGCATTTTCGCGCCGCTGGCGAAGGCACTTTCGCACATCGGCGAATTCTTCTCGAATCTCGCCAAGGGCGAGCCGGAGATCACCGTGACCGAGGATGAGCTCTACGACATCATCGAAACGATGACCGACGAGGGCGAGCTGCCCGAGGACCGGGCGGAGCTCGTCCACTCGGCGCTGGAGTTTGCGGACGTAACGGTCGAGCGCGTGTTCACGCCGCGCGTAGACGTTGCGGCGCTCGATGTGAACACGCCGCCGGAGAAGATCCTCTCGTTCATCCGTGAGCAGCGCCACAGCCGTCTGCCGGTGTACGAGGGCAGCATCGACAACATCATCGGCGTGCTGCAGATCCGCAAATACGTCCGCGTATACCTGCGCGAGAGGAAATACCCGGAGCTTCGCAGCCTGCTCGACGCGCCGTGCTTCGTGCACCAGAGCACGTCCATTGACGAGCTGCTCGAAGAGCTCAACCGGCAGAAGGTCTCTCTCGCCGTCGTCACGGACAACTACGGCGGCACGATGGGCATCGTGACCGTCGAGGACATCATCGAAGAGCTGGTCGGCGAGATCTGGGACGAGGACGACGTCGCGCAGGTCGAATTCCGCGCGCTCGGCGGCGATACCTACGAGGTCAGCGCCGACATGGACATGGAGGACCTTTTCGACGAGCTCGGCTACGACGATCCCGAAAATACCGACTGGGAGCACAAGCCCGTCGGCGAGTGGGTGTATGAGCAGTTCGACATGATCCCCGCGCAGGGCGAGAGCTTCACCTGGCACCGGCTGAAGGTGACCGTGGAGGCCATTGACCATCGGCGCATCCGCAAGCTCCTCATCCGGCTTCTGCCCGAAGAGACGCAGGAAGGGGGCGAGGAGGCATGACAACGTGGATCTATGTGCTTTTGATGCTCGTGCTGCTTTGCGGTTCGGCGTTTTTCTCGGCATCGGAAATGGCGCTCTCGTCGGCCAACCGGATGCGGCTTGCGTCCGCCGCCGAGGAGGGGAACCGCGCCGCCGGGATCGCCTGCAAGGTGATCGACAAATACGAAAACGCGCTCTCCGCCATTCTCATCGGCAATAACCTCTGCAACATCGGCTCGGACTCGATCGTGACGGTGCTCGGCATTGCGCTGCTGGGAGAAAAATATAACGGCTGGGTGTCGGTCCTCATTACGCTCTGCATGACGGCGATCATCATCGTGTTCTGCGAATCCGCGCCGAAGATCGCCGCAAAGAAAAACGCGAACCGCTTTTCGATGACGGTCGCGCCGTTCGTCCGTTTTCTTATGATCGTGCTCTCGCCGGTCATCTTCCTCGTTTCGCTGCTCATCCGTCTTATTACGCTTCCGCTCAAGGACGAGCACAGCGGCGAAAATACCGAGGAGGAAGCCGCCGCCGAGCTGCAGTCCATCATTGAGACCGTCGAGGACGAGGGCGTCATCGACGAGGACCGCAGCGAGCTTCTGCGCAGCGCGCTCGACTTTTCCGAGATCGCCGTCATGGACGTGATGACCGCGCGCGTGGACGTCGAGGCGCTCGATATTGACGACGACTGGCGCGAGCTTTTGCTCTCGGGCGAGGATCTGCCGTATTCGCGCATCCCCGTGTATGAGGACAGCATCGACAATGTCATCGGCGTACTGTATCTCAACCGTTTTTACAAGGCGCTGCTCGACGATCCCGACGCGGACATCCGCAGCAACCTTATGAAGCCGCTGTATATCTATAAGACCGTGAAGCTGCCGGATGTGCTCGCGCAGCTGCGCAAAAACCAGCAGCATCTCGCCGTCGTCACGGACGAATACGGCGGAACGCTCGGCATCGTGACGCTCGAGGATGTGCTCGAAGAGCTTGTCGGCGACATCTGGGACGAGACCGACGAGGTCGAAGACGAGATCGTTGAGCGGCCGGACGGCATGTATGAGATCGACGGCGATCTCCCCATCGGCGATCTTGCGGAGCTTCTGGACGTGACCGAGGAATCGCTCGACACCGCGAGCGCCACCGCCGGCGGCTGGACGATCGAGAAGTTCGGCGCGTTCCCCAAGGTGGGCGATACCGTGGAGGCGGACGGTCTTCGCGTAAAGGTGCTCGCCATGGGCGAGGACGGGCTTCGCGTGGAAAAGATCCTCGTGGAAAAGCTGCCCGAGGACGAAACGGACGATTGACCGGGAGGGTTTACCCATTCAGGACTTGACGCAGAAAAGAGAACGGGCGGTGCTCGCGGGGCTTTCCGCATCGAGCATGGACGCCGAGGAGCGCTCCACCGAAATTTCGATGGAGGAGCTTGCCGCGCTCGTGGATACCGCGGGCGCGGACACGGTCGCCATGGTTTTGCAGACCCGCCAGTCGCCCGACCCGCGCAGCTTTCTCGGCGCGGGCAAATTGCAGGAAATAAAGGAGATCGTAACGAACAACGAGTGTGATCTCGTTGTGATCGACAACGAGCTCTCGCCCTCGCAGGCGCGGGCGATCGAGGAAGAGCTCGGCGTGCGCGTCGTGGACCGGAGCGGACTCATTCTCGATATTTTCGCCCAGCGTGCCCGCACAAAGGAGGGCCGGCTGCAGGTGCAGCTCGCGCAGTATGAATATCTGCTGCCGCGGCTGACCGGCATGTGGACCCATCTCAAGCGCCAGGCCGGTACGAGCGCGCCCATCGGCACGCGCGGCCCCGGCGAAACGCAGCTCGAGACCGACCGGCGGCATATCCGCCGGATCATCCAGAATCTGCAGGCCGATCTCGAACAGGTGCGCCGCGTCCGCTCGACGCAGCGCCGCCGCCGCGAGAAAAACGCCATGCCGATGGTCGCGCTGGTGGGTTACACGAACGCCGGAAAATCCACGGTGCTCAACCGTCTGACGCGCTCGGACATCCCGGCGAACGACCGCCTTTTCGATACGCTGGACACGACGACGCGCCTTCTCACGGTGTCCGACACGCTGGATGTCGTGATCTCCGACACGGTCGGCTTCATCCGAAAGCTGCCGACGAATCTCATCGAGGCGTTCAAGGCCACGCTCGAAGAATTGCGGTACGCCGATCTCCTGTTGCACGTCATCGATGTTTCCGCGCCCGACTGGGAGGAGCAGGCGAAGGTCACCGACGCGCTCATCCGCGAGCTGGGAGCGTCCGCCACGCCGGTGCTGCGCATTTATAATAAGTGCGACGCGATCCCGGCGCTTACGGAGCTTCCCCACACGCGCGACGGCGTGTGCATTTCCGCGCGCACCGGCGAGGGCGTGGACACGCTGCTCGCACGCATCACGGAGGAGCTGAAGCAATGACGCCGTACCGTACCGCCGCCGGATACGGCGAGGCGGAATATGAGGATAAACGAAGCCGGTTTATCGGCCATATAAAGCCCGTGACATCGGAGAACGAGGCAAAGGCGTTCATCGACGAAATGCGCCGGACGTATGCCGACGCGACGCACAACGTTTTCGCCTACGTCCTGCGCGAGGGGAACATTCTCCGCTGGTCGGACGACGGCGAGCCGGGCGGCACGTCCGGC
>ENA-ORNQ01002732-ORNQ01002732.1-human-gut-metagenome-genome-assembly--contig:-NODE-2732-length-11398-cov-3.058715_pt1 | contig 11398 bp, 13 predicted proteins | sample MGYA00242116_ERZ509024 | MGnify/ENA primary metagenome ERZ509024 (study PRJEB26280, sample SAMEA2338697) | human gut metagenome | biome: human gut; feature: human-associated habitat; material: faeces...
ATCGTTGGAAACACCGTGCGATGTTTCTTAATGATAGAATGGACGAATACCTGACGCTGATGGTAGCCGGACACGAACTCGGTCACGATATTTACCATAGAGAGCTTGCCAAAGGCGACGGTATGAAAGAGTTTGAGCTTTTCAGAATGCAAAGTTCCACGGAATACGAAGCCAATGCCTTTGCAGCACACGTTCTGATTGATACTGACGAATGCCTCGAATATGCCCGTGAAGGCTACGATGTAGTGCAGCTTGCAAAGGCGATGAACTCTGAAATCAATCTTATGCTGATAAAGCTTCAGGAATTAAGCAGACTCGGTTATCACATTCGGGTTCCGTTTGAGCCGAAAAGCGATTTCTTTAAGAATATAAAAGCGTAAAGGAAGGAACCGGTTATGCCGAAAAAGAAAAAGAACGAAATAACAATCCGTTCAAGTGCTGCTGAATATCTGACCTACGTTGCCTCTGTTGGCGGCGAGGAAAGCAGCGTTGAAATGCGATATGAAGATGAGAATATATGGCTGACGCAAAAGATGATGGCTACCTTGTATGATGTCTCAGTACCTGCTATCAATCAGCATTTGAAAAGGATTTTTGATGATGGGGAGCTTGTTGAAGGTTCAGTTATTAAGAAATACTTAATAACTGCCGCAGACGGAAAGAGCTACCTGACCAATCATTATAACTTGCAAGCTATTATCGCTGTCGGTTTCAAGGTCAACAATGAGCGTGCTGTGCAGTTCCGCAAATGGGCGGGGCAGATTGTCAAGGATTATACGATACAAGGTTGGACAATGGATGTTGAACGATTGAAAAAGGGCACTCTGTTCACTGACGAATATTTTGAGCGCCAGTTAGAGAATATCCGTGAAATTCGTCTTTCCGAGCGTAAATTCTATCAGAAGGTAACGGACTTATACGCTACGGCATTTGACTACGACAAGGACGCAAGCACCACCAAACTCTTTTTTCAAACCGTTCAAAACAAGCTGCACTATGCCACTCACAGACATACGGCTGCCGAACTCATTGCCGAAAGAGCCGACGCACAAAAAGAACATATGGGTCTCACCTCTTGGGAAAATGCGCCTGACGGAAAAATCGTTAAGAGCGATGTGTCAATAGCCAAGAACTATCTTACGGAAAGCGAACTGTCCTTTTTGGAAAGGATTGTTTCGCTCTATCTCGATTACGCTGAGTTGCAGGCAGAGCGCCATATCCCGATGAGTATGGAAGATTGGGCAAAACGCCTTGACGGATTTCTCGAATTTAACGGCACGGAGATTTTAACCGGAGCCGGTAAAATCAGCGCAGAGCAAGCCAAGCTCCACGCCGAGACGGAATTTGAAAAATACCGTATCATTCAAGACAGACTTTTTAGGTCTGATTTTGACAGGTATATGTTGGAACTTGAAGAACGGGCAAAGTCCATATCCGATAACCACAAAGAAGATAAAACGGCGGAATAGCTCCCGCCGTTTTTATTAGTTGCAGACCAAAAAAATTTTTTGAATTTCTTGTAAGGTTTTGCTCTCTGCGAAGTCTTATAGATGAAAGGGGGTGGTAGAGTGACGGAGTTCGAGGAATTATACCGAACATATTTCGATGACGTGTTCCGATATATCCGCAGACTGTCCGGCAGTGAAAGCATAGCCGATGAAATCACAAGCGAAACATTCTTCAAAGCAATGCGCTCCATTAAAAGTTTCCGTGGTAACTGTGACATTAGAGTATGGCTTTGTCAAATAGCTAAGAACTGCTACTATACCTACCTCAAGAAGTCTACTCAAACGGACAGTATCGACGAAACTGAACTTTCAGAACTGCCTTCTGAGGAAGCAACCGCCGAGGAACAACTTATCAGGCAGGACGAAGCTTCAAGAATAAGAGCAGTATTGCATACTTTGCCAGAAACATATAAAGAAGTCTTTATGTGGCGTGTGTTTGCAGAACTGAGTTTCTCTCAAATCGGTCAGTTGTTCGGAAAATCCGATAATTGGGCTTGCGTAACCTACCACCGAGCCAAAAGAATGATACAAGAAAGACTGGGGGACGGAACCGATGAAAAATGAATGTAGTATTATTCGAGACCTTTTACCTCTCTATGCTGAGAATATGGTCAGCGACGACACGGCAGCTTTTGTAGCTGAACACTTGAAAAGCTGCGAAGCTTGCAGAAAAGAATACGAACAAATCAAAAAGCCAAAGCCGATACAAAAAGGCAATGACGCAGCACCTTTACAAAAACTTAGCCATAAACTAAAATTAAAACGCATTCAGACTATTGCGTTGACTGCCGTATTTGTTATCGCTCTGCTCGTTTCGGCTTTCGCCGTGTTGGGCGCTCCTATCTATCAACCGTATTCCGAAGGAATTGTTACCATCGAGGAACTCGGAGATAAAGGACTAACGCTGACATTTGATAAAAATGTAACTGACTTTCATTACGATATTCACGATGACCCTGATGACAGCAGCATTTGCATTTGCGATATTGAGGCGTGGACAACACTTTGGGACAAATGGTTTTCACAAGGAAAAGAGAACCTTTCGGCTACGGTCGTCAGCGAAGGCAAGCCGATGTACCTTTTCTATATCCCAAATGATACAAGCGAAAATGTTTGCCTTGCAAAATATGACCCTTCTGCTGAAAACCAAATCGAAATAGACGGCGAAACAAAAGGCATAACTACCCTGCCGAGACTGGTACTCGGATACTATCTTATCCTTGCGACTGGTGTATTGGGCATTATGGTAATCGTTTGGCTCCTTACAAGGAAGAAGCAAACTGTACGTTTGTGGGTAGAGCGTATCGGATTATATCCTGTTGCTTATATTGTCAGCCATTGCATAGTATCAGGTATTAACTGGACGACATATTCTATCAGCCGTGATTTTTCGCTTATTATCTTCTTGTCCATCTTACTATATAGCGGGCTGCTATTAGCACACAACATCTGGTATCTAAAGAAAGAAATCAAAACAGTCAATCGGTTATAAGCATTACAAAAAGACCGTCAGTTCTCTGCGGAGAGCCGGCGGTCTTTCTCTATACTTTTTCCTGAAAGCAATTTCTCACTTCTTTTTCCGATAAGCTCGAAACATCACGAAGGTGAGGACACCCAGTGCAATGCCAAAACAAATACCTACACCAATACCGGCGTAGCTCTCTAATACCTTGCAGAAAACCACGCTAAAAAGGATACTCATTGATATACCGACGCTTAATCCAACGCTGATAGCTGAACCTCGTTTCATTTTTTCCTCGCTTTCCTACGGCTGCTTTATATGCTTATTCAACAGTGCTCTACCTTTGCGCCATCACTTTGCCGCTATTGTTGAAGAATAAAAACCATCCTTAGATTGCTGCAACAAAACAAGCTCCCCTGTATTCAGAAAATGCTGCACCCTCTTTGCAATAAAAACATCACTGGTCAGTATATTCTGTTTACCCAATGCACTTCCGATGAGAAAAGCTACTTTGCAACTGCTTTCAGGAAACTCTCTTTTTATTAAACTGTCATAATAGTTTATATCGGCACTACAAACAATCCCATTTTCAACTACTCTAAGCATTGCGTTTTCTTGTTTTAGGACTTCCCACTGTTTAGCCAGTAAGTCTGTTTCTTCATTCGTTAGCATCGTCTCATTTTCAAGATAAGTACCGAAAAGCTGAGGCTCTACTTCACCCCATCCTCGATATTTTATACAGATATTATCCTCCCCTATAATCTGTTCGGGGAGAGAAACAATATGTATCTCCGTTCCGCTCCCATTAAGCATATGGGCTATAAACAGTAAGCCGCATTGGGCGTCCGGCGTTTGGTCTAACCATATTCTGATTTGTGCAGGCTTAGATTTCAGCACCTCCAAATCTTTGATACACGCAATCCAAAAATCCTCAAAATCCTTACTACCATCTTCACGCCCACAATATCTTGGAAAAAGAAATTGTTCACGGAGATATTTTTTTCTTGGACATTCTTCTAATGATATAGATGAAGCTATATCTCCTTCTGACAAGGCAAATGACACTCCTATAATATCCTCTTTCACTCCACCCAATGAAATAGCTGAGTTTTGAAGTTTTTCATATTTCCTTCTATACTCTTTGATTGCTTTTCGTTTAGAGAAAAATGGAAGCAATCCTTTTCGATTTGATATTACGCTGACCGCTCCCCCTATGAGGTTATCTTCACAGTGTTGTGCTAAAATCAATGCGCCCTTTACACTGTCGTTGAAACAAACTTCTAACATCCGTGAACCTCCAAATCGAGTATAATTTCCTTTATTATTTTAAACTGCTATCAATCCAGCTTTTTATTGCTGTCTCGTTTTCAGTCAATTTACCACCATTAGGAAAGTTAACTATAAAACTTTTTTCGTCTCTATGATAAAGAAAAACTACCCTTCGTATATCCGATTTATCGGTGCCGGCAATACACAAAACAACTTCCCAATCAGCAGATAATACCTTGCGGCGAAATGCGTCGAATGATGTCGGCAATGTTCCGGCTTCTTTTGATAAGGTCAGAACTTGTGATAGTGGATAGTTGTTTGAAGAAAGGTTGCACTCAGGTTTCGTAAGCATATCAAGCTGCAAATAATCAAAAATAATCTCTAATGCTTTTCTTTCAGTTGATACGTTATAATAACTTAGGTTATCCCACATTTCATCGTCTCATTTCCTCTGTTATCACAGCACACGGATTTCTTTAATTTCGACATAAGTTAAAATAACCATTAGCTGCGAAACAGTAATCCCCAAAAAGTTCCGATAGCGACTACCACTGTCAAGCATACTGAAAGAACACTGAATACAATAACCTTCACATACCACAATAGACCAGTGGCTTGCTTCCTTTTTCGCTCGACAAAGCACATTATTATTCCTGCTACCGAAAAAATCAAAGTAAAAATAAGTAATATCGCAACCAAGTGTTCCGGTAAAGCTTGTCCCAAATTCCCCAATATTGGACTTTTATACTGAATAATATATGCACAACTGATGGATATAACGCTAATTATCAATAAAATCAATGAAACCACAGACAGCACCTCTTTCTATCTTAATCAGTAATTCAACAAACGCCCGTTATCGTTCCATTCCCCGTACATAACGCCGTTTCGTGTGTTGTCTATCAATTTCTGCAATCGTGCAAGGAACAGTTTCGGTTGCTTCTTCTTTATTTGTATTGTATCTATACGCACTCGCTGATACAATTCCGGAAAGCTTTGAAAATTAGACCACACTACATCATCTGTCTGCAACGCTGCAAGAATGTCATCATCTATGACAAACCCTGCCGGCGTCATATCAGGTAAAACAGCACGACCATACTCGGTCATCATTCCAAGCTTATCCATTCTACGGCAGCGTTCTTTGTTCAGTTCAGACCAAAGGCTGCCTTTTTTTCTTGGAGCTAATTTCTGATATGTGACGCCGTCCTGCAACGTTTTTGTCGTACTGTCAATCCAACCGAAACATAAGGCTTCTTCCACTGCGTCAACATACCAAAATACATCGTCAGATGTCGGTCTGCCACGCTTCACCGCAACCCAGCATTCCTTTTCAGTCAGGTGATTATGTTCAAGCCATTGGCGAAGCTCGTTACGGTTCTTTGCAGATAACACATTATCAGGCTTCATCGTCAATCTCCAAGTCGTTCATCTTATCATTAAATGTATAGAATTTCATCTGCACTTTTCCCTTAATCTCATTCTCATAAAGCCCTTCGAGGCTATTCATCATCGGATTTCGGCTCCATTATTATTCGTCTGCTTCCGTGTCCGGTATTTCTCACAACCATTTCCTGTCGCTGCCGGATACAAGAAGGACTTACTCCTCTTTTACTCCCGCAAGCCGCAAGAGTTATGGGTTTTCCCGTAAAAACGCCCCATAGCAATAAAATATCATTTCTTGCAAGTTCTGTGCAGGCGCTATCAATCGCAAAGCATAGCTCGTGAACATTCAGGTCTTTCCTGATTTGATAATCAGGGTAAATTCTCTGTGCGAACTCTTCAAGCTTCTCAACTGCCCTATCAAGATAAGCTGTATCCGCAATACGGTCGTACTTCCTTGTATAAGCTTGATTTCTGCCTTCAAGAGTCGAGAAAGCATTTCTTATGTCTCTTTCTTCTAATTCCATCTGCTCCCCATACCGAGTTTTCACAGAAAATCTCTTTACATATAAGGTTCTGTTTGAATATAGCCGCATATTAAACTGTTTGAGAACAGCGATGTATCGCTCCCTGAATTGCTTTTTTTCGATGGGCAATTCGTTATTGGAAAATTCCCTTGCCATATATGCCCAAAACAGCTTATACGGCTGCTCATCAAAACGAAATTGTTCCGGCAAATAGAGAAACAATTCATAGGCGTAATGCTTTCCCTGTTCTAAATACCGTTTCCTCGGCTTCTCTGAGTCAAGCTTCAAAAGGCTGCTTTCAATCGCTGCCCTGACAGATTGCTCATCATAAGAATTGGGATATTTGTTGCTCACAACCGCTTTTTCAAAGTCGATGATGTTCCAGTCGGCATACTTATCGGCGCAAATAGTATCAATCAACTGATAAACATCTTTGATACAGAGCAACTGATATGTAGATAACTCTGTATAGCTCAAAGGTTTATACGATAAGCCTGCCATTATAATCACCCCGCTCCAACTTTGTTAAGCTTACTTTGCATATTTCTTGAAGTTCTCAGCCTGTTCAAGCACTTCCTTATAAACATCGTCCAAAGTGACCGGCGGATAGTCGAACTCGTCAAGGAGCAAAATCAAATCCACTTGCAAATTTGCTTTGATGTCCTCACGGGTCGCCCAATCGGTATATTTCGATTTGTCGTCAACGATTATCTTAATACGCTTAGCCAACTCAACCATTTTGTCGTCGGGATACTCAAATTCGTACTTTTTGGAAACGGCTTTTAGAATGTCATAGAACGCCTTTTCCTCGTAGTCAATCCCCATACTTTGGAAAGAATTTTTCTCTTTCTTCAATTCCTCTAACAGTTGAGCGAGTTGCTCTGCCACATCGTCGAGAACTTCATTGGCATACGCTTCATCTCTGCGGCGGTTATTGTACTCATCAACGACTTTTTTCAGTCTGTCCGCAAATTCGACGCCCATTATCTTATTTACCTTTTTGAACTCGTCAATCGCCTGGGAGAGCAGCCTTTGCAGTATCTTAATCTTTGTGTTCGGAAGCTGAATAGCGTTTATCTTATCCATATACTCGTCGCTGAATATATCGACCGCTATATGCTTGCCGCTTTCAAAGAGTTCCTCGATACCGTCAGACTGTATGGCACCCTCTAACATTTCACGCACACGGGCGTTCATCTGTGAGATGTCGGGAGCGTCACCCTTTGTCAGCTTAAAGAGGATAGAGCGCACAGCGCAATAGAAATGGATATAGTCCTTTTCTTCGTCGGAGATATTTTCGCTCGAACTGCAAAGGTTAAAAGCCTGTTTCATTCTCTTAACCGCCGCCATAAACCTTGTTTCCAGTTCATCCGAAAGCTGAACATACTCGACCGCACGATTGAGACAGGCGAGCTGCTCCATAGGCACCCCACAAAAAAAGTCTTTGCTGTTAAAATTGTGAAACATCTGACCGAGGACTTCCAACTGGTCTTTCACAATCGTAACGCACTGCTCAACGCCCTCAAATTCCTCGCTTTCAAAGTTCGTGTATTTTTTGAGGGCGGTATTCATATTCTTTTTTATGCCAATATAATCGACTATCAATCCCTTGTCCTTGCCTTCGCATACACGGTTGACACGGGAAATCGTCTGGATCAGGGTATGCTGCTGAATAGGCTTGTCTATGTAAATCGTATCCAGTTCGGGAACATCAAAGCCGGTCAGCCACATATCCACGACAATCGCAATTTTGAAATTAGACTTCGGGTTTTTGAACTGGCGGTCAAATTCCTTGCGGTCGTCCTTCGTGCCGAGCATATCAAACAGGTCTTTCTCATCATCCTTGTTGCGAGTCATTACCAGTTTGATTTTTTCCATCGGCTTTAACTCTTTTTTGTCCTTATCGTCGAGGATGACGTCATCGGAGCAGATTTTCTTTTCTGCCCATTCGGGTCTCAGCTCCGTCACTATCTTATAAAAGTCATACGCTATATAGCGGTTGGCACACACAAAGAGAGCCTTTCCCGCAACAGTCGCCCCTTCACGGACACGGGTTTCATAGTGATTGATAAAGTCCTCGGCAACCGCACGGAGAATGTCGGGGTCTCCGATGATAGCTTCCATCTTGGCGACCGCCTTTTGACTTTCCTCGATTTGATACTCGTTTGCGCCCTCCTGTTCGCATTGGGCATAATACTTCTCGATTTCTTTGACCTTATCGTTGTCGAGCATAACTCTTGCCGCACGACCGTCATAGACAAGATTGACCGTAATGCCGTCACGTACTGCTTCGGTCATTGTATAAGCGTCCACGACGCCGCCGAACACTTCAAGCGTTCCATCAACCGGCGTACCGGTAAATCCTACATAGGTGGCGTTGGGGAGCGAGTCGTGCAGATATTTTGCAAAGCCGTATTTTCTTTCTACGCCGGTTTCCGTCACTCGAACCTTTTGGTCGAGATTGATTTGGCTTCTGTGCGCCTCGTCGGAAATACAGATAACATTAGCTCTGTCTGTAAGAAGCTGCAAATCCTCGGTGAATTTCTGTATTGTCGTCAGGTAAACGCCACCGCTTTCTCTGCCTTGCAGTTCTTCACGCAGTTTTTCACGAGACTCTATGCTTACAACAGTCTCGTCACCGATATACTTTTTCGAGCCGACAAAAAGCTTGGAAAGTTGGTCGTCAAGGTCGGTTCTGTCCGTGATAAGCAGAATAGTAGGAGATGAAAAGAATTTGCTTTTCATCAGCTTACGGGTCAAAAATAGCATAGTGTAGCTCTTACCGCAGCCGGTAGCGCCAAAATATGTGCCGCCTTTTCCGTCGCCGGTCGGACGTATATGTGCCTTGATATTTTCAAACAGCTTGTTTGCGGCAAAGAATTGAGGATAGCGGCATACTATTTTTAAGTCGCTGTCGGAGTTGTCGGGGAAATAAACGAAGTCCTTAATTACATCGAGCAGTCGGTCTTTACGGAACAGTCCTTTTATCATCGTAACAAGGGAATTGAGACCGTCAAGCTCTTTATCGTCGGAGTTTACCTTTCTCCAAGCGTAGAAGAAGTCATACGGGCTAAAAAATGAGCCGTACTTATTATTTGCCCCGTCGCTTATCACAACGAATGCGTTATATTTGAAGATTTCCGGAATATCTCTGCGATAACGAACCGTAAGCTGCCTGTAAGCGTCCATTATCGTGGTGTTTTCTTTTACGGCGCTCTTAAACTCAAAGACTACAACAGGAATACCATTCACGAACACAATTCCATCGGGGATACGCAACTGATTGTTGATACCCTCGATTTCAAACTGATTGACCGCTTTGAAAATATTGTTTTCGGGAGTGTCGAAATCAATAAGTTCAATATAAAGGTCTTTTTGGGTTCTGTCCTCACGGTTGAAGATGAAACCATCGCAAAGTAGCTTTAACACAGCCTTATTTGCTTCGTAAATCGTGCCGGAGATATTGCGAAGCATAAGGATAATGCTGTCAACTTCGCTGGGTGTGAGACCGTCCGCAGCATAGCGATTATAGAGGTACTGTTTCAAGTCATCGGTCAACAATACCTCTGTTCTTTCCCTATGAATTTGGTCGCCGCTGACATAGGTATAACCTTCGTCTTTCAGCAGTTCCATTATGGACATTTCCAAAGCGTGTTCGTTAAAGTTTGCCATTGTAGTCACTCCTTCTGTTTGGCATTCTCGTTATCTTCCAATTGCTCGGTCAAGTATCTTTTTAGGTTTAAGTAGCGTTTGGTTCATATTTCCCTCTAAATCTGCGGTAAATGATAATTTAGAAGCACAAGCTTTTGCGATATACAAAAATATTACTTTTAATTGCGAAGCAACCGCAGAACTATCTGATATTGCACTTATCACAATGGGCACATCTCCTGAAGGGGACTCCTTTAATACCGAGGGTAAAGGCGATGTTTTTTATCAGGGAAGAACGGATTTTGGATTTAGATTTCCTTCAATCCGCCTTTATACCACTGAAGGCAAACGCTATGCAAAAGCAGGTGATGTTCTAATGAGTGTTCGCGCTCCAGTTGGTGATGTAAATATTGCCAAAGAGGACTGTGCAATAGGTAGAGGTTTAGCTTCTATACGCCCCAAAGACGGCTGCTACTCGTTCTTATATTACACTTTGCAGGAGCTTAATTTTGAGCTTAAAAAATTCAATGACGAAGGCACAGTTTTTGGCTCAATAACAAGAGATGATTTATTTAGTCTCAAGATTGTGCCACTAAACAACGAAAAGCGCAAGGAATTTGAAGCTGTTGTCTCTCCCATTGATACGCTAATCAGAGCCAACGAATTAGAAATATTTGAGCTAAAAGATATTTGCTCCACAATGCTAAGTCAATTGACACACTAAGCCGCTAAATTATCATTTATCCTCCTTTTCAACTCAATTCTATCTGTTATGGCTTTGTAAGCCTTTACGATTTCTCTTTGCCTCTCGATTGCCGGCAAAGGAAGCTCAACCATACAAAGCTCGTTCCAATCAAATATTTCTCTTACGCTGCCGTGAGACTTATATCTCGCATATCGGTCAAATTCCGGTCTACTGAACCAAAGCATAAGATATTCAGGGTCAAGGTTATCCTTATCTTTGACCTCAAAAGCCGTATATGAACTTGATATAATACAATCATCGCTATCCAAGTAAGCGATAGAGATTTTATCTCCGTTTCGTGAGGTAACAGGGCCATATGCAAATTGCCCTGTTCTCACAATCTTATAACCACTCAAATCAGTTCCTACAATATTTGCTATCGAAGGAATAAACTTTTTCTCAATGCTAACGCCGAGTAATCGTGTTACGGATAAATCTCTATTGCGTTCGTCTACAAGACGAATATAGTTTCCTAATACTTGATAGCCTTCCTTCATTTCTTTCACCTCAACCGATGTATTTCCTATGTGCAAGCTTCACATTGCTCTGTTTGACCATTGCGTATTGCAAGGTCGTATCTATTCTTTTATGCCCCAGGAGCTGTTGAAGCTGCTCAATGGGCATTCCCTTATCTATCGCCATAGTGGCGAGGGTTCGCCTGAATTTATGCGGGTGTACCTTTGGTACTCCCAAGCGCTTTCCCATTTCTCGCAGGCGGGTTTCAATTCCGCCTATTGTCATTCTGTTGTGCGGCGCTTTCAGCGACACAAACAGGGCGGGGTTTTCGTCGCCTCGTGAGTCAAGGTAGGCTTGCAGGTGTAGCTTCGTCCTTGCGTCGAAGTAAACCATTCGC
>ENA-ORNQ01002736-ORNQ01002736.1-human-gut-metagenome-genome-assembly--contig:-NODE-2736-length-11387-cov-2.549682_pt1 | contig 11387 bp, 12 predicted proteins | sample MGYA00242116_ERZ509024 | MGnify/ENA primary metagenome ERZ509024 (study PRJEB26280, sample SAMEA2338697) | human gut metagenome | biome: human gut; feature: human-associated habitat; material: faeces...
CCAACCGATGAAAACAGAAAACATGTCCATTTTTTCAGCCGGATTTTCAGTGTCCGCATCATATAATAGATAATGATCGATTCTCCCCAGATAAAAACCACAACACAGATCACTCCCGGAATCAGCCATAATACATTGACCTGTTCCAGGATCTTCACAATCTCACCAATATCTTCCCCATGAAATACGCCATACATTGTACCGGTAAATACCACCAGCAAAAATATGACATTGAAGATCGTCTTCTTTTTATTTTCCATCTCTCCTCATTCCTATCCGGTTTCCAAGTTTATTTGCTATTTTTTCTGTCAGACGCCGATAAATCTGCCATCCATTTGTCCGTCTGCTGATCTGCCAGGTTACTTCTGCAAGAAGAATTCCTGCTGCTGCATCCTGCCATACATGCTGCCTAAGCGCCAGTGTCGATATCACGACCAGTACCGTCATCAGGACAGAAAAAGCTTTATACCAGTTGGAAATCTTCCGGTTCTTCCTGACCGCAATACAGCTGAACCAGCTTGCCATGCAGTGAATGGACGGAAACAGGTTGATTGGCTTATCAACTGTATACAAAAACCGTACTGCCTGCGTCCAGATATCCGTCCCTGTCAGAACCGGCCTCGTATTCGTGGTCGGATAAAAAATAAAGCACAGCATACATACCAGCCGCGCATAAAAATCCGCAGTAAAAAACTGGTATTTCACCTTCTCCTCCCGCATCGATGCCATGAAATAGTTCACTACCCAGAAAAGATAACACCCAAAATAAATAATAATAAACTGTGGCATAAAAGGAATCACTTCATCCGCCGGACCAGAAAGATTATGAGTCTTGATTCCCGTCCGTAATAGCGGCACTCCCCAATATACCACAGCATTCATACAAAATGTAATAATAAGTGGAATTATAGTTTTTATTTTCTTCATACAATCTATACTATACATAAATAAAAAAATAGCAATAGTCTTTCGCAATTCTTAAAGAAAAAAGTTCTGTCTCTTAAGAAAACAGAACTTTTTTCTTTTATATTTCTTTATTTTTACAGAACCTTTGACAGGAATTCCTTTAAACGCTCATCCTTAGGATTTGCAAAGAACTCTTCCGGAGTTCCCTGCTCTTTTACTCTTCCTTCATCCACAAACATGACACGGTCAGCAACCTCTCTTGCAAATCCCATTTCATGTGTAACAACAACCATGGTCATGCCTTCCTGGGCAAGCTGTTTCATCAGCTCCAGAACCTCTCCAACCATCTCCGGATCCAGTGCAGAAGTAGGCTCGTCAAAAAGCATAACATCCGGATTCATGGCAAGGGATCTTGCAATGGCAATACGCTGCTTCTGACCACCGGAAAGCATATCCGGATAAGCATTTGCCTTATCTGGAAGTCCCACACGAGCAAGAAGCTCGTCCGCACGTCTGGAAGCCTCTTCCTTTGTCATCAGTTTCAGGGCAACCGGTGCCATCATAATATTCTGCTTTACCGTCTTGTGTGGAAACAGATTAAACTGCTGGAAAACCATTCCGATCTTCTGACGATGTCGATTTATGTCAACCTTGGGATCTGTGATATCTGTTCCTTCAAACAGGATTTTACCTCCTGTAGGCTCCTCCAGAAGGTTGAGAGAACGAAGGAAAGTGGATTTACCAGAGCCAGATGGTCCAATAATGGCAACAACCTCGCCCTGACAGATATCTGTGGAAATTCCATCCAGAACCTGATTGGATCCAAACGCTTTTTTCAGATCCTGTACCTGGATCAAAACTTTACTCTTATCAACGCTCACTGGTTCTCAGTCTCCTCTCCAGTTTATTCATAAAGAAGGTCAATACCATGACCACGATCAGATAAATTGCAGCTGCTGCCAGAAGAGGCATAAAAGCATTGTAGGTACGGCTCTGGATCAGCATTGCACCCTTGGTCAGGTCCATCATTCCGATGTAACCGATAATAGAAGTTTCCTTGATCAGCACGATAAACTCATTTACCAGTGCAGGAAGCACATTCTTAAACGCCTGTGGAATGATAATAAGACGCATGGTCTGGGTAAAATTAAGTCCCAGGCTACGTCCTGCCTCTGTCTGTCCCTGATCAATTGACATGATTCCGGAACGGACGATCTCCGCAACGTAGGCACCTGAATTGATACCAAATGCCAGACTTCCTACCAGAATCTCATTGACACTTACAGAACCAAAAACTACAAAGTTCATGATCAGAAGCTGGATCACAGTAGGTGTTCCACGGATCACAGTCAGATAAACTCTGCAGATGGAGTTGGCAATTTTAAAATTCCCGGATTTATCGTGGGAAGAACGGATAATTGCCACCAGAAAACCGATACAGATACCGATCAACAGGGCGAAAACAGTGATGATCATGGTATTTTTCAAACCATCCAGCAGCCAGGTGTATCTGTCATCTTTTATAAAATTGATATAAAAATCGTGTCCAAATTTTTCAAACATATTATTTCCCTTTTTATTTGCTTATCTAATGGTGCAGTGCCTGCTTCTCTTTCGGCACCATTCCATATAGGAAAAGCTGCCAGAACTGTATGCTGGCTGTTTTCATTCTTTCAGTCAGTAACATTAGTATGAGTCACCTTGATCTGCCTGTATCCAAAGCTTATACATTCCAAGCTTTTCCCAAACAGCATTCATCTAGGTGACTCACACTTCTCTGACAGCTTATGCTGTATTATTTCTATCAGTCAGCTTTTACAATGATAACCTGGCTTGCATTTGCATAGGTGTCTGTGAAATCAACACTCTCCAGACGATCCTCTGTAACGGTCATTCCGGCAGCACCGAAATCAGCTTTTCCAGACTGTACTGCGGCAAGGATTGCATCAAACTCCATATCGTCGATCTCAAGCTCATATCCAAGCTTATCACAGATTGCCTGTGCAATATCAGCGTCGATACCAACAACCTCATCACCTTCACGATACTCATATGGCTCGAACTCAGCGTTTGTTGCCATTACAAGAGTTCCGTTGGAACGGTCTACATCTTCCGGAGACTCATATGGTGTCTCGCCAATGTTATCACCGATGTAGTTGTTCATAATATCATCAACAGTTCCGTCCTCTTTCAGTTCTTTTAATGCGCCGTTAATCTTGTCAAGAAGCTCATCATTGCCTTTCTTCAGGCAGATTGCATACTCTTCTTCAACGAATGGCTCGTCCAGGATCTTTAGTCCGTCTGCATTCTCAACAAATTTCTGAGCTGGCTGTGAGTCGATGATCACACAGTCAATCTGACCGGCCATAAGTGCCTGGATTGCTTCGCTTCCTTTGCTGTAACGCTTAACAGTTGCTCCGTCAGCCTCATATTCACTAGCTTCAATATCACCGGTTGTACCAAGCTGTACACCGATTGTTGCATTCTTAAGATCATCCTTTGACTCAACAGTTGCAGCAGATACGCCAGCAGTCATGGAAACTGCCATTACTGTGCCAAGTGCAAGTGCTACTAATTTTTTCATATTCTTTTCCTCCTCTTAATCTCATATACAGAACCAGTTCCTTATATCTTCATCCACATAGTAAGCTGTTGCTGTTTATTTCTTCCACAACAACCGACTTCACAAGATGGGGACATAATTATTCATGCTTTCTGCATATTCATTCATCTATCTTTTCCCCATTTTATCAGCTTTTGGGAAAAATGCAAGAGTTTCCATAAATTTCCCCAACTTCTTTGTCATTATTTGGAAAAATTCACTTTTTGATAACAGATCTGTGTTATGATATGATTTGTGTGGAGTAATTAAATAATTGAATGACCAAGGCGTTAACCGCCTAAACAGGAGGTATTTGTTATGAAATTTACAAAAATGCATGGTATCGGCAACGATTATGTATATGTGAACTGTTTTAAAGAAACTGTGAAAGATCCATCAGCAGTTGCCAAATTTGTGAGTGACAGACATTTTGGAATTGGCTCAGACGGACTGATTCTGATTAAGCCGTCTGACATTGCAGACTGTGAGATGGATATGTACAACCTGGATGGTTCCCAGGGTGCTATGTGCGGCAATGGCATCCGCTGTGTAGCCAAGTATGCTTACGATTACGGCATTGTAAACAAGACCAGTATCAGCGTAGCGACCAAAAGCGGCGTGAAATATCTGGATCTTTCTATCCGTGACGGAAAAGTCAGTATGGTAAAGGTCAATATGGGCGCCCCTATTCTTCAGGCTTCTCTGATTCCAGTTGTATCTGAATCTGAGCAGGTCGTAAATGCCCCTATTGAAGTAGACGGACAGATTTATCACTTTACAGCTGTTTCCATGGGAAATCCTCACGCCATCGTATACATGGATGACGTAAACGGACTGAAAATCGAAAAGATCGGTCCATCTTTTGAAAACCATATAAATTTCCCGGACCGCGTCAATACCGAATTCGTAAAAGTCATCGACCGACACACTGTCCAGATGAGAGTCTGGGAGCGCGGTTCCGGTGAGACTCTGGCTTGTGGAACAGGTGCCTGTGCAGTTGCAGTTGCTTCTATTTTGAACGGGCTGGTTGACCGTGATCAGCCGGTTACCGTGAAGCTTCTTGGTGGCGATCTTAATATTTTCTGGGACGAAAATGACGATCAGGTTTATATGACTGGTCCGGCGACTACTGTATTTGATGGGGAAATTGATCTGGGATTTCTTGGAGAATGACTCAATAAAAAGGCCCTTGCGGACCGTAGGCATTTTGTAATGCTTACACTGCAAAGGCCATTATTCTTTCTACAATAAATACAGCACCACAGGCAAGAAGCGCCACAGTCAGCAGACTCTTCTCTTTGTACGCTGCAATCAGCGCCACTACAAATCCCACTACAGCAGAAATCACACTTGCCGTCGCCGACAAAATCGCCGGAAACGTCATAGCTGCAAGACAGGCATAGGGCACATAAAACAGAAATGATTTTATAAAAGGATTGGTAATCTCCTTCTTCGCCAGTGCCAATGGCAGCATACGGATCAAATATGTAACGCCAGCCATAACCAGGATATAAATATAAACATTAGGCTTCATGAGCTTCCTCCTTGGCATTTTCTTCATCAACCGGGCAAAGCCATGCTGCCAGTCCGGCTACCAGAATTGTAGTAATAATAATCACAAATCCGGATGAGACTTTCGATAATACAGGAACCCAGGCAAATAATGCGCTCACTGCCATTGCTCCAAGAACAACCAGAAGCACTGCTTTGTTTTTCTTGGATGGCGGAATAATGACAGCCAAAAACATTCCATAAATGGCAACTCCAAGTGCACTCATAATAAAATTAGGAAGAATACTTCCTGAAATAGCTCCAAGCAGGGTTCCAATGGTCCATCCCGGGATTGCTACACTCATTACACCATAATTATAAAACGCACTGACTTTCCCCGGTTTACTGGCACTGACTCCGAATATCTCATCTGTTACGCCAAATGCAACTCCGTAACGATGCCCCCAAGTTTCATCACGTCTTAGCTTCTGTGAAAGGGAAAACGACATCAGACAGTATCTCAGATTGATAATCAGCTGAGTAAGTGCCATTTCCCATAAGGAACCTCCTGCTATGATAATATCAAGACCTGCAAATTGTCCCGCTGACGTAAGATTCGTCAAAGAAATCAAGACCGCCTGCCAGATAGACAGTCCGCCCTGCACCGCCATCATACCAAACGTAAAGGAAACAGCCAGATACCCCAGGGCAATGGGGATTCCATCTGTAATTCCTTGTTTAAAGCTCTCTTTTTTCATGAGAGATTTCCTCCGGTTTCTTCTGTAGTCACGCAAAGAGCCTGGGAAACAGTTTTGGCCTCCCAGGCTCTCTCATTGTAGCACTTTACACTGATAAATTCAACTATTATCCCTTGTATTCTCACTTTCTCTCTACAATCTTGTAATAAACCTTCGCTGTCAGCCCATAAATCACGCCATAAACCAAAGCAAACACCAATAATGTCACCACCGTGCATCTGGCAAACAAACCGCTGTTTGTCATGCTAAACAGCGCCAGCAGTCTCTTTACCATAGGAAATGCCATAGCAATATGCAGTGCTGCCATTCCAAGAGGAAGGAAAAATACCATAAGGATCTGTCTGTGAATGGAAGATTTCACCTCTTTATGAGTCATGCCCACCTTCTGCATGATCTCGAACCGTTCCTTATCCTCATAGCCCTCTGAAACCTGCTTGTAGTAAATGATCATGGCCGCCCCCATCAGGAACAGCAGTCCAAGGAAAATTCCAAGGAACAAAATTCCACCGAACATACTGTAAAAACTGTTATACAGCTCCTGTTTTATAGTACTGTAGTTCATTCCCACTTCTATAGTTCCAGCTGCTTTTTCGGAATCCAGAAGCTCCGATGCAAGATTGCTTACTTTGGTGGCAGATGTATATTTTTCTTCTTCACTTCCAGACAGATACACATCCGTTTCCAGTTCCATCAGAGACATTGCACTTTGATAAACTTCCTCCTGCTGCAAAAACAAAGCAAAAAAGTCTTCGTCATTTACAACCAGCTTCAAAGAATCCATAGAAGAAAAATTATCTCCCACATACTGGTAATTTTTCAGCCATTCTTTCACCTGGTAAACCTTGTTATGAATCTCCAGAGTCTCACCGTCTGTTTTTCCATTGTGGTAAGCAAGAACTTCACCTGGCGCAAGGGAAATCTCTTCTCCCGTAACCCTGGCATACTCTTCCTGTGGAACCACGGTAAGGGTTTCCAATGAGGCTGGCATTGCCATAAGGGAACTCCCATCAACATTTGCAAATTTCCAGCTCCCATCTTCGCTTCCCACAAGCGTAGATGAAAAAGCAATTTCGGTGTTAATTTTCTCATAAGAAACCTGGTTTTCAATTTTTCCCAGTAATTTCTCTCTCATTTTTTCCAGATCTTCATAAGAATTTCCCCGGTACAGCACATTCACATCCGCCGGACAGCGTTTGTTCATAATATCATCCAGTCCGGAATTCAGGCACACCGTAGAAGAGATCATCAGAAGTACGCCTGTGCTCAGAATGCAGATACTTGCAAGTCCAACTGCATTTTGTTTCATGCGGTACAGCATACCGGAAACAGCAGTAAAATTCTTGGTTTTATAATAAAATTTCTTATTCCAGCGCAGAACTTTGAGCACCACAATGCTTCCTGCTGTAAAAAGAAGATACGTTCCTGCCATGACCAGGATTACCGCCAGAAGAAAAATAAAAATCGCCTGGATCGGAGATTCCGTGGTTACTGCCAGATAATATCCCACGCCAAGACAGATCACACCCAGAAATGCCATGAGCCATTTTGCCCGGGGCTCCCTCTCTCCTGTGTTTCCGCCTTTCAGAAGTTCTACCGGATTATTCATTCTTACTCTGGTAAGATTCAGTGCCAGAATCACAAGAAAAATCCCTCCAAATCCTGCGATACAAAACAGGATTCCAGTAATGGAAACATAAAATCCCAACACCGCCGGAACATGAAGAAAACGGAAAAGCAAAAGCAGGGAAAGCTTGCTTCCAAGGATTCCAAACCCGATACCTGCTGCCAGAGAAAGCAGAGACGTCATGATCGTTTCCAGAAACATCACTTTTCCGATATGGCCTTTTTCCAGGCCCAGAATGTTATAAAGTCCAATCTCTTTCTGGCGCCGTTTCATAAGAAAACTGTTGCTGTAGATCAGAAAGATGACACAGAAAATTCCAACAACCACTTCACCGGTTCCCACGATCAGCCGCACTTCTGATGCCTGGGGCACTGCTTTCTCCAATGTGGGACAGTCCCGCAGAAATTCCATCATATACATCATGGCAATACAGAAAATGCAGGTAAGCATATAGGGAATATAGGTGCTCCGGTTGTTGCGGATGTTCTGTACTGCCAGTTTTCCAAACAGTCCTCTACGCATGGCTCTCACCGCCTGTCGTAAGGATCGTCAGGGTATCTGCGATCATCTGGTACATTTCCTGTCTCGTTTTTGTGCCACGGTAGATCTGGTGGAACACCTGTCCGTCCTTGATAAAAAGAACTCTGGATGCATGGCTGGCTGCCTGTGCACTGTGGGTTACCATGAGAATGGTCTGGCCTTCCTGATTCACTTCATTGAACATGGAAAGAAGATCGGACGCCGCACGGGAGTCCAGCGCTCCGGTTGGTTCGTCCGCAAGGATCAGCCTGGGATCTGTGATCAGCGCTCTTGCAACTGCCGCCCTCTGTTTCTGTCCGCCGGAAACCTCGTAGGGAAATTTTTCCAGAAGCTGGTCAATGTGAAGGGCTTTTGCAATGGGGCGGATCTTCTGTTCCATCTCCTGATAATCTTCGCCTGCCAGCACAAGGGGAAGATAGATGTTATCCCGGAGACTGAAGGTGTCCAGAAGGTTAAAATCCTGGAATACGAAGCCTAAGTTTTTCCGACGAAATGCGGAAATCTCTTTTTCTGTCAGGTGGGTGATGCTTTTTCCTTCCAGAAGTACTTCACCGGATGTTGGGCGATCCAGGGCTGCCAGAATGTTCAGAAGCGTTGTTTTTCCGGAACCAGACTCTCCCATGATCGCCACATATTCTCCCTCTTCCACTGAAAAAGTCACATTGGAAAGTGCCTGTACTTTGTTTCCGCCGAAGCGGGTGCTGTATATCTTTTTTACATTTGTTACTTCCAGTAATGCCATATGCCAATTCCTTTCTTATCTGTGTTTGCAGCGTTCCAGGGAATTCGTGCATCACATTCTATAGCAGTCCCAGGAATCAATGCATCAAAAGAAAGTTGTTCAGAGCATGACGTGCTGAACTTGATGCAGAAATTTATGGAAATACTATAAGTGACTGAATCCGATACAGGAATTACCTGTGTCGCTATATTATGTTTTCAGTATAAGAAAATTCTCCGGCGGCTGCCATCGAAGTGGCTTACATTTTGCGGGGGAAGCTTACATTTATGTAAGGTTGGCTTCTGCAAAAAAATTTCAATACATCTCCAGCTCTTTTTTCCACAGGCTCAGCCGGACTTCCGTACCTTTATCCACCTGGGAATCCACAGTGATCTCATGGCCCAGCTTTTTCAGGATCTTCCGGCTTAAATACAGTCCGATCCCGGTGGCGCGGTTGTCCTCCCGGCCGTTGACTCCTGTGTAGCCTTTTTCGAAGATCCGTGGAAGGTCTTCTGCCTGGATTCCGATGCCGGTGTCTGCGATGACAAGGATTGCCGGTGCTGTATTCGATGTCCGGTTTCCACGCTCATCCTCCAGCCAGATTTCAATGCCGCCCGTTCTTGTATATTTCAGCGCATTGGAAAGTATCTGTCCGATAACAAAACCGAGCCATTTTTCATCGGTGAGAACGGTCGCATCTGTTCCCTCATAGGACAATGAGAGCTTTTTTGCCACAAAGATCCCTGCATATTTATGGATCTGTTCCCGGATGATCCGATCCAGAGAAGACCGGGCAAGCTTCAGGTCTGCGGACATGTCTTCTGTTCGAAGGTAGCCCAGCACCATCTCTACATACTGTTCAATGCGAAAAAGCTGTGCCAGGGATTCCCGGTTCCGCTCCGGTTCCTCCTGAAGCAGCAGACGCAGGGCAAAGATCGGCGTCTTAATCTGATGTGCCCACATGGTATAGTAATCCGTCATCTCTTCCAGGGAACGCTGCCGGTCTGTCTCCACCCCCATCCGCATGCCGTCCAGCTTGCGGATGATCTCCCGGTAAAGAAGTTCCACCTCATCGGTGGTCTCGTCCAGACGATCCAGATTGATCTCCGGAGCTTTTTCCACCAGGCAGAGCGTCTGAGCCTTCTGCCGGTAGCGGACATACCCATATAAAAAAGCGGCAGCTCCTGCTCCAAGCCACAGAACTGCCATATAGATCACTGCCTCAGCGGGAAGCTGGTACAGGCAGACCACTGCTGCCGATGCAGCCACCGCAAAAACAAAGGCAATGAGAAAAATTTTTGTCTGTTTCAAATATGCGCGTAATAATTCCATAAAAACCTCACACCATGTAGCCCAAACCTTTTCGCGTGATAATAAAATCCACAAGGCCTGCTGCCTCCAGTTTTTTACGAAGGCGTGTAATGTTTACGGTCAGGGTGTTGTCGTCCACAAAACTGTCACTTTCCCACAGTTTCGTCATAATGGCATCTCTGGATACCGGTCTGCCTGCCTGGGAAAAAAGCAGCTCCAGGATACGCAGTTCATTTCTGGTCAGTTCCAGCTCCACCCCGTTCCAGGTCAGCGTAGCCCCGGAAAGGTTGAGCACTGCTCCTTTATGTTCCAGTACATTTCCCGGATTTCCAAAGGAATAGGTCCTGCGGAGGATTGCCTGAATCTTGGCTACCAGTACATCCATGTCAAAAGGCTTGGCGATAAAATCATCTGCTCCACGGTTCATGGCCATGACCATGTTCATATTGTCGGCTGCGGAGGAGATAAAGATCACCGGCACCTGGGAAACTTTTCGGATTTCCTCACACCAGTGGAAGCCGTTATAAAAGGGAAGTTTCAGATCCAGAAGAACAAGCTGAGGATCTTTCCCCGCAAATTCCTGCAGTACATTGGAAAAATCCTCAGCCAGAAAAACTTTATATCCCCAGGAACTGAGATGTTTTTTCAGAAGATTCGCGATTGTTTCGTCATCTTCTACAATAAAAATACGATACTTCATTCCTGTTCGTCCTTTTTATGTTTACGCTTCTTCCGCTCCATCCGGATCTACCAGGCGGTTCAGAACCTTGAAGCCATTGTTACGGAGAACACTCTCTGCAACAAGAAGATCCTCACAGTGCATGATCGCTACCGGGACTTTCAGGCCTCTGTGGAAGAAGGTGTAGATGTAGTGAAGGTTTACGTTGCTGTCGCCCATGACACTTAAAAGTTTGTCCAGGCCGCCGATCTCATCCTGAAGATCCACCAGGATGGCCTGAGTGATACGGGTCATGTATCCGTTTTCAGCCATGATCTGATCTGCTTTTTCCGGATCATCGCATACCATACGGAAGTTTGCGAATTCCGGTGCGTCGAAGCAGCCGAAGCCGTAGATGTCGATCTGATTCTCTGCAAGAATCTTTGTAACTTTCTGAAGACTCCCTGGGGTGTTTTCTACGAAGACGATGTTCTGTTTTACCATAATAATATTTTCCTCTTTTCTTATTATTCTTTTGTTATTTTCTTGTTTATTTTAGCATGAAATTTGTGGGAAGTGAATCCCCTCCCGGGGTGGGGCATTTCGCATGTGGCGGGTTTCCTTTCCAGGGGAGCATTTTGCATGCGACAGATATATCGCCTTCCGGCGGGAGCATTTCGCATGCGGCAGGTATATCGCCTTCCAGCGGGAGCATTTCGCATGCGGCACATTCCCTTCCGGGGGGAGCATTTTCGCATGCGGCAGTTGCGAGGAGG
>ENA-ORNQ01002739-ORNQ01002739.1-human-gut-metagenome-genome-assembly--contig:-NODE-2739-length-11374-cov-2.693524_pt1 | contig 11374 bp, 10 predicted proteins | sample MGYA00242116_ERZ509024 | MGnify/ENA primary metagenome ERZ509024 (study PRJEB26280, sample SAMEA2338697) | human gut metagenome | biome: human gut; feature: human-associated habitat; material: faeces...
TATAAAATGATAAAGATCAAAAAGTATGTGAACGATAATGGATATTCGAACGCAATCTTAAGCAAAGTGAATATTGATACGCCTAAAATACCAAAAAGCTGAAATGTATTTTTAAGTTCCTGTATTTTCACAAACATGGAAAGGGTACGCTGTTGGGGAACATTTAAGAAGGGGAGTGCAGCTTTCATCATCTGCAGATGGTGATCTCCTGTAAGATAGTCCAGGTCTGTCAGTTTATAGTCTGTATGTTCATTGTAGGAATTCATATTTTTACCAGCCTTATTGCTTTGGTTTAAACTTATGCGGCAACCTTTTATTTCATGCATATATTGTAGTATGAGGATGTACTCTTAAAAGGTTTGGGAGTCCATTTTCTGAAAGGAGGTTCATTATGTATAGCAGACTGGTGATCGACGGGAATGCTGTATATGAAATAGATGAGGAATGTGTACAAAAAAAGAAAAACAGAGGCTCAGCAGAGCATCTGTTTTCCTTCGCTTTTCCTGTAAATACGCAGGGTATTGTTATCCGAAATCACGGCTAAAAACACATCTTCCTTTTTTACTTTTTGCTTGGCAAGTTCTTTTTCCAGCCATTTTTCATCCTTTTTACAGAACTTTAAATTTTGAGAAAACACTTTGCCGTCAGCAATAACATTGATATCCGGATAAGCCTGGGCAACCTGAAGATTCATATCTTTCGGTGTTGCGGGCCGTGCGCCGCTTACCGGCAAAATACTTATTTTTCCGTTGCGCTCAAACACGGCCAATTGAATCTCTTCTAAATTAAAAAATCCTTTTTCGCGGCAGGCGTATAAAAATTCATCGATATCTATCTTAGTTTTTTTAAAGCTCTCTTCATATAAAATACCGTTTTCCATCAAAATATAGGTTTTTCCTTCTAAAAAACTCCGTAAGAGACTGAATTTACTTGAAAGCAAGGGCATCAGGGCGGTTAAAATTCCATAAACTGCCATAGCAATAATAGGTTCCCATATATTTTCAATATCAATGGCCAGCTCCGCAGCAATAGAACCGATCGTAATACTGCTGATATAATCAAACATTCCCATTTCTGAGATTTGCCGATTGCCTGTTAGCTTAGTAAGCAGGAATAGGTAAATAAATGATCCGGCGGCGGTAACCACAATAAACAAATAGTTCATAAAATTCTCCGTTATTTGCATGACATGCTGCGCATATGTTTTATTGGTGATGTTGTGTGAAAAATATTTTTAGAGCATTTCTTGCTATAATTATGATCCTTTTTATGATTTTTACACCTAAATATTTGGTTCCGGGGTTAAATGCGGATATTATCAGCGATGAAATTTATGCCCGAAGAGAGAAATTTTATTATGGCGTAATTAATGTATGGCAGGTGGACTGCTTTGATGGCGGTACCGGAAGCCGAGCCATATGGCTTAAGAATGTGTGTTCCGGCTTTGAAAAACAGTATAACGGCGTTTATATAAACGTAGAATCTGTTTCCCCAGCCATGGCGAACAAGCTGATTTCCGAGGGAAAAAAATTACCGGATATTATTTCTTTTGGTTCAGGACTTTCGCTGAAGGCGGAAAACTTTGAGCCGCTTTCCTTAGATTTATCCAATATACGCAGTGAAGTGCGCAGTGTATGCGAAGAAACGGTTGTTCCATGGTGCATGGGCGCATACTTTATGCTTTCTTCTGACAGCGACGAAAATAACTGGGGTCTTGACGGAAAAACAGTAACAGGGAAAAAAAGCACAAAAACCGTTTATTCTGTAGGCATTGCAGAACGTTCTGGATATCTTGCACCACTGGCGCTGATCGATTACTGCGGAGAAGAAGTCTTGCCGAATTTCCATCAGGAACTTTCGGTATACCGGGGAACTTCGCAGGAAATATTCGAAGCATACAATTACTCGCAAAAGGTAAATCGAATGTTAGGCACACAGCGGGACCTCTATCGTCTGACCGCAGCCGATAGCAGAGAAATGGGAAGAAGCAGTACGATTTCACTCCTAAGCGGATATACCGATCTGTTTCAATATATCGGTATATTAAAAACCGACAATGAAAAAAAAGTTTATACTATGAATGCTTTTCTTCAGTATTTACTGGAGGAGACACAGCAAAATAAAATAGGGGACTTGGGACTTTTTCCCGTACATGCGTCGGCAGTCCCGGAATATGGCAACCAGTATATGCTCCAAGCGTGGGAGCAAATCAAAAAAATGCCGCTGCAATGCAGAAGTTTAGTATTTGAAAAAGAGTATGCCGATCAGATGAATGAAAAAATCTTTGCTTGGCTCAAAGGTGGGGAAAAGCCGGAAGAAGTGAAAAATCTTATTGAATAATTTTGTGTTTTGCAGTATAATAATTGAGAATATAATGCGGGAGGAACAGCATGTCTGTTGATCAATTAAAGGATTTTATTGCCCGGGGCGGCTTTGATTATATTTTTGATGCACCTATGAAAAATTATACTACCTTAAAAATCGGCGGCAGCGCGGATATTATCGTGCAGCCTCGTTCTGCACAAGAGCTGGTGCAGCTTGTCAGCAAGGCAAAAGAATATTCTGTACCGGTATATTTTATGGGAAACGGCTCCAACATCCTGGTAAAAGATAAGGGTGTACGGGGAATGATCGTCAGATTCGGCGCAAATATGTCTTCTACCAAAGTAGAGGGAAATGTGATTTCCGCCGGCGCGGGCATCAGTATGGCACGGTTGGCTTCCATTGCTGCAGAGAATTCCCTTACAGGGTTTGAATTTGCTTCCGGAATTCCCGGAACCTTAGGCGGTGGAATCGTAATGAATGCCGGTGCGTATAAGGGAGAGATGAAAGACGTTGTAATTGAAGCTACAGCGCTGTGCAGCGACGGTTCCGTTGTAGTACTGCATAAAGATGCATTGGATTTTTCTTACCGGCACAGCTGTTTTACTGACAGTGATATGTTGGTGCTTTCAGCAAAATTATTGCTGCAGAAAGGAAAAAAAGAGGAAATTCAGAGCCGTATTAAAGAATTTGCACAAAAGAGGAGGACAACACAGCCATTGGAATATCCAAGTGCCGGAAGTGCATTCAAACGTCCCCGCAACGGTTATGCGGCTGCAATGATTGACTCCTGCGGATTAAAGGGCTATTGTGTCGGTGATGCACAGGTATCGCAAAAACATGCCGGATTTGTTATCAACAAAGGCAATGCTACCGCAAAGGATGTTATAGGACTGCTTACCTATGTGCAAAAAATCGTAAATGAACATTTTAATACAGTTTTGGAACCGGAAATAATCATAATGGGTGAGGACTGAACATTGATTACAGGGGATTACCATACGCACGGCAGCTTTAGTCACGGAAAAGGCAGTGCGGCAGAAAACGCCAGAGAAGCACATGGCAAAAAACTAAAGAGCATTGCCATCACCGAACACGGTATGTTTACGCTGATCGGCGGCCTGCGAGCAAGACAGCTGAAACGGGCACGGCAGGAGATTGCTGACGCACAAAAGCAGTATCCGGATGTAAAAATTTATTTTGGAATTGAAGCGAACTTGATTTCTCCGGCCGGAGACATCGATATCCCCGAAATTTTTAAAAATGAATTTGAAATGGTCTTGCTGGGACTGCATTATTTTGTTAAAGGATCCGGCTTTAGAAATATAGCTAATATTATAGGGAAGAATTTTTTCAGAAGATTTTTTCGCCGGCGGGATTCTCTCTGCAAAATGAATACGGAAGCATTGGTAAAAGCCATGCATAAATATGATATTGACGCATTGGCACATTTAGGGACAAGCATGCCTGATTACGATATTGCCGCGGTAGCCAAGGCAGCAGAGGAAACGGATACTTGTATTGAACTGAATAATAAACATTGTTCCCTTTCCTTAGAGCAGCTAAAATTCTTAGCTGCAACCAATGTGAAATTTTTGCTGAATTCCGATGCGCATGAGCCGGCAAACGTAGGAGCGGTGGAACGGGTGGAGGCCCTTGCTTTCGAAGCGGGCATTCGGCTGGAAAACATTTTGAATCTTGCGCCCAACGAATACATTCCCAAACGGTTACGAGGAGGCGGACACGCATGAAATTTGTGATTGTTACCGGTATTTCCGGTGCGGGTAAAACAACGGCACTGAAGGCTTTGGAAAATATGGGATTTTTTTGCGTAGATAATTTGCCGAGCATCCTACTTACCAAATTTGCGGATCTTTGCTTTCAGGGAAATACTGAATTTTCAAAAGTAGCAGTAGGAATTGATGTCCGCGGCAGGGAATTTTTCGGTGAGTTAGAACAAGCGATCGATTATATGGATAAAAGCAATTATATGGTGGATATCCTTTTTCTTTCCTGTGATCGGGACGTATTGGTCAACCGGTATAACTTTACGCGCCATGTTCATCCATTGGCACAGGAGGGGACCATTTTAGAGTGCATTGAAAAAGAAGAACAGATTCTTGCACCTATCAAAAAGCATGCCACATTTATGCTGGATACTTCAAAAATGCTGCCCAAACATATTAAACTCGCGCTGGAACGGTTATACAAAGAAAATACATCCGATACGGTGAAAGTATATATTACTTCCTTTGGTTTTAAACGCGGTATTCCTACTGATGCAGATTTCATCTTTGATGCGCGCTACCTGCCGAATCCTTATAACATTACAGAACTGCGTCCTCACAGCGGTTTAGAGCCTTGCGTATTGCAGTATTTAAAAGGATCTGAAGATTTTAACCGTACAACAGACATGATCTATGGTTCTTTGAAATATATGATTCCTTTATACCACAATTCCGGAAAGCAAGAAATGCTCTATGCTATTGGCTGTACCGGTGGATTTCATCGTTCCGTAGCCCTTGCGGAAGCAGTAGCCCAACGATTAAAAGCCGACGGTTTTGATGTCATTTGCGAACACCGCGATCTGAGCGCAGAGGGCGGACAGGAAAAATGGAAAAGTCATTCTCAGCAATAACACGGTTAGAGGCAGCAAAGGTAAAGTTCGGAAAAGAACCTTTCCTTTTAGCAGAGCTTGCCGCGTATTCTTTTTCCTGCGGAAACATAAAACTAGGAAGAGGAAGCCTTTCGCTGGAACTTTCCAGTGAGTTTGAAGAAGTCATTCTCCGTATTGCCGCTATTATCAAGCGTCTGTATGCAAATGCACCGGAAATCCGCGTGATAGAAAAAAGCCAGCCGAAAAAACACACCTGCTTTGTGCTTGAGATCTCTCCGCAAACGCCTGAAGGACAGCTGCTGTTTGAAATCGGATTGCTGCAGGGAATTGATGAAAATTATCGTTTTGGAAGCTTAAATCCCACTGTTTTTGAAACATCTGAATGTTTTGATGCGATTTTACGGGGGGCCTTTTTAGGCTGCGGTGTGTTATGTGATCCCCATAAGGAATACAGGTTGGAGTTTGTGCTTGCCCATGAGGAATTTGCCGTATATCTTTTAAAAAGAATGCTTTCGTATGGTTTTCAGGCAAAGAACATGACGCGCCGGGATCGGCACGTAGTGTATATTAAACAAATCGAAAATATTTCGGATATTCTGATTTTGATCGGTGCAAGAAATGTAATGCTGGATATAGAAAATATCCGGGTTTACAAGGATGTAAAAAATAGAATTAATCGCAGTGATAACTGCATTATCGGAAACATGGGGAAAACAATTACTGCAGCGCAGCGGCAGTTGGCAGATATTTTAATCGTGCAAAAGACCGGAATCCGGCTTTCTTCCTCCCTGAGGGAAGCTTGCGAGCTGCGGCAGAATCATCCTGAAGCATCTTTGGCCGAACTGGCAGCCCTAAGCGAAACAGCTACAAAATCGGCACTGAACAAGCGTTTTATTAAGCTGCATGAAATGGCCGCAGCAATTACAGAAAGGAAGATGTAATGTGCAAAAAGACAGATTCACAGTGGTACATTCGCCCATTTCTCCCCAGGAGATCAGCAGGCTGTGCGAAAAGCTTTCCAAACTCGAATGCCGAGCGTATATCGAGCTTGAAAATCAGCGTGTCAATGCAAAAAGCGTTATGGGGATGATCTCTTTTCAGGCTGAAAAAGGCAGGCAAATGCAAGTCAGTGCGGAAGGAAAGGACGAAGCCGCAGCACTATTGCTGATTAAAGGACTGTTTACGGAATAATGGGATTTGTTCATTTACATACACATACCGAATACAGCCTGCTTGACGGAGCGTCGCGAATCGACGAACTGGTAAAGGCTGCTGCAGACGCCGGAATGAACGCTTTAGCCATTACCGATCACGGAGTAATGTACGGAGCGGTAGAGTTCTATAAAGCGGCACATCAATATAATATTCGGCCTATTATTGGCTGCGAAGTCTATGTTGCGCCGCGAAGCCGCTTCAGCAAAGAGGGGCGAGCAGATAAAGAGTATGCACATTTAATCCTGCTGGCAAAGAATAAAACCGGATATCAAAATCTGATCAAGCTGGTTTCCGCCGGCTTTACTGAGGGGTACTATTATAAACCCAGAATCGATTATGATCTTTTAAGCCAGCACGCCGAAGGATTGATTTGTCTTTCTGCCTGTATTGCGGGCGATATCCCGCAGTATCTTTTGAGCGGCAATTATGAAGATGCCGTAAACCTGGCCGCCAGGCTGAAGGAAATGTTTCCTGGGGATTTTTATATTGAATTGCAGGATCACGGGATTGCCGAGCAAAAACAGGTGCTGCCGCTATTAATCAAATTGGCACGGGAATTGGAACTGCCGGTTGTGGCAACAAATGATATTCATTATGTATATAAAGAAGATGCCAAGATGCATGATACGCTTTTATGCATTCAAACAGGCAAAACTTTAGACGATCCGGACAGAATGCGCTTTCAAACCGAAGAGTTCTATCTAAAAACCGAGGAGGAAATGAAGACTCTGTTCTCTTTTATTCCCGAGGCGATAGAAAATACGGTTCTGGTAGCTGAAAAATGCAATTTTGAATTTGAATTCGGCAACATTCATATTCCTTACTATGAAGTACCAGACGGGCTGACAGCAGCAGAATATCTTTATAAGCTGGGAACAGAAGGATTAAAAAAGAATTATGCGGAGATCACCCCGGAGCTGCAGGAGCGCTTTGAGTACGAATTTGCTATGATCCAGCGCATGGGATACGTAGAATATTATCTGATCGTGTGGGATTACATCAATTATGCTAAAAGCGTAGATATCGTAGTTGGCCCGGGACGCGGCAGCGGAGCAGGAAGCCTGGTGGCATATGCAATCGGCATTACCAATATCGATCCATTGAAATACAATTTACTGTTTGAACGCTTTTTAAATCCTGAGCGGGTAAGTATGCCTGACTTTGATGTGGATTTTTGCTTTGAACGCAGAGGCGAAGTGATCGAATATGTTAAGCGTAAGTACGGCGCCGACCATGTAGCCCAAATCGTTACTTTCGGTACCATGAAAGCACGGGCTGTGATCCGCGATGTGGGGCGGGTCATGAGTATGCCCTATGCCGATGTAGATAAAATCGCTAAAATGATTCCCCGGGAATTGGGGGTTACGATCGACCGTGCACTGGAGGTCAATCCGGAGCTTCGCCAGGCTTGTGAGGATCCTAAAATCGAAAGCCTGATCCGTATGGCCAAACAACTGGAAGGACTGCCGCGGAATGCTTCTACGCATGCTGCCGGTGTGGTAATCTCCAAAGAACCGGTTGATGCATACGTTCCGCTTTGCGTAAACGGTGAAATGACGGCAACGCAGTACGTGGCAAAGTATTTGGAACAGCTGGGTTTGCTGAAAATGGACTTTTTAGGTCTGCGTACGCTTACGGTAATCCGGGATACATTAGACTTTGTTCAGGAACGCACGGGGGAAAAACCGAACCTTTCACAAGCCGGCTTTGACGATGAAAACGTTTTTAAGCTGATTGGTCAGGGGGACTGCGACGGAATCTTTCAGCTGGAAAGCAACGGAATGCGTGCTTTTATGAAGGAGCTGAAGCCCTCTTGCTTTGAAGATATCGTAGCAGGAATTGCCCTCTACCGGCCAGGGCCAATGGAAAGTATTCCCAAATATATTTTTGGAAAAAATAATCCTGATAAGGTCGAATATCAGCATCCTGTCATGAAAAATGCATTAGAGGTCACCTATGGCTGTATGGTATATCAGGAACAGGTAATGCAGATTGTACGCGATGTAGCGGGATATTCGCTTGGGCGCAGCGATATTATGCGCCGCGCAATGAGTAAAAAAGATCGGAAAGCTATGGATGTGGAACGGCAAGTCTTTATCTATGGCTTAACAGAAAACGGAAAAACGATTGTGCAAGGGGCCGTAAATCGAGGTATCGATGAGAAAACTGCGATTGAGATCTTTGATAAAATAGCCGCATTTGCAGAATATGCCTTTAACAAGTCCCATGCGGCGGCATATGCAGTAGTCGCCTATCAAACGGCATATTTAAAATGCTATTATCCTTTGGAATTTATGGCAGCTATGCTGAACAGCCTTTTAGGCAATGAAGCACAGACAGCCCGGTATATCGGTTATTGCCGGGAACATGAAATTCAGGTGCTGCCCCCGGATGTGAATACAAGCATTTCCGGCTTTTCACCGGTAAAGGGAAAAAAAGCGATCCGGTTTGGGCTCAGTGCCGTAAAGAACGTGGGAATTCCAGGAGTAAAAGCCATTGTCAGCGAACGGGAACACAACGGTCTGTTTACCTCGTTGGATGATTTTGCGCAGCGTACGGTTGCTATCGGTGAAGTCAATAAACGCATGGTAGAAAGTTTAATAAAAGCCGGTGCGTTTGATTTTACGGGGTTTAGCCGTAAAAGTCTGTTAAACGGCTACGAAGCTGTGCTTGACGGTGCGGCAAACCGCAGTAAAAACAGTTTGGCGGGCCAATTTTCTCTATTTGATAATATGGCCGTCAGCCAGGAAGTACAGCTGCAGACGATCCATGAAATCGGCGAATATCCCCAGTTACAGCTTCTGATGCTGGAAAAGGAAATGCTCGGTGTATATTTAAGCGGTCATCCTTTGGAGCGATATCGCCGGGCTATAAAGAAGTTAGGCTTTGATCTTTCACGAATTACAGTAGAAACGGATGAAAGCGGAGAAAGTATCTTGAATGAAGAGGTGCTTGCTTTAGATAATAAAGATATTCAGTTTATCGGCATTATAACCTCTGTGCGAAAAAAAGCAACAAAAAGCGGTACAATGATGGCCTTTTTAACGGTTGAAGATCTCTATTCCAGTGTTACGGCACTGGTATTTCCCGCGGCACTTACCAAATTCAGCGCGGATATTTATGAAGATGCGATTGTTCTGGTAACCGGAAAATTAAGTATACGCGATGAAGAACAACCGACAGTGTTAGTCAATACGATTGCCTCCGTCAGTGAGGATGCAGAGGAAGAGCAATGCTCTGTATTTTTGCGGATCACAGAGGAAAACAGGGAACAGCTGGTTGCTTTCAAAGAAATATTAAAAGATATAAAAGGAAATGCCGCAGTCATTCTGTATTATGAAAAAGAACGGCTGAAACAGGAGCTTACCAGTAAAATCGCCTATACAGAAGAGATTATTGAAAAATTAAAAGGTATATTCGGCGCCGAGAATGTAAAAATAGTAAAAAAATAGTTTAAATGGCTGGTCAAAAAAACTTAAAAATGATATAATAAGCTGATTTATATTGTGACATTGGATTATTAAGGAGATCTGTACAATGGAAAAAAAGAGAATTGCAGTACTCACCAGCGGCGGTGATGCGCCGGGTATGAATGCCTGTATCCGCTCAATTGTCCGTAACGGGATTTATAACGGCTTTGAAATGATAGGCGTTATCAAGGGATATAACGGCCTTATCACCAATGAGATGATTCCAATGGATAACCGTTCGGTCGGAAATATTATTAATCGCGGCGGGACAATTCTGCGTACAGCGCGGTGCCTGGAGTTTAAAACCGAAGAAGGCATGAATACCGCTATGGAAAATATTAAAAAAAATAATATTTGCGGCGTAGTGGTCATCGGCGGTGATGGATCTTTCCGCGGCTGCCGTGATTTGACGCAGAGAGGAGTGCCGGCAATCGGTATTCCTGGTACAATTGATAATGATCTTGCTTATACCGATTTCACTCTTGGCTTTGATACGGCTATTAATACCGTGCTTGAAGCAATAGCTAAAATCCGTGATACCATGGCCAGCCACGACCGCGTCAGCATTATTGAGGTAATGGGAAACAAATGCGGCGATATCGCATTATATGCAGGACTTTGCGGCGGTGCGGAATATATTATTGTGCCTGAGTTGGAATGGAGTTTTGAAGCGCTGTGCGATAAGCTGGAAAGCAGTAAAAAAAGCGGAAAAACTTCCAGCATTGTTGTGGTTGCCGAAGGTGCCGCTAAAGGGAACACTCTTGCGGCGGAAATCAAAAAACGTACAACTATGGATACCCGTACTACGGTTCTGGGATATATTCAGCGCGGCGGCTCACCAAGCGCCAGCGATGTTCTTCTTGCCAGCCGCTTTGGCGCTCATGCAATCGGCCTGATTTCCAAAGGAATCGGCGGCAGAGTTGTAGGTATTAAAAATAATAAAATTTTTGATATGGATATCTTAGAGGCCTGTTCCATGAAAAAAGAAATTGATAAAGAACTATTTTCAATTGCAGAAATACTTTCGAAATAAGAGGTGCTTATGAAGCTAATTATAGATGCTATGGGCGGCGATCACGCGCCAGAGGAGATTATCAAAGGAACCGTAGAAATGCTTAACCGCAGAGATGATTTTTCTGTGATCTTTACCGGACCGGAGACAGAAATCCGCACAGAGCTTGAAAAATACCCGTATCCCCATGAAAAGATTGAGATTGTGGATGCACCGGAATTGATTTCAATGGACGAACACCCGGTAGAAGCTATCCGCAAAAAGAAAAACTCTTCTATGGTTGTGGGACAGCTGCTTTTAAAAGAAAAGAGAGGCGATGCCTTTATCACCTGCGGCTCTACCGGTGCCTGCTTGGCCTGCGCACAGCTGCGAGTGGGCCGCATTAAGGGAATTCTCCGCCCTGCCCTTGCACCGGTGCTGCCAAATAAAAACAAAGGGACGCTTTTGATTGACTGCGGCGCCAATATGGATTGCAAACCGATCAACCTTGCGCAATTTGCCGTTATGGGCAGTATTTATATGGAAAAGGTTGTAGGCGTACAGAATCCGCGCGTGGGTCTTGCCAGCGTAGGTGTAGAGGATGGCAAAGGCAACGAGCTTTCCAAAGCAGCGTTTGCATTAATTAAAGAACAGGGCATTGTGAATTTTATCGGAAATGCAGAAGGCCGTGATATTGTAGATCGTGTGGATGTAATGGTAACCGACGGCTTTGCAGGCAACTTAATGCTAAAATCCATT
>ENA-ORNQ01002756-ORNQ01002756.1-human-gut-metagenome-genome-assembly--contig:-NODE-2756-length-11296-cov-3.167245_pt1 | contig 11296 bp, 10 predicted proteins | sample MGYA00242116_ERZ509024 | MGnify/ENA primary metagenome ERZ509024 (study PRJEB26280, sample SAMEA2338697) | human gut metagenome | biome: human gut; feature: human-associated habitat; material: faeces...
CAAATCTTTTTCCATCAGCCGCTTCAGTTTTTTCACGATCCCTTCCGAGCCTTTTTCCGCAAAGTGGGGAATGACCGTGTAGATGGTATTCCTCTCAAAAAAGGGATAGCTGCTGCCGCCAAGGTCAAAATAAAACGCTCCGTCCCTGAAATGTTTTTCCATCCGTTCCCCCACGGCAGGGTCAAAGTCTTTCAGCATCTCATACAGCTTTTGTTCATCAATCATTGGCGTCCCTCCTTTTGTCAACAGGTAAATTCAATGTGATAATAGCTGGCCTGCCAAGACCCTGTTTCCGGCGGACGATCAGACCGCAGGATTCCAGTTCGTGAAACGCCCGCGTTGCCACCTGCCTACTTCGGCGAAGTTTCGCTTTGGCATCCTCCACAGTAAAGTACAGGCGGATGGTCCCATCCGCTTCGATGTATCCTTTCTTCTTGGAAATCCCCGCCCGATCCAGAAGCAGGGCGTACAGAATCTTGGCGTCATTGGATAAATCCAGGGGGATAAGGAACCGTGGGAAAATGATGTAAGACGAAATATCGGTATCTGTTTTGTATGGAATCATAAATTCTCCTTCCTATCCATCCATCGCTATGATAGATAGATTGATATTGACTATTTTGTATTTAACTCTTTTTTATTAACTACCGTCTAAATCCGGGCTGTCTGACAGGCGGGAAAGCCACGGACTGAAAAACAGGATATGGGCGCTCCAGAGCGTCAGCTTTGCCATGTTCTGAAAAACCAATCCTGGATATTCCCGTTTAGGCAGACAAAATGAAGCGGGAACCTATATGTACTCAGCCTGCTGCCTGTCTGGGGAAATCCCGTTTAGGTCAGGAGCCTGTGCGGACAATTAGAAGCTCGTTCTGGGCGGGCATAAGGATTTATCCCTCTATCCCGTTGACCGGTGCTTGCAAAGCCCGCAGAATCAAGCCTTTTTCGTCTCTAATTGTCCGCAGGCAGCCCGCCTTTTCCGGTCACTGGCTGTTTTCTGCCTGCGGTGAACGATAGCGGCGCAGGACTTGCAGTATTTTGCCCGGTTGGAGCCGGGAAGAAAGGGTTGGCCGCAGACAGCGCACCGTTTATGTTCTTTCCGATGAAGCAAAGCAGTCACCAGAGGTTCATCCAAAGGCAGGACAGCGGCACGGAACCAGTTGCACAGCAGAGAGTAGGAAATGCTTTGCACGCACACGCATTCTTCGCCATCGTCAAGGGCAAGGCAGTTCCCGCTCTCATAGTTGCAGCACAGGTGGACTAGCCTCCTTGCCCTGCGGTACTGGGAATAGGTCATTATAGGGATTTTTTCTTTGATTTCCATCACCTCCTTTCGGACGGTCAAAAATACCCTTTCATATATCTGTTCATTTTTCGGGGAATAGTTGCCGTCTAAACAGAAAAAACTCAAAAAATATCTTTCTAATATTCATTTCATTTTTACCGGATTTTTTCGGGGTTTTTATTGGGGAACTCAAAAAATATCCTTCTATTAGTCGTGACATTTTTAAGGGTGTTTTTATAGGTGTTTTCGCAAAAAAATACCACCATGGCCGTTTCAAGCCATGATGGCATTCCTCAGATTTCAAATTTATAGCCGACGCCATAGACGCTTTTCACATAGTCCGGCACATCCGGCGCTATCTTTATTTTCCGTCGCAGGTTGCTGATATGGTTGTTGACCGCTTTGCGGGAATAGTAACTGTAGTCCTCCTGCCAGACCAAGTCCAGAATCACTTCATAGGAATACACACGTCCAGGGTGCTGGATAAGCAGAGAGAAGATTTCAAATTCCTTGACCGTCAGCGGGATTACCTGGCCCCGCACAGTGACAAGGCGCTGCTCCAAGCAGAAGTACAAATCACCTTCCCGGATTTCTGTTAGGGGTTGGTCCGGCGTGTTTTGCTGTTCTTGAAAGATGATGGCGTATGGGACAGAAGCAGGAATATTACCGGCCTCATAGTCATGGATAAATTGAGCCAGTTCCTTCTTTTGCTTGGGAGAAAGCAGGGCAAACAGCTTTTCACCAATCTGCCCGCCGGATTCCTCCAAGTCCAGTACGGCTAATTTCCCATCTTGTCACCACCTCCTTCAAATGGTTTCTTTTTCAACTAGTGTAGAAGCTTGCTTTTCAAACTTCGTAAAAAATCCGGTGGAAGCCAGTCCGATCAAACACACAATAAAACCGCTTGGAATTAGTACCCAATAGGCGCTGCCCACAAACTGGTCGAACAAGGCTCCGTAAACAATCTGTCCTATCGGTTGCGCACACATAGAGAGCGTAAATACATAGGACATCACCTTGCCCATCAGATGATCCGGTGTTCGTTCCTGTATGATGGAAATGGCATAAGTGGAAAACAAACTACATCCAAGCTGGCAAGCACAAAACATGATGAGCAAAATCAGATAACGGGTAAAAGTACTTATCGGCAGCAGGAAAGTAATACCGCACGGAATGAGGCAGATCCCAAAGGATACTAAAACTATGGCAAGATGGCGCACCCGCAGCTTTTTCGCTAATACCACGACGCACAGACTTCCCAAAATAGACGCAACACCCATGGCACTTTCCGCAATGCCATAATGAGTTGCTGAAAGTCCCAACACGGTACGTACCAAATAGGGAAAGCCTACCACAGCAGTGCCCGCTACAAACAGGCTCACGGCCGCTGCCAGCAGAAGAAGTTTCATAATACCGGGCTGTTCCCGGCGCAAAAAGTGCATACTGACAGAGAAATCTTCTTTGATGATTGCGCCAATCCCCATTTTTTGTTCGGGCTTTTTGTAATCCAGCCGGATAAAGCATTCAAGCAGTGCAGTTACAAAGAAGCATACTACCGCAGCATAAAATACCGGACGGATTCCAAATGCGGTATAAAATACACTGCCCAAAAACGGGGTAATCAAGGAAGCAACAGAAGCCACCTGATTGACGACAGCATTCCCTTTTACGATGTTATCTCCGGATAGCATTTGCGGGACACAGGCTTGCACGGTGGGTGATTCAAAAGCACCCAATACCGACAAAATAATCAGCAAGGCGCCGATGACGAAAATATCCTGTCCGAGTGCCATAGCAAAGCTGGCAATCAGTACAGACAGCCCGGAAAGAGTATCCAGCGCGACCATGATATTGCGGCGGTTTGCCCGGTCTGCGAGGATTCCGCCAAAAGGAGACAGCAAAATCGTAGGGAGCATAGCCAGTGCCAACAGCCCTGCAAAAATAGAAGCTGATCCGGTTTGCTCCAATACATACATGGATAGGGCGAATTTTAGCGTGTAATTTCCAATCAGGGAGCTAATCTGCCCTAAAATCAAAAAAGTAAAATTACGGGTAAAAAGTTTCTGCTTCATTTTTTCCTCCTGAATACGAATCAAACGGTGTAGCCATGTTATCGACCTTTTGATTAAATTCTTTTTCCATCATTGCTTACACTTCCATACTTTCTACTTGATAAAACAGACTTCTCACAGCTACCATTACGAGGATTACTGCAACGCCCAACAGAATAAAAAGCACTGGACGGAAAGAGAAAGCTGCCGAGAGCACTTGACATAGGATTGTTACAGCAATGACCGCCGCTACAATCGTTACGGGAATAGATTTTTTCAGAAATCCAATCCATATCGACAAAAGTGCCACAGCACCAGCCAAAAGAGAATGGAACAGGAGGGAAAGAAAAGCCCATCCTATCGTTTCCCATGTGAGATGGTCGCACATAAGGGGGAACAAGTTCTCGGTAACGAAGAACACACTGCCTATCACAATTCCACACAGCAGCATGGCGGCAACAGGATAGCAAAAAACCAGCCATAGCTTTGCGCCCATCATCTTTTTTCGGCGGATCGGATAGGAGAATAATAAAATTGCCTTTGCTCCGCTATATTCCGCTATGACAAATCGCGTCCCCATCACCGCACCTAAAATCCCAAATATAGCCATACTTACAAGATGATTTAAGTTAATCAGAAAGTCATAAGAAGAAAACATTGCAATGTCGGCTTCCGTTGGGTCGATAAGAGGAATCGCAGCCATAAAATAGTGAAAAGCCAACAGGGTAAAACCACCGATCAGCACTGCAATATGGTAAGGACGCAGGCGGTTTCGCTTAACTTCCAAAGATATGAGTTTATTCATGGAGCTGCCCTCCTTCCATCACGCCGATCAGATAATCTTCCATATCGTCTGGATGATTTCGGCGGATTCCTTCGGTATCCTCCTCCAGCACAAGCCTTCCATTTGCAATCACCCCGATACGGTCGGTAACTTGCTGCACTTCGGATAAAAGATGGCTGGATAGCAGAATCGTCATCCCGTCTTGATCGACAAGCTGGCGAAACAGAACGCGCATTTCTCTCATTCCCACAGGGTCAAGTCCATTAACCGGCTCGTCTAAAATCAATACCTCCGGTTTATGAACAATAGCGCGGGCTATTGCCAAACGCTGACGCATTCCCGAAGAAAATTCACGGACGGGTTGTGTACCTGTGCCGGGAAGCCCTACACGCTCAAGCACCGGCTCCACCTCCATGTTTTCAAGCCCCATATAGGCTAAATGGAGGAGCAAATTATCGGTAGCCGATAAATGTTCGTAGAATACAGGGGCTTCAATCAGACTTCCGGTATGTTTTAGAATTTTGGCATTCTCTTTTACACTGTCCATACCGAGAACAGTAGCAGTCCCGGCTGTTGGTTTGAGAAAACCAAGCAGCAATTTGAACATGGTGGTTTTTCCGGCTCCGTTCTTACCAAGAAAACCGTAGACCGTCCCTCGTTCCACTGAAATTCGGCAGTCCCTGATAACCTCTTTCCCGGAAAAGGTTTTGGTTATCCGGTCTGTAGAAATTACGATTTCTTTCATCTTTACTCCTTTCAATACCATACGACGGTATGTATAGCTTTAAAGAAAAAACGGCATCAATATAATACCGGTCGAATGAATGTATATCTTTAAAATAAAATTGCCTTGCGGCAACTTTATTTTTCTTCTGGCATTTTTTCAAAAAATTCTTCCACCAAAGCATAGATAGAATCGTCCATAAGGGGAACTCCCATCTTCTCCAGCATATCACCAAGAAAACGGAACTTGTGCTTCATTCCCTCTTTATCCGCAGGAAACACAGATGGCAGTAGCCATAAGCTGGTGAGCAATGGCATTAGTTCCGCAATTTCTTTGGTATACTCGGTATGCAGAGAGCCATCCTTATTTCCTTCTTCCAGCAGTTCTTGATAATATGGGGTTAGAATACGCCAGTTGGATTCAATCATCTCTACCAGAAGCCGGGGATTCCTCGTGAGAGGAATAGATTGTATTGTCATACTGGTCCGTTCTTCATCCGATTGATTCAGTCGGATGGCCTCACGCAGCTTTTGTAGACCGTTCAAATCTGAACGCTTTCGAACTTTCTCAAAGGGGTTATTTGCAGAAAACATCCGGTCGCCTACTGCGTCCATAATTTCTTCTTTTGATTTGAAATGATGATAGACGGCTCCTTTGGATAGGCCATCCAAATGATCTACAATATCTTGAATGGTGGTGTTGTCATATCCTTTTTCTAAAAATAGCCGCTGGGCCACATCAAGAATTTTTTCCACGGTCACTTCAGGGTATTTGTTCCGTGCCACATAACTTCCCCCTTTCTTTAACATACGATTAGTATGTATTTATTATATCGGATAGAAGGTTTCTTGTCAAGATACATCCGGTTGGTATTTATTTGAGAATGTTTGATGTTAGATCATATGTTTTGCTAACCCGATGAAAGTAGTTAGAAGTCAGTATTGCCTTTTGTGTTTATAAGTGTTATGATATTGACAACATTGTTTACAACAAGGAGGGTTTGTGATGGCAACAGCAAACGATCTTTTGACTCAGGCTATAGATGAAACAAAGCATTTAAATCATAACGAAATTTTTCTCGTACGAGATTTGTTTAAAGGCTATGAATGGAACAGAATATCTCGCAGTGACAGGTTATTATTAGGTACATTGTTTCTAAATTATGTGCATACTACTGGTACATATATAGAGCCGATTGAAAAAACTTCCTCCAGACAACAGAAGTATAGAGTGAATAAGCCATGATCCTACTTTTGCCGCAAATATAATAAGAGGGAGATTTTTTATGAAAGCAGAATTATATAAACGGCTTTTTAAAGCTATATATACAGAAGATATAGTTTCCTTGAAAAAGATTGCTATTACGATTATTCAAGAGGAAAGAAAACTTGGTCATAATGTACTGGCGGATTCATTAGAAAAGTTAACAATCACAGAGAAACCTAAATATACTCTATTTGATAGTCGACGAAATGAAACAGGATTGGCCTCATTGCCTAAAAGCAAACGTAATAATTCACAGTTGGTTTCTTATATTCCACGCGAACAGTTGAAACACCATATGGTTTTACCGGAAAGCGTGGAAGAACGGCTGTTATCTATTGAGCAAGAATATGCTGCACGTGAGAGGTTAAAAAAATACAATCTTGTTCCCAAAAGGAAAGTGCTCCTTTATGGTCCCCCAGGATGCGGAAAAACTATGAGCGCAGAAAGAATTGCTTGGAATTTGGGGTTACCATTACTGAAAGTTAGATTTGACTCCTTGCTCTCTTCGTATTTTGGAGAATCCGCATCTAACCTTCGTATGGTTTTTGACTATTGCAAAAATGAACCTGTGGTCTTATTGCTTGACGAATGTGATTTCATAGCAAAATCCAGAACTACCACACAAGATGTTGGGGAAGTTCCTAGAATCGTAAATATGTTGCTTACTTTGCTTGACGAGTATGATGCTCCCGGTTTGGTAATTGCAACTACCAATTTGAAAGTATCGCTTGACGAAGCTCTTTTTCGGAGATTTGATGATGTTATTGAAATGACATTGCCTGATAAAATAGAACGCAAGCGATTACTTGAAATGACATTATCCGCTATCCCTACTTCACCAGATATAAATTGGGATGGTATTTCGGAACAAATGGATGGTTTTTCCGCCGCCAATGTTGTTTTGATTGCTCAAAGGGCAGCTAAGATAAGTATTCTCTCTGGTGGCAAAAAAGTATGTTACGAACATTTCTCTAAAGCCCTAAAAGAGAGTTTAAAGTTTTAATGGTAAGGAGGTTATCTTATGGCTGAAAATAGAGATTTTTCTCATTTGCCCCTTCCCTTATTGTATAGAGGAAAACCAAAACTGCGCGGATTTAATTCACCTTCTGAACGAACCAACCGTAACCGAGATAATAGAGCACATCATGGTGAGTATTTGAAACGCCGATCATCTGAATTATCTCAATTTTGGAAAGAGCGACGCATAAACCGCTTAGAAGAAGATCTACCAGAGATACAAGTAGGAATTCCAATTCTATTAGAAATTGATCCCTCCAGTAATATTGAATTTTTAAGAGGGCTTGGATTTGAAATCGTTTGTGAAATTGAAGATGGCTTTATTATAGTTGCGTCAGAAGATATTGACCTAACCCGTTTTAATCAAAAAGCGAATGAATTTATCCAAAATATTTCTATGCGATGTAATACTCCTGCTAAGGTATATGCACTGTGCGAAGACAGCGACAGACTTAAACGGATTTTGTCTGATGACCTCTATTCTAAATGGGCGACCATATCCGCAGATTCAATGTACTGTATCGATATAGGCATAAGCTGTTGCGGAAATATACAATTACCTGATCGTCCTTCCAGAACAAAACAAGAAACTGATGAACATTATGCCAAGAGAGAGCAAAAATGGGAAGAAAGATTTAACAAAGCTTATCTCGAATGGGACGAGCTCAAAATGGAGCGAGAAGATGCGCTTGAAAGCTTTGTCAATGCTTACCATGGTGAAATTATGGAAATGTCTGATGGCACATCAGTAATATGCGATTTGCCAGACAGCTTCTCTGTAAGATTGAAAATTAGCGGAAAGTGCTTACTTGATCTTGTAATGAATTTTCCATATATTTTTGAAGCATCTGAGAGTGAAGAAATTAAAATCGGAGTACCTGAGTCTAATTGCACTGATTTAGCCGAAAATGTAAATATAATACCTCCGTCAGAATCAGACCCTGTGGTCTGTGTGATAGATAGTGGTATACAGGAGCAACATAAATACTTATCTTCTGCAATCATTAGCGCAGATTCTATAAGTTTAATTCCCAATAATCCGAGTCCCAGTGACCAAGTAAGCGGTGGAGGGCATGGTACTCGGGTTGCCGGTGCCGTATTATATCCTAACACTATACCAACAAGCGGAAAATATCAACTTCCTTGTTGGATTAGAAATTTTAGAATTCTTGACGAACATAACGGGATACCGCAAGAGGTTTATCCTCCTAAAGCCATATCAAAAGCCGTTGAGGTTTATTATAAAGGTAATCCTGTACCGACTAGAATTTATAATCATTCCATTGGAAGTAGGAAGCCATGTGCAATGAAGCATATGACGCCTTGGGCGGCTGAAATTGACAGCCAGTCTTACAATAATGATGTGCTATACATTCAAGCTGCCGGAAATATATATTCTGATGTAATTGGTGCATATTGGCAAGCAGGCTATCCATATCCGACGTATTTAGAGAGAGAATTGTGTAGAATATCTGATCCAGCTCAAAGTCTGCAGGCTTTAACGGTTGGCTCTGTATCAGCTACTGATTTTGAAACAGACGATATAGTTGCCTTGGGTAAATCTGATTGTGTTTCATCCTTCTCTCGCTCTGGACCAGGAATATGGGACGTATTAAAGCCGGAGGTTGTGGAGTACGGAGGGACCCATGCGTATAATAAAGGTAGTAATCCCCCTATATTATCGACACCGCCGGAAGTATGCCCTGAGTTGATTCGGAAATCACCACAAGGTCCTGCTTTTGCAAGAGATGCAGTAGGCACATCATTTGCTGCACCCAAAGTTACATATATTGCTACTCAAATAGAGAAAAGCTTACCTGAAGCCCCAGCATTGTTATATAGGGCTCTTATTGCACAGTCTGCACGCTGGCCTAAAAAAGCCAGTGATCTTACAAAAGAAGATTGTGTTTCTATGCTTAGGCATATTGGATATGGTATACCGGATGTTCACCGAGCAACAAGTAATGATGAGTATAGAATAACATTAATAACTCCCGTTCTTATGGAATTAGGAGATAACGAAGCGCATATTTTCCAAATTCCAATTCCAGAAGAATTATCTTCAGTTGGTGAAGATTACGACATTTTGATTGAGATTACATTGTCTTACGCCGCGAATCCTCGTAGAACTCGCCGCTATGTCAAATGGTACTTATCTACATGGTTGGATTGGTGCTGTAGTCGGATAGGTGAAAGCGCAGAAACTTTTGCTCAACGAATTTTTGAAACCGGCTCTGTAATTGAGGATGATGGTAATTTTGATTGGGTACTAGGCGAAGCAACTAATCGTGGTTTTGCAGACGGATACTCAAGAAAAAACGGGACGCTACAGAAAGACTGGTGTATAATCAAATCTAACCAACTGAGTGATGCGTTTTGTGTTGCTGTACGCGGTCACAAGGGATGGGGTAGCTTATTTAAGGCAAAGTATAGTCTAGCTGTAAGTTTTGAGGCAGTAAATCAAGATATATCGATTTATGAACCTATAAGAACAACTATTGAATCTGTTGTTGAGAATCATGAAATTGAAGTTGAGATGTTCAATAAAAAATAATCGAAAGTAATTCGGCAAGCAATGCAAACATGTATATGTTTTGCGTTTTTGGCCGGATAGTACCGTCCAAACGCTTGTTGAGGGATATCCCCCCAAGCCCCCAAGATCGTCCCCTCCGGTGACGGCTGCGTGTCCTGCAGACGATGAAAAATTGAAATAAGCAAAAAGAAAAACTCTATGCAAATGGTTCGTCCATTCACATAGAGTTTTCTTATTTCCCGCTCACTTGGCATAGGTCAGTATTTTTACAATACTTCTTTATGCTCCTCTGCCATTCTATTTATCTCCCATTTTTTATTTTTTGTTTTAATCCGGACAGCAGTTGTCCGTGTTAGGCGATAAACTGCATGCGAGAAAGGAGGGAGCAGAAGCGGGAACTTCCGCGCGAAGAACAGAAAGAGCGCGTATCCTCTGCCGGCAAAGATACGAAACAATTTCTAATTAAACAGAAGCTCCGGAGTTTCCGCAGGAAGCATTATCGCCATTAAAATTTTTACTATGCGCGCAGGCGCAAGGGAAAAAAACAAAAAACAAATTTATTTTAGAAAAAGGAGAGTTTAAATTATGGCATGTAGAAATACTTACAAAACAAAAACAATCAACGTTGAAGCGGATATCGCTAAGACTTCTATCACAGAGCCCGCAGTGGCAAAAACCGTGAATCGCCTCCTATTCGGCGTCGATTCCGCAATCCAGGCAAACGATCTTCTGCAAAACAACATCGAGGAATTTGAGTGGATCGTCCGCAACAAGATCTATCCGAACTTCTACGGAAGATTTCTTACCGGTGAAAATTGTCTTACCAAAGAGGAAATCGATTTTCTCCACAGCAAGGGCTGCAAAATCGCGGCGATCTATGCCGATGACGGTGCAAAGCAGACCGAGGAGCAGGGCTCGGTCCTCGCAAAGAGGATCGATCTTCGCGCCTTTGAGCTCGGAATCCCCGAAGGAGCCGCTGTCTTTCTTGAGATCGGTGAGAGCGAATCCGCCAGCCGCGATTTTATGAGAGGCTTCGCCAGAACCCTTATGGTCGAAGGCTATACGCCCGGATTCAAGGCGAATACCGATGCAAAATTTGCCTTTGACCATGAATTCAGCCGCGGAATGCAGAGCGATAAGGAGATCTTCAAGAAGTGCCTGATATGGGCAGTGGCTCCTACCGTAGAGGAATACAACGGCATTACGACCTCGCACCTCATTCATCCCGACAGCTGGATGCCGTACGCGCCGTCAGGTCTTACGAGAAACGAGATTGCCGTCTGGCAGTATGGCAGAGACTGTCATCCCATTGAGGACGATCTGGGGAAGACAACCGCCTTCAATCTCAACCTGGTCCGCAACGAACAGGTTATTATCGACAAGATGTTTTAAAAGGAGGAAATACTATGATTTGTGTAAGCTCCGTCACGGTTTATCCGAAAAGCGTTACGTTAAAAAAGGGAAATTGGTATTACTCTGTTTCTGCCGAGGTTTGTCCGGCCAATGCCGACTGCAATTGCGTGACCTGGCACAGCAGCAATACAAATGTTGCCACCGTAAATGCAGCGAACGGGTACATCTATGCGAAGGCGGCCGGAACAGCAAGAATCTATGCCACTGCAACCGATGGAAGCGGCTG
>ENA-ORNQ01002761-ORNQ01002761.1-human-gut-metagenome-genome-assembly--contig:-NODE-2761-length-11276-cov-3.513947_pt1 | contig 11276 bp, 9 predicted proteins | sample MGYA00242116_ERZ509024 | MGnify/ENA primary metagenome ERZ509024 (study PRJEB26280, sample SAMEA2338697) | human gut metagenome | biome: human gut; feature: human-associated habitat; material: faeces...
CTGCCGGGCGCTGGGCTTTGAGGGCTACCACGAAATGCGTATTGCGCTGGCGCAGGCCAACGCCACCGGTGTGCTGGTAAACCAGCAGGAGCCCGCCCCGGACGCCGACACCGCCACTTTGTGCGAGCACGCTTCGGCGCTGTTCATGACCGCCATCAACGGCACCCAGAACGCCCTTTCGCCGCAGGCGGTGGAGCAGGCCGTGGCGCTGCTGCACAGTGCCCGGCAGGTGTTCTGCATGGGACAGGGCGGCAGCATGGTCGCCGCCAGCGAGATCTGTGCCCGGTTCGCCTGCATCACCAACAAGTTCCGCGCCGTTGCCGACAGCCATATGCAGGTAATGGCTGCCAGCCTGATGACCGAGCAGGACGTGGTGCTGTTCGTCTCCTACTCCGGCGCTACCCGGGACCTGATGGAGACCCTGCGCACCGCTAAGGCCAACGGCGCAAAGATCATCCTGATCACCCACTACGAGGACTCCCCCGGCGCATTGCTTGCAGATGTCGTCCTTCTCTGCGGCGCACAGGAAAGCCCGCTGGACTCCGGCAGCATCCCCATCAAGGCAGCATTCCTCTATGTAGGCGAAGTTCTGGTGCTGCGGTATATGCTGGATGACCCTGCCCATAGCAACACCGCTCAGGACCTCACCAGCGAGGCTCTGACCGTGAAAATGCTGTAAAAAGTTCTTTTCCATATACTGCTAAAATCGCCCGGAACGACCTTTTCCTATCGTTCCGGGCAGTTTTTTTGTGTTATGCAGTAAAAATGACAGCGACACGCCCGTTGACTCATCTGATTCAAGGCATTATAATCGACGTATGGCAAAGTTTGTCGAAGAGCAGGAGCGAAAAAAGTATGGATCATAGTCACCGCGATCGCACCTACAAAAAGAGCCGCTTTCAGCAGGAGCTGGAGCAGAGCGTCTCCCGTAAGCTGATCTCAAGCCTGCTGCTGGGATGTCTTTTGTTCTGCATTGCAATCGCTGTTGTGAATGCTCTCAACCAGAACGCCCGGCGGGAAGACCATCTGGAGAGTGTCGCCTCCACCTTCCATGAGGTGTACAATAGCACGTCCGCCTTTCTGCTGGACGCTGGACACACCGAACTGTTCCTCTCCGAGCTGCGGAATGATCAGGACAACCTGCGTTATCTTATCAGCCATTACAACGTCTCGGCTCTTGTGGAGATACAGCTCATCCTTACCGACTCCAGGGGAAATGTTCGGTTCACGACCTTTTCGGAGGGAGAGATGAATCTCCACCGGCAGGAATTCAACGGCATCGCCGTGGACAACGCCTGCCATCTTATGCGGGCCGTCTACACCACGGTCTACCACTTCCGAGCCAACAGCTCAGAATACGTTATGATCCATCCGCTCTACCGGGATGGCGAATATCAGGGTGCTGCGGCAGTTTATCTGAATGAGAACGACTGGACAAAACTGTTCAGCCAGTACCAGTACGATGCTATCCTCACCAAATCCAACGGTGATGTCATTACCTGTTCAAACTCCTCCTTCCTCTCCCAGAAGAACGCTAACAAGTATCTGCCCGCCGATGCGGCGCAGTATGTGCGAGTGAACGGGAACCGCTATCTGCGCAGCAGCCGCTCGCTGGAAAACGGCACGGTGTTGGCTTACTCCTTCATCTACTCGCCCACAAATTACAGTTATCTCTTCGTGGGTCTGCTCCTGATCGTACTGCTGGGACTGAGTTGGGCAGCAATGTTCGTCCGTATCATGCACGCTATGACTGAGCAGATGGTAAAGTCGGTGGACACCCTCGTGCGGGAGATCCGCATCATCCGCAAGGAGGACCCTGATCACATCATCGAGATCGACACCGGCGATGAGATCGAGGAGATCGCCCGTCAGGTCAACAAGATGGTTCGCAGCATTCAGGAGCTGAGCCAGCGCAACATCGCTCTTGCCGAAGTGAACAACCGGATGGAGATGCAGAATCTTCAGGCGCAGATCAATCCCCACTTTATTTATAACACGCTGGACAATATCCGCTATCTTATCCCGACAGACCCCCAGCGAGCCCAGCAGCTGATCGGGCGGTTTATCGGCATCCTGCGCTACAGCATCAACAACACAAAGCACAATGTCACCGTTAAAGATGATCTGAAATATCTGCAGGATTACCTTGTGATCCAGTCCACCCGCTTCGGTGCGAATTTCTCCTACGAGATCGACATCGACGACGCCTGCATGGAGTTCATCATCCCGAAGCTGCTTTTACAGCCCTTGCTGGAAAACAGCATCAAATATGGATTCCAGAAAAAGCCCTGCATCCATATAAGGGTACGGGGCTGGCTGGGGGAGGATGCGCTCTATTTCACGGTAGAGGACAACGGCGGAGGCGTGGACGAGACCATGCTGGAACAGCTGCGAGACATCCTGCGCTCGGATGAAGTGAACATCGAGCACAATGGTCTGCAGAACATCAACCGCCGCATCTGGCTGGGCTACGGCGGTGACAGCGGACTGACCATCGACAGCACCGAGGGCGAAGGCTTCACGGTGAAACTCAAGCTCCGGCTGGGAGGAATGTAAACCATGTATCGCGTTCTGCTTGTAGAAGATGAAGAGATCATCCGCAAGGGCATTCGCTACTCGGTACCGTGGGAGGAGTGCGGCTGCTCGGTGGTGGGCGAGGCAGAGAATGGGGCAGTGGGTGAAGAAAAGATCGCTGAACTGCAGCCTGACATCGTCATTACCGACATTACCATGCCGGTAAAAAACGGTCTTGAGATGATCGCCGACACCCGGGAGAAATTCAACTATATCGCCATCATCCTGACAGGCTACTCGGAGTTTGAGTACGCCCAGCAGGCTATCCGGAACGGCGTATCGGATTATGTGCTCAAGCCTCTCGACATGGACGAGATGCGTACTGCGCTGGAGAAGGCTGTCCGCCTTGCGGGGGATAACCAGTACCTCCAACAGCGGGAGGACGAGGCAGAGGCCGTCCGCAGCCGGACAGCTCTGCCGCCATTAAGCGAAGATAAGGTCACTGACCCGCTGGTGCTGCGCATCGTAGCCTATCTGAAAGAGAATTACCGGAGCAAGATAACACTTGCTGACCTTCAGGAACAGTTCCACTACTCGGAACGGTACATCAACCAGAAGTTTCAGAAAGAGCTTGGCACAACGGTCATTGACTACCTCAACCGCTGCCGTATTCAGAACGCTCTGGAACTCATCCGGAAGGGAAAACTGCCCATCTCCCAAATCGGCTGGGAGTGCGGCATTGGTGAGTACAAATATTTTAACCACGTTTTCAAAAAATACATAGGCTGCTCGGTGCGGGAGTACCAGAGCACCTTGAAATAAGTGTCTATGAAAAAATACCGAACAGCCGCTGTTCGGTATTTTTTCCATTTGTTCTGCAATTTGAGTATTATTTTTGTGCTAGAAGCATTAAAATGGGACTATCGAAAGGTTTCAGGTAAAAAATGGAGGTTTTTACTATGAAAAAGATTTCTCGTCGTTCGTTCCTGATGGCTACCGGTGTTATCGCAGCTTCTGCTGCTCTGAGCGCTTGCGGCGGCTCCTCCGCCAGCACCTCTTCTGCCGGTTCTCCCGCTGCTTCCACTGCCGCTTCTGGTTCTGCTGCACAGGGCGGCGGCGACCTCGTGATCTACTCGCCCAACTCTGAGGGCCTGCTGAACGCCACCATTCCTCTGTTTGAGGAGAAATACGGCGTCAATGTCGAGCTGATCCAGGCCGGCACCGGCGAACTGGTCAAGCGTATCCAGTCCGAAAAGAACGATCCCTACGCAGATGTCCTGTTCGGCGGCTCCTGGTCGCAGATGTACACCAACGAGGACCTGTGGGAGCCGTATGTTTCCGCCAACGATGCAAACGTCATCGACGCCTACAAGAACAAGTGCGGCTTCATCACCGGCAATGTGCTGGACGGCAGCGTCCTCATCGTCAACACCGACCTCATCGGTGACATCAAGATCGAGGGCTACGAGGATCTGCTGAACCCGGCTCTGAAGGGCAAGATCGCCACTGCCGATCCCGCCAACTCCTCTTCCGCTTTCGCACACCTGACCAATATGCTGCTTGCAATGGGCGGCTACGAGGACGATAAGGCATGGCAGTACGTCCACGACCTGTTTGAGAATGTGGACGGCAAGATCTGCGAAAGCTCCAGCGGCGTTTACAAGGGAGTTGCCGATGGCGAGTATGTGGTGGGTCTGTCCTATGAGGATCCCTGTGCTCAGCTGGTTCTGGACGGCGCACCTGTCAAGATCGTTTACATGAAGGAAGGTACCGTCTTCCTTCCTGCTTCTGCCACCATCATCAAGGGCGCAAAGAACATGGACAATGCCAAGCTGTTCATTGACTTCATCCTGAGCGAGGAAGTACAGAACATCTGGGGCAGCACCCTGACCAACCGTCCTGTTATGAAGGACGCTGCCACCAACGATGCCATGACCCCGATGGCAGACATCAATGTCATCGAAGAGGACATTCCCTACGTCAGCGCCCACAAGTCGGAGCTGGTGGACAAGTACACTGAGATCTTCACCGATCTGCAGAGCAAGTAATTCAAAGGGCAGCAGGAGGCTAGTATGAGCAGAATATCAGTCAAAGACGCAGTAAAGCGCTACGGGAATAATACGGTCATCCCGGACCTGGATCTGGAGATCGGAGATGGTGAGCTGTTCACCCTGCTGGGTCCCTCCGGCTGCGGCAAGACCACCCTTCTCCGTATGATCGCAGGCTTCAACTCCATTGAGGGCGGCGACATCTTCTTCAACGAGAAGCGCATCAACGATATGGACCCCAGCAAGCGCAACATCGGCATGGTGTTCCAGAACTATGCCATCTTCCCGAACCTCTCCGTCCGGGACAATGTGGCATTCGGTCTGAAAAACCGCAAGGTGGACAAGGCCGAGATCAAGAAGCGGACGGATGAGTTTCTGAACCTGATGCAGATCATGCAGTATGCCGACCGGATGCCCAACCAGCTTTCCGGCGGTCAGCAGCAGCGTATCGCACTGGCTCGCGCACTGGTCATCTCGCCGGATGTGCTGCTGATGGACGAGCCGCTTTCCAATCTGGACGCAAAGCTCCGTGTCGAGATGCGCAGCGTCATCCGCCACACCCAGAAGAGCGTTGGCATCACCACCGTGTACGTCACCCACGATCAGGAAGAGGCAATGGCCATCAGCGACCGTATCGCCGTTATGAAGGACGGCGTCATCCAGCACGTTGGCACTCCCCGCGACATCTACCAGCGCCCGAAAAATGTCTTCGTTGCCACCTTTATCGGTCGCACCAACATCGTGAATGCCCACGTCAAGGACGGCATCATCACCTTTGCCGACGGCTACCATGAGCACATCGATGCTCTGGACAAGGCTGCCGAGCAGGATGTGCGCTGTTCCATCCGCCCGGAGGAGTTCATTATCTGCAAGGACGGCACCGATGGCATCCACGGCACCGTGCAGGAGTGCACCTACCTCGGTCTCAACACCCACTACACCATTGACACCGATCAGGGCGACTCGGTGGAGATCGTAGAGGAGTCCTCCATTGGCGAGGGCCTCAAGAAGGGCGAGAAGGTGCTGCTGAAGGTCAAGAAAGAGAAGATCAACGTCTTTACCAAGGACGGTGGTACCAATCTCATCAGGAGCGACGCTTATGAAAAACAATAATAAGTTCCGTCTTGATGTCTGGGGAGCCATTACGCTGGGGACCATCGCACTCTATGCACTGTTCCTGCTTTACCCGATGGCATACCTGATCCGCCAGTCTGTGCTGGACCCCGACACCGGCGGTTTCACGCTGGCTTATTTCACGAAGTTCTTTTCCAAGAGCTACTATTTCGATACCCTGATCAACAGCTTCAAGGTGTCCATCACAGCGACGGTGCTCTCCATCGCCATTGGCACCCCACTGGCATACCTGTTTACGATCTTTAAGATCAAAGGCAAGTCGGTGCTGAATATCCTCATTGTGGTGGCATCTATGTCGGCTCCCTTCATCGGTGCCTACTCATGGATCCTGCTGCTGGGTCGCAGCGGTGTCATCACCGCCTTCTTCAAAAACCTCGGCATCGCCATCCCGGACATCTACGGCTTCGGCGGCATCGTGCTGGTCATGACGCTCCAGCTGTTCCCGCTGGTGTTCCTCTACGCCAAGGGTGCATTGAAGAACATCGACAACTCCCTCATCGAGGCGGCTGAGAACCTCGGATGCTCTGGCATTGCCTGCTTCTTCAAAGTGGTCGTACCCCTGATCATGCCCACCCTGCTGGCTGCGGCTCTGCTGGTGTTCATGCGATCCTTTGCAGACTTCGGCACCCCGATGCTGATCGGTGAGGGCTACCGTACCTTCCCTGTTGTCCTTTACACTGAGTTCATCAACGAGGTGGGCGGCAGCGACGGCTTTGCAGCCGCTATCGCCGTCATCGCTATCGTCGTCACCACGCTGGTGTTCCTCGTCCAGAAGTACGTTTCCAACAAGAACGCCTTCGCTCTGAACAGTATGCACCCCGTGGAGGAGCGGGAGGCCCGCAAGGGCATCAACGCTCTGGTGCATCTGGTCGTCTACCTTGTAGTGGGCATCGCCATCATGCCGCAGGCCTACGTCATCTACACCTCGTTCAAGAACACGCAGGGTAAGATCTTTGTGGACGGCTACTCGCTGCAGAGCTACCAGACCGCCATCGGCAAGCTGGGCCGCAGCATTCAGAATACCATCATCATCCCCCTGCTGGCACTGGTCGTCATCGTGCTGCTGGCTGTTCTTATCGCTTATCTGGTGGTGCGCCGCCGCAATGCCCTGACCAACGTGGTGGACGTCCTCTCGATGATCCCCTACATCGTACCCGGCACGGTCCTTGGCATTGCGCTGCTCATCGGCTTCAATAAGCCCCCGCTCCTCATCAGCGGCACCATGCTCATCATGGTAGTAGCCCTCATCATCCGGCGTCTGCCCTATACCATCCGCTCGTCGGTGGCTATCCTGCAGCAGATCCCCATGAGCATTGAGGAAGCTGCTATCTCGCTGGGCGCTTCCAAGATGAAGGCATTCTTCCGCATCACGGTTCCCATGATGGCTTCCGGCATCATCTCTGGTGCCATCCTGAGCTGGGTCACCATGATCAGTGAACTGTCTACCGCAATCATCCTGTATACCGGCAAGACCAAGACCCTGACAGTCGCAATCTATACCGAGGTCATCCGCGGCAACTACGGCACTGCAGCCGCATTGTCCACCATCATGACCATCCTGACCGTCATTTCTCTGCTGGCCTTCAGCAAGCTCAATGGCGGAAGGGATATCAGCCTTTAAGTAATCCCCCGTTCTCCTTCGATCGCTGAGTTTCCAAACCGGGCTGTTGCTCAGCAATGCAAATAGCCCCCAACGGAAAAATGAGACAGGCTTCCCGAAAGGTGGGTCGCCTGTCTCATTTTTGTTGTAAGTTGGACGCTTGGGGACTTTAGACCTTTGCGATCCCGTCCATTCCTTCGCTTGTGAAGATCTGCGATGCTTTTCAGATCACGCTTTCCGAGTTTTTTGCAAAGGCAGAGGGAAGTGAGTCTAAAAGGTCATGGCATCCGCAGTATCTGTCACCTGTTCAACGTCCGGGTTGGCAAATCCGCGACGGATGCGGTCTACAGCTTCTTCCCAGCTCATTCCTTCCGGCAAAGGCAGCTGGCCTCTGTCATGCTCCGGGCCATAGACTTTTTTATAGACATCATCCCGGAAGCCAAAATAGATTACTGCGGCGATCAGAAGCCCCAAAAAGACGGATACTGCTCCGGCACCGGTTGCAACACCTGTCACCACGCCCACAATGAACCCCAGCAGCAGCCAGATCTTTAAGGAATCCAGCGCAATGCTTCTGCGTGCAGATGCGGTAAACAGCGGATGAAAGCCGCTCAGATTTTTGGATTTTCCTTTGGCTTTTTTAGCTTCTGCACTGCCATCATAGATTTCAAATCGTTCTTTCATGATGTTTCCTCCCATCTCAATGGATGCGTAACCTTTTCCGTTCGGAATGATTCAAATGAATCATTTGATGCTTTTATTATAAAGCGTTGATTGGACACCAATATTGTCCATCCGCAAACTTCCATTGGGATTTTTCTATATGGCTTTGCACAGAAAAACCGCCCCGGCTTCCTGCTATGGAAACCGGGGCGGTTCGTTTACTTTATGGGTGCTTTTTCAAACACTCAATGCCTACCAACTGGCATTCAGTTTTTGAAGTTTTAGTCATATCTGTATTTAGAGGACTTTCCGTACACCTTCCGGAGCGATTTTTTCAAGCTGACCACCGTTTCTTTGATGATTTTTGCTTCATCGGCAGAGCAATCTGCAAGCTGTTCGGTCATCCAGCTGTCGAACACCGGCTTTGCTTTTTTGATCTCGATGCAGAGCAGCTCGTCCGCCGAGCAGTCCAGTGCGTTGATGATGTCGATCAGCGTTTTCAGGCTGGGTACGGAGTTTCCTGTTTCGATATGGCTGATGTGGGTGACCACCACGCCGACCTCATTGGCCAGCTGTTCCTGCGTCATGCCCCTTGCAAGGCGGCAGGCACGGATGCGTTTTCCGATGTCGGCGTAGTCCACCATAATACAAGTCCCCTCCGTTTTGTGAAGTGATACTTGTATTGTATGTGCAATCGACCGAGATTGTAATAATCTGAAAGTGCAGTGGACTTATAAATACTGATCGTTCAGAAATACTTTAACTTCCTGCTTTCCGTCAATCGTTGTCACAGCAGTAATGGCATCCGGGCGGAAGGAGTCTCCCGGATAATGCATCTCCAATTTCAGATTGACTTTTTTCCCAGCTTCCACTTCCTGTGCCAGTTTATTCTCAAAATTTTTGAATTCGTTCCGATTTAGTCCAGAATCCTGCGGAATGAGATTTTCCAAATCGTTTGCCCCACCAAAGCGGTCTGCAATCGCGTGTCCACGGTCATCTGTGCTTTTTTCATATCCTTTACCGATGTCATGGATGCTGTCTTTAATTTGCAGACGACCATCATGCTCTTTCAGATGCAGGTCTCCTTCGGCTGTAAACAACCTTCCAAGGTGATCGGTAGTATACTCATATCCGTTTCTTTTATACTCTGCATCCGACAAAAGATCCTGTTCCATACGGTACGGCATTCCATCATCGTTATTTTTGTATTCCAGCTCTTTTTCTAGCTCTGCAAATGACTTTTCCGTAGCAGCATCCAGTTTTTCTTCTGGCTTTTCTATCGCGCCTTTCTGTAGACGCTCAAATGACTGTTTGACGACATCATCCAACCCAATGTGCATTTTTGCTTCCATCGGTTCCGCTTCTGAGATTTCTCGCCTCACAGCACACGACCTCCCTGCTGTTCAAAATTCGTCCTTAGATTATCTACAGCCTTTGCATCCGGGTTCAGGCTCATGCCCATGCTTATCACGCTATTCAGCACCCAGTCTGCGGCAGCAGCTTTCAGGCCGTACTGTCCCTGCAGCTGTTCCAGAAATTCTTTACGGGGTGTGAACGATTTTTCGGCTGCGGCACAGTAATCAACGACCGTGCTGATCCCACCAAAGAAATCAAACACAGCTTTCCGGGTCTTAGCTACATCCAGTTCGCCGCCTGCAAAGACCTGTTCCAGGTAGCGGCCGTCCTCCGGCTTCAACATCATCTCATGGCGTTTCAGCCAGAGCTTCAGCTGCTCCATCTCCGAAATGCTCAGCGGTTCCAGCTCTTTGCCCGCTGCCAGTTGTCCAAATACAAACTCTGCGTTGATTTCATGCGGCATTTTTGAAGGCTTATGGTAAACAGCATTTTCCGGCATGGGATACGCCTCAATCTTGCAGAGCACCGCCTCCGGCCACTCATTCTGGTAAACGGCAGCCACACCCAGCGGCAGCTTGGACAATTCGTCGATCTGTGCCTCCTTCAGAGCGGCAGACTTGCCTACCAGCTTGCGATCCTCTTCGTCCGGCAGGCGCAGGATGATTTTCGTGTTGGTGTTGCGGATGACCGACATATCCAGCAGGCCGGGAGCCTGATCCGCAATGATAAAACCCTCGCCGTAAGTACGCATCTCCGCAATGGCGTTGGCCAGCATCTCCACCGACTTGCCCTGCAGATTTGCCCCTTCCTGCGACTGTTCCGCCGACGTCTTGCGCAGCAGATTGTGCGCCTCTTCCAGCACGGTAACATGGCGCAGTCTGCTGTTCATCTCGCTGCCACACATCCGGTATTCCTGCAGCTTCATCACCAAGATGCCCATCAGCAGCGATTTTGTCTCCATCGACCCCACCCGGCTCAGGTCCACGACCACATTGCAGTCAAACAGCTCTGCGTCGCTCAGCGCGTCCTCTGCGCAGAACACACTGCCGTAAATGCCGTTGGTCAGCGACTTCACACGGGTACACAAAGCGCCCACATAATCGCTCTGGGTATCCTTGGAATAATGCGACTCTTCAATGACGCCCGGCAGAATATCCAGCAGGTCGAAGAAGGTCGGGAAAACCCCCCTTTTCACTTTCCGAATTGCGTAGGTTCCAACCGGCTTTCTGGTAGCTGCGCTCGATGGCATCCTTCAGCACGGCAGGCATGGCCGCATACATGGGCCAGCAGGCGTTGAATATCTCCACCAGACGGTCGATATGTTCCAGAATGTGGATGTCCTGCGGGAACGCAAAGGGATTGATGCGCAGCAGCGGAGTTTCTCTGGGGTTGGTGCCGAACACCTTTACATCCGCGCGGCTGCCGAACACATTCTTGTACTCGCCCTTGGCCGGTTCCACCACAAGAAACGACGTCCGTCCATCCTTTGTTATCTCGTCCAGAAGATGGTAGACTGCGTTGGACTTGCCCGTACCCGTAGAGCCTGTGACAAAGGTATGGGAGGCCATTGCCTGCCGGTTCAGGATAAGGTCCGCTTTTTCCTCCCTGCCCATATGGTAGATTTTGCCCAGCTCCATCTTGTCCGCATCCGGCACCGTTTCGTCCGGCACATTGCGGCCGAACTCCGCGTGCTCGATGATTGGCAAGCCGTGCACTGAGCGGGTGGGCAACCCAAGGTGCATTGGCAGTTCCCGACCGCTGACCAGTGTTGCTGGCGTATACAGCAGGCTGTCCGGCGCACCTTCCCACAGCGGACGGGCAAAGACCGGGTGCATGAATCGCTTGAGGTACTCCCGCAGCTGGGCCACCTGTGCCTCATCGTTCTGCCAGACATTCACAGCACCGCTCTCCACCGAGGAGCCCTCGCCCACCATCAATGCACGGTAAGTATTGGCCGCAAG
>ENA-ORNQ01002765-ORNQ01002765.1-human-gut-metagenome-genome-assembly--contig:-NODE-2765-length-11271-cov-2.900321_pt1 | contig 11271 bp, 8 predicted proteins | sample MGYA00242116_ERZ509024 | MGnify/ENA primary metagenome ERZ509024 (study PRJEB26280, sample SAMEA2338697) | human gut metagenome | biome: human gut; feature: human-associated habitat; material: faeces...
TTCCGTGACCTCGATCTCCACTTCTCCCGTGGCAAGCTCTTTATTCACATTCTCCGGCGTTCTTGCAACCACTATTCCGGTAACGGCAAGGACATATTCACTGCGTACCGCCGCGATCTTATCAAAAAGCTCTTTATTCTTTGTTTCGTTCCATACGGCCTGCACAATACCGCTGCGGTCACGCAGCCACATAAAAACAAGTCCGCCTAAATCCCTTCTGCGCTGCACCCAGCCCATTACCGTCTGCACAGTGCCGATATGCTCCTTGCGCAGTTCACCGCAAAGGAGCGTTCTTTTTGTTCCGTTTAAATTCTCACTCATAACCAACCCTCAAACCAATCGATTGACGATTTCCTCCGGTGCAAGTTCCTGCTGAGAACCGTCTCTCATATTTTTCAAAATATATTTTCCTGCCGCAAGCTCCTGCTCACCGATGAGCACGGTATAATCGACCTTGAGTCTATCGGCATATTTAAACTGCGCCTTAAAGGAACGGCTGTTATGCTCACATTCGGCGGCGATTCCGGTCTGTCTCAGCTTTTGCGTAAAGGAAAACGCGGCGATATGTTCCTGAGCAGATGCCCCGGCGGCCACATACACCCTGTACTGCTGCGGTGCTTCAGGCACCAGTTTCTGCGCTTCCATCAGCATCAAAAGGCGCTCAATTCCCATACCAAATCCTATGCCGCATACTTTTTTACCGCCTAACTGTTCCACAAGGCCGTCATAGCGTCCCCCGCCGCAGACAGTAAGCACGCCATCGTCCACAGGTGCGATGATTTCGAACACGGTTTTTGTATAATAATCCAGGCCTCTTACGATATGCGGATCAACTGTAAAATCAATTTTCAGCGCGGTAAGAATATCCTTGAGCATTTCAAAATGCCGGCGGCAATCCTCACATATGTAATCTAATATAACCGGCGCGTTTTCGCTGTCCCGGCCGCAATCAGGATCCTTACAATCCAAAATGCGCATGGGATTCCTCTCCAGCCGGCTCCGGCAGGTACTGCAAAGCTTTTTATTCTGAAAATAAGCCTTTAGCGCCTCATTATACTTTGCCCGACACGCAGGACAGCCAATGCTGTTAATATGCAATGCCAACCCTTTCAAACCGCACTGAGAAAGCACTGAATAACCCAGCATAATAATTTCCGCATCCAAAGTAGCTCCCTCGGCTCCAAAAGCCTCAATGCCGAACTGATGATGCTCCCGCAGCCGGCCGCTCTGCGGTTTTTCATAGCGGAAAACGGGCGTAAAATAGAACATCTTCAGCGGCAATACATCATTAAACATTCCATGTTCAATAAAAGCCCTGGCAGCACCGGCGGTTCCCTCGGGTTTTAAGGTAATGCTGCGCCCGCCCTTATCCTCAAAGGTATACATTTCCTTCTGCACTACATCGGTGGTATCTCCCACGCCGCGCAGAAACAGCTCCGTATGCTCAAATACCGGTGTGCGTACTTCCCGATACCCATTCAGCCCTGCACAGCGCCGCATAATGTCTTCAACATAATGCCATTTATACGCCTCATAAGGCGTAACGTCCTTTGTTCCCTTGGGTGCCTGTATAAGCATAAAAACTCTCCCTTGTATTCAATCAGTATATATCAATTATAAATATTTTTTTATTTGTGTCAATGGTATTCAGGAAAACAACGTGTTTTTTCGCACTTGCGCCTCATCGATGCGCCGAATATACTCATAAATACTTTTAAAGTTGAACGCGCGTTCAATGCGCCCCTGGCGACGCAATATCCGCTTGGAAACCGCACCGCAGCCAATCGCCGCGATATCCGTCGTTTCCTCCATGATATCGATATTATAAACACCCGTGTGACCGGGCAGCGTATAGCCGATATTTTCAAAATTTCCGGTCATATATTTCTGCCGGTACAAATAATACGGCAGATAGCCCTTAGGGCGCAAAATACGCAAAGCCCCCTCTACCATTTGCTGCACCTGAGAAGCATCTGCTCCGCAAAAGCCATGCTCCGCCATCAGGGATCCCCGTTTCAGTGCCAATGTATGCACGGTTATATTTTCTGCCTTTAACGCTAAAACCTGAGAAAGCGTCGAAAAAAACATCTCCGGCGTCTCCTGAGGAAGCCCCGCAATGATATCTGCGTTAATAGTCTGAAATCCTACCTCTCTTGCCAGCGCAAAGCACCGTACAATATCTTCCGGCAAATGACTGCGCCCTATTTTTTGCAGCGTCTCAGCATTCATGCTTTGAGGATTGATGCTAATTCTCGAAACACCGCAATCTTTCATTACATACAGCTTATTCTCTGTAATGGTATCGGGTCTTCCCGCCTCAACGGTAAATTCCTTCTGCGGCCGGAACGCCCTGCAAACATACCGCAGCATTTTTTCAAAAAGAGCTTCGGTCAGTGCGGTTGGCGTGCCGCCGCCGATATAAAGACAGCGTATTTGCTTATTTAACTTTTCAAGCAATGCCGCCGTTTGGTCAATCTCCGTTAGAAGCGCTTCGATATACGGTGCCATCAGTTTTTCTCCCTTAGTGGAATCGGTAGAGGAAAACGAACAATAGGTGCACCGAGTACGGCAGAATGGAATTCCTATGTAAACATCAATCTCATTCTCCTGCGGGTGATAAAATTCTTCCTGATTTCTGCATATGTCCTCCAACAGCTCTCCTTTTTCCAAAGGAAGGTCGTATTTTTCCAGCAGTGCGCAGCTTGCGCCGTCTGCGGCAGAATATTCTCTTGCCAGTTTGGTCGGCCGTATACCGGTAAGCGAACCCCATGGCAGCTGCCGGCCCGTATATTTTTTAAAAGAAAAATATACCGCCAGTTTTATACACCGCTTGATGACACGCTCCTGTGCGGCTGCGTCATGCATTGGTAATACTTCACGGCTTTCCCCCAAAATATCCCGATATACCGCCCAGGCATATACGGTACCGTTTTTTATCTGCCGCATCACTTCAATGTCGGCCGCATCCTCTGTTAATTCAATTTTATCTGCCTCTATAAAAGCGCGTATACTCTCGGATATTTCATTATAAAACTCCGGAGCATTGGTTTTCAGCTTCATGCTACCTCACAAAAGGATTATATTTTTTCTCGTCTTCTATTGTGGTTTCATCTCCATGGCCCGGCAATACACGCAGAGAATCCGGCAGCGTCAAAAGATTATTTTTAACCGAACGGATCAGCTGCTCATGGTCTCCTGCTGAAAAATCCGTACGCCCTACGCTGCCGCAAAACAGTGTATCTCCGCTGAAGATCACATCTCCTACTAAATAACACACCCCGCCCGGCGTATGACCGGGCGTTGCAATCACCCGAAGATTCATGCCGCAAAGAGATAATTCTTCTCCGCCGGTCAGTAAATAGTCTGCCCGGCAAGGCTCTGTTGTGTATCCGAACTGTGCCGCTAAAGAAGCTTGCGCATCCCAAAGCATCGGCGCATCCGCAGCATGAACATATACCTCGGCGCCGTCCCGCTGCAGTTCCCGCAGTGCTCCAATATGATCAAAATGGCCATGCGTCAGCAGCACCGCCTGAATATTCCAGCCTTTTTCCGCCGCCGTCTGCCGAATTTTTTGCGCATCTCCCCCCGGGTCCACCACAAAAGCCTCGGTATCGTTATCCGAAACAAGATAGGTATTTACACCCAGAACTCCTGTTTTCAGCTTTACTATTTCCATTTAAAACATCCTTTCACTATCCACAAGGATCGTTACCGGTCCGTCATTGATCAGTTCTACCTGCATATCCGCACCGAACTCTCCCGTTTGCAGCAAAACACCATGCTGTTCAAAATATCGGCAGGCCGCTTCATACAGCGGTTTGGAATACGCAGAACCGGCCGCCCGAGAAAACGACGGACGCCGGCCCTTCCGTACATCGCCATAAAGAGTAAACAGCGATACCAGCAATACGGAACCGCCCGCCTCCTTTAAACTAAGATTCAGCTTGCCGTTCCCGTCAGGAAAAATCCTCATATTCAGCGTTTTTTCGCATATATAAGCCACATCTTTTTCGGTATCGGTGTCCGCAATACCAAGCAGCAGCAGAATGCCCGTTCCGATCTGCGAAATTTTTTGTTTGCCGACAACAACCGATGCGCTTTTTACTCTCTGCAATACACCGCGCATAACAGCCTCCTGCTAATTATTAATCCGGTAAACCTCAATAACTCCCTGGATTTTTTTAAACGCCTTCAAAATAGTCTCCAACTGCTGGGCGCCAGAAATACGAATGCCCATGGTGATGGTAGCGGAGCCCTCCTTTGTTGAAACGTTCAAAGATGCAATATCCGCTTTGGCCGTATAAATGCAATTGGAAACATCCAAAATAATGCCCGTTCTGTCATAACTGAGCATCTGCACATTGGCTACATAACTGGTTTCAGCATTAAGATCCCAGCTTACCTCAATCTCACGTTCGTGCTCAAAGCTTCCCAAATTACTGCAATCCCTGCGGTGTACGGAAACGCCGCGGCCGCGGGTAATATATCCTACGATATCATCTCCGGGAACCGGGGAACAGCAGCGGGCAAACCGTACCAGCATATTACTTTCCCCTTTTACAATTACGCCGTTGTTGGAGCGTTCCCTGTGCTTTTGCTCTTTTGGTTTTTCACTCTCATCGGCTTCATTTACTGTTTTTTTATACTCTTCCACAAGTCTGGGAAGGATTTGATGCACACGCAGACCGCCATACCCTACCGAAGCATACAGATCATCCATCGATTGAATTTTATACTTTTTAAAAATAGGATTCAGCCATTCCTGCCGGGTAAGCGCCGAGATCTGATACCCTAACCGCTTGGCCTCCTTATCCAGCATATCCTTGCCTTTTACGATATTTTCCTCGCGCAGCTCCTTTTTAAACCACGCCCGGATCTTTGACTTTGCCTCATTGGTGTGCACAATATTCAGCCAGTCACGGCTGGGGCCGTGTCCGGCATTGGCGGAAGCCGTAAGAATCTCCACGATATCACCGTTTTTCAGCTTAGCGTCAATATTAACAATACGTCCATTGATTTTAGCACCGATACAGCGGTGACCGATAGACGAATGCACCGAATATGCAAAATCCAGCGGCGTAGACCCCATAGGCAGACTTTTGACGTCTCCCTTGGGCGTAAAAACAAATACTTCATCATTAAACAGCTCTGTCCTTACCACATCGATAAATTCGGCGCTGTCCTTGGCCTCATGCTCAAAATCCATCATTCTGCGCAGCCAGCTGAGCTTGGCTTCGCCGGTAGTAAGCGGATTTGTTTTTCCTTCTTTATACTTCCAGTGCGCTGCAATACCGTATTCAGCGGTATTATGCATTTCCTCAGTACGAATCTGTATTTCAAAGGGATTTCCGTTTTTCCCAATCACCGTCGTATGCAGGGACTGATACATATTTGCCTTCGGCATGGCGATATAATCTTTAAAACGACCGGGCATGGGTCTAAATTCGCTGTGCATGATCCCCAAAGCCTCATAGCAGTAACGAACATCTTTTACAATGATCCGTACGGCGCTCAAATCATAAATATGATCGATTGTATTGCTTCCCTGCTGCTTCATTTTTTTATACACGCTGTAAAAGTGCTTCGGACGGCCGTATATTTGAGCCGGAATACCGTTTTCATCTAATTTTTTGCGTATGATCTCAATGATCTCCGCAATCACCTGCTGCCGTTCTTCCTGCCCCTGATTGATTGCATCATCAATATATTTATAAGCCTCAGGCTCCAAATACTTCAGGCACAGGTCTTCAAGCCGCCATTTGATCTGATAAATACCAAGCCGGTTGGCAAGCGGCGCATAGATATCCAAAGTTTCCTTTGCAATTCTGCGGCGCTTTTGCTCTTCACAGCTTTCCAGCGTCTGCATATTATGCAGCCGATCCGCCAATTTTACAAGAATGACTCGGATATCATGGGCCATGGCCAAAAACATTTTTCGTAAATTTTCTGCCTGCGCTTCCTCTTTGGAAGCGAACTGTATTTTATTAAGCTTGGTAACCCCTTTTACAATTTCTCCCACCGTAGAGCCGAACTGTTCCACAATTTCTGCTTCGGAAATCTCGGTATCCTCCACCACATCATGCAGAAGCGCCGCGCACACAGTTTCAGCATCCATGCCCATTTGCGCCAGAATAAGTGCCACATTTTCCGGATGGATAATATATGGTTCGCCCGATTCCCGCATTTGTCCTTCATGTGCTTTTACGGCCAGCTCGTGCGCATGTTCAATGACCGCAGCTTCCTGCGGCGTGTACTGTTTTTGAATGATTTCCTGCAATTGGCTCATAAACTACCCCTGCGATTCACACATTTTAAAAGCTTAGCATAAAAAACACTTTCTTCCAAATTTCGTTTAGCAGCATTCTTTTCCACTTTCACCGTAAAGCCTTCATTCTTTTGACATTCCAAAAAACCCAATTCACAAAAGGTATCCAGCGCTACGGAAAGCAGCGGCATAGTAAGTTGTTTTTGGCTGGAGATCTCACGAATACACATGCTTCTGCTCTCATATATTCCTGTGCATTCCTGCAACGCTTTATACGCCTTGAGCATCTCCTGGCGAGAAAATTGCTTATAATCTTCAAAAATTCTATCAAAAAGAGAGACATCGCATTTCAGAGCAAAAATCTCCGCCCAAGGAGCCTTCTTTGCCAAAAAATCCGCAAAGCCCGGATTCAGCAAATCATAAACAACGATACGGGTATACACACTGAAATCAATTTGGCTGATATCGGCTGCAAGTACCAAAGAATTATAACCGTTATACGCATTAATCGGATAATAAAGAGAAATATCGTACCGCGGAGCCTCTTCCTCCAACATTCGAATACATCCGGCGGCATATTCAGGATGATCACATAAAATCAGCGTACCTGCGATATCCTCGTCCTCCCATTGAGATATTTGATAAGCCAGATCGCTGCTTTCATCAAAATAGCAGACATTTGCCTGATTGGTCACCGGATATACAAGCCGTTCAAAGAAGGCTGCGGTAAGCTCTTCGGCAAACTGTCCAGCTTTGATGTTCTCCATTTCTTTTACATTTTCAATTTTCAAGCTTACCGATTCCCTGCCCTGCCAAGTATTGATCTCCGGTACAGCAATCACCGAAGCTCTCGCCAAACGAAAATAATCACACTCATGTTTTTGATAATGAAAAGCAACTGCCGTATTTCTTGCCGTATCATCCTGCAAATAAAGCTTCAAATGTGCGCCTGCTGCGCCCACCTTTTTCATTCCGCCGGCCAAACAATTATCAAAACGGAGACTTACCGGGGAATTTTCGCAGCCCGTCGGTTCAAACAAAGCAAGTTCCCTGCAAAAATCCAGCGTAATTTGTTCCAGCTTGGCTCTGGCATCATAGCCTGCCCATGGATAGAGTAACCTCAAATCCGCATTTTGCCGGATATACCTATCCAACACCCGGGCCAATTCGTCAAGCCGATCCCTTTTTATACTCATGCCCGCAGCCATTTGATGTCCGCCGAATTTTTCAAATAAAGAGGCATTTGCGGAAAGCATCTCAAACAAATCCACTCCCGGCACACTGCGCGCTGAGCCCTTTGCTATTCCCTCTTGATCTATGGAAAACAGCAGACACGGCCGCTTATATTTTTCTGCCAGTCTTGCCGCGCATATTCCAATTACGCCGTCATCCCAGCCTTCCCCGCCAGCAACAATCACTTTATATCTGCGGATCTGCCCGCCTGCTTTTATTTTTTCTTCAGCAAGAGTCAAAATTTCCTTTTCTCTCTCCTGGCGCCGCTGATTATAGCTGCAAAGCAGCTGCGCATTCTCCCTTGCCTGTTCACCGTCAGATAAAAGCAAAGCAAGTGCCGTATCCGCGCTTTCCATTCTTCCCGCAGCATTAAGTCTGGGGGCAATCGTAAAGCCTATGGTTTGCGAAGTTACTTCACCGCTGAAGGCTGCGGCATCAAGCAGGGCACGAAAACATGCGCGCGGCGCACGGTTAAGATATTCCAGTCCTTTTTTTACAATATAACGGTTTTCCCCTGTCAGCGGCACTACGTCAGCGACCGTTGCCACACAGGCATAATCGATCAAATCCTCAGCAGCATTTCCCAGCAAAGCCTGGGCCAGCTTAAAAGCAATACCTGCGCCGCAAAGTGCCGTATTTTGATACGTATCTCCGGGCTGACCGGGCTTCAATACCGTACAGGCAGGAAGCCGGCCCGCAATACTGTGATGATCCGTTACGATCATCTCCCAATTATTTTCCGCTGCCTTTTGCACAATATCTGCTGAAGCAATCCCACAATCGACAGTGATCAGCAATTCATCTCCGCCGCTGAACAATTTTTCAACGGCCTCCATATTCAGACCATACCCTTCCTTATGTCGGTCGGGAATATAGACTTTCGTCTCTGCCCCCATGCGGCGCAGCGCAGTAAATAAAATCGCCGCTGCAGAAACGCCATCCACATCATAATCTCCGTATATAACGATTTTTCTGCCCTTTTGAACTGCCCTTCTAATTTGTTCTGCCGCTTTTTGCATATGCAGCATTGAAAAAGGATCCAGCAATTGGGACGCATCGGGATACAAAAAGGCCATGCATGCCTCTTTTTCAGTAAAACCGCGGTTATACAAAATTTGAGCAAACAGTTCATCACAATGTAAATCCTGTGCCAAACTACGCACCGCGTCAAAATCAATTTCCGATATTTTCTTTTTCGGTTTGAGTACTAACGGCATGATCCCTCCGAATACATAAAACTCCCTTCCGTGTATCCAGAAGGGAGTTGCTTAAATAAATCTGCTTACTTCGCCCTGCTGAAAACGCTGATAAAGCTCGGCAAAGCAACAAGTGCCACCGCATTGATTACAGTTCCAATCAAGGCCGCAAGAGCAAAATTCTTCATCGCCGAAGTTCCCATAATCAACAAAACAATGAGCGCGGCAAGCGACAATACACACAGAAGGCAGGTACGCGGGAGCATCTGTTTGATGCTAACAGAAAGAGCCTCTTTCTTGTTTGCGATCTTACTCTCATTTTCCTTTAACACGGCTCCTAAATTAATGCTGATAAGAAGACCCAAGCCTACAAAAAGCAGCATTGCAGGTATCGTAAAACCCGTAACCGGAATTTTTGCAACCGCCATCACACCAAGAAAGCAACAGACATCAAAGATCACAAGCATCAGTGCTGAAAGACCGATCTTTACGCCATATTTAACAGCAGCATATACAAGAACCGCCGCTAATATGACCAATGCCGGCCAAACAGAAAGCACAGCCTTGGTATTTAAGGTTCCTGCGGTTTCCGAAAGAACTCCGTCATACTTTAAAAAATATCTGTTGCCCAATTCCTCTTCTATCTTTTCAAAAACGGCCGCAGCATCGGTACCTTCGGGCACAGAAAAGTGAATCAATGCTTTTGTTCCGTTCAGATATTTCTGCTGATAATCATTATAAATCACCTGGTTTTGAACCAAACAATCCGAGGCGCCCGCTTCCAATACAATTTTTTCGATCTCTGCATTATCAAATTCATCATTCAATTCTACAGTTATCATATGTGTCCAAGCCGCATCCAGACCGCGGGTAAATCCGAAAATAAAGCAGCAGGCAAGCAGCAAAACCGCAAGAATCCCGGCACCAATACAAATTCCAGTCGCTTTTTTCATATTACGCACCCCTCTTCAGGCCAAGAATCTTCGGATTCTCCATGCCGATACCTACAAAAATTTTTATAAGAGCCTTCAGCAGCAGGGCACTGGTCAAGACGGCGATTGCACCGCCGCCTAAAAGTGCTATGCCAAAGTTTCTAACAAGGTCACCGCCGCAAAGCCAAAGAAGCAAGCCTGCTGCAACGGGTACCAAAGAAAGCATCAGTATAGTCTTTCCTGCGTTTGCCGCACCGTTTTCAATGGCATCGGCAATACTTTTTCCGGCAGCATATTGCCGTTTAATATTGGAAAGCGTAATCAAATGCATATCTACAATAAGAAGGATCGCAAGTCCCAGTCCGGCAACCGCCGACATATCTACCTGGAGCCAAGTAAAGGTTGCCGTAAAGAAATACAACAGCAATATGGCAATAAAAGAAGAGAGCACAGCAGAAAGTCCCATTCCGCGATATGCAACAACAAAATATGCCGCAGCCAACACAAAGAGAACCAGCGCAGCAATGGCAAAACACATCACAGCATTGGAGCCGGCCTTGCCCTGAAGCAAGACGGTATAATTGCTTTCTGCAGTTATCGTACCCTCGATATTTCCTGAATCAGTACAATATGCCAGCAGCAAAGCATCGGAATAAGAACTGGAAGAAAACCCAATACGCATCTTTCCGTTACGGATAACCTCAGAGCCCTGAAACGTAGCTTTAACGACATCGCTGTCCAATATAACATCAAAATTATACGCACCATTGGAGGTAAGGGTTTTTAAAGTGTTTTTAGCTTCCCCGGTCAAGGTGATTTCCGTATAATACTGCTGCGTTTCATAATCAAACCCTATAAACTTAGCACTTTTTACATCTTTATTGGTAAAAATAACATTTTCACCGTTTTTTACTTCCAGCAAACCGTTATTCTCCAAAATATCCTCAAGGCCTGATACCGTACCGGTTTCCGGAAGAGAAAGCCGCACCTTATCCGTATCCATTCTTGTAACGGTAAAGCCCTCATATCCTACCGCTTTAAGCCTGTCCCGCATAATATCGGCAGCCCGATCGGCAGCTGCAGAAACATCAAACGCAGCCGCATCTTCAGGTGCCTTAATCGAATACACGGCAATCAGTTCCGTGCCAATATCACTGCCCTTGCGCAAAACAGTATCTAACTGTTTAAAGCGTGTGGTAATAATCTTCATTCCGCCAAATGCCCATGTTGCCAAAAATGCAACGACAAGCAGCAGGCATATCAGCTTGACAAGATTTTTTATCTTCATTCGGTGCAACTCCTTCTCTAAAAAAACCTTTCGTATCGCAATGCACATAAACGCACATTGTAAAAATCTTTTATATTATATATTAGGAATGTCGATTCGTCAACACCAACGTGTAATATAAATAGAATTTTTTGCCTGTTTTTTATCAGAAAAGCCGCATCTTCACACCGATATCACTTTAACAGATTCACTGCAATAATTCCCGAAAACACCCCTGCTAAAGCGGTAAGCGCCATATCCAGTGCCGTATATATCGTAAAAGAAGCGCCCGCGCCCGACAGTGCAGCTAAACCGAAGCATATTCCCCAATAAATAAGCGCGGTAATTCCGCCGCATACGGCACCTTTTTTACGGATA